>Ga0208014_1000230_pt1 | contig 30606 bp, 27 predicted proteins | sample 25_taG_FD_184099 | JGI IMG/M metagenome (GOLD analysis project Ga0208014, IMG submission 184099) | Marine viral communities from Cariaco Basin, Caribbean Sea - 25_WHOI_OMZ (SPAdes) (version 2) | ecosystem: Environmental > Aquatic > Marine > Oceanic | place: Caribbean Sea: Cariaco Basin...
CGAACTCAGAAGTGAAACATCGTAGCGCCAATGGTAGTGTGGTTCGCCCATGTGAGAGTAGGTCATCGTCAGCTCTCTATTCTAGATAAAGCCCTCAACGCTAACGCGTTGGGGGCTTTTCTTTGTGTCTATCTTTTATTCCTAATGATCTACGCAGAAAATCCTATTTAAAGGTGAGCAAGGAGTAACGACTGTCTGGGAGACAGTCGTCCGTAGCGCAAGACGGAAGGCTATGCCGGTAGATAGCTCTTGCGTTGCCTAGCAAAGCAATGTTTTGCCTTAACGGTGCTCTTCTCGTTCGTCAGCTCTCTATCCTTGAAAAGCCCCTTGATACTGACGTATCAAGGGGCTTTTCTTTGTGCGCGGTTTGGTAATAAAGCTAAGTGCAAGAAAGTTTAGTGCTAGATGTTTCGGTCAAAACGCAAACCTTCCTACGAATCAGCTTGATATGATATTATTTATTCACTTCTAGAATCTACAATCTCTCATTTATTTTGGAGCACATTATGGGCGTTTCACTCTACTATACTGCTGAACGTTCTACTCTCTTGACTCAACAGGAGCAAGAAAAGGTTGCGTCAATAGTTAATGAATATAATGACAAATTCGAGCATGCAGATGATGCAGAGACTTTCGATCTCTATGCATATGATGATAGTGAGTCAGAGGTCATATTAGCAGGAGCTACAAAGCTACCTGCTAGTATGGATGTAAAAGATCTTATGTATACCTTAGAGCATTGGCTACAATGTTTGACTGAGATTCGTCTTGCGGTAACTGATGCAGAATGGCATGTACATCTAGATGATAACGATGCTGTGTGGGTAGATGATAAGTGGCAAATGGAAAAGTAGCGCTTCATCGCTATTATTATTTATCTAAATGCTTATATCAGTTTCTATATATTCATATGATATTTACAAAAAAAGCTCTCAACTGCGTAGCAGGCTGAGAGCTTTTTTATGAGGAATTATTTTATTCTGCTTACTTTTTACTATTATCTATATAGACAATTCAAGTATTAAGATTATATTTATAATATGAATATATCCTTTATAATATACTCAAAATGATTTGACTTCTATCATTATAGCTGCTAATTTTAAACTGTATTTTTATTACAGGTGTGTAAAAAATATATCTAAACCTTGTAGACAATTTAATCTAGGATGAATCAAATTGTCTGCTCGTAACACATTACTCCTATTCTCATAATTATCAAAAGGAATTGATAATGAAGTTAGCTCCTCTTTTTTCAATTGGTGCTTTAGCCGCTATTAGTCTTCTTGGCTGTTCTAACCAGTCTGCTGATACGACTGATGGTTCATCAGCTACTTCTCAAGAAACTACCGTACTACGGTTTTCACATTTTTGGCCAGCAACCTCATCTATCAGTAAAGAAGTCTTCGAGCCTTGGGCAAAACAGATAGAAACAGATTCTAATGGTCGTCTAAAAGTGGAGCTTTATCCATCAGCGGGTCTTGCTAAAGCAGACGTTACTTATGAATCTGCTGCTAAAGGTACGATCGATATCGGTTCACAAGCGCATGGTTATACCAACGGTCGCTTTCCTTTGACTCAGATTACTGAACTTCCAGGTTTATCAAATTCAGCAACTCAAATGGGCTGTATGCTACAGACCTTATATGATGACGGTACTTTAGCAGGTGAATACGAAGACTCACATTTATTATTTATGTACGGGGCTGGACCTGGGGCGCTTCATACAACTGATAAGCTAATTCGAACACCTGAAGACATGAAAGGTATGCGTATTCGCCGTCCTTCAGCTGTTGCTGGTGATATTATTGAAAGCGCTGGTGCCTCGCCAGTAGGTTTACCTGCTAATGATATGTATACCTCGTTACAGCGCGGCGTTGTTGATGGTTTGAGTTTCCCTTGGGAAGCAGTAACAGCGTTTAAAATTGATGAGATTACCAAGTATCATACCAATATTCCTTTCTATAGTTCAGCGCTTATGGTCACGATGAATAAGGACAAATATGACAACTTACCTGATGATCTAAAACAAGTTTTGGATAAAAACTCAGGGATGGCATTAGCTAATAAGGTCGGTGAAGTGTTTGATAAACATGACCAAATGGCAATTCAAGCTGCTAAAGATAAAGGTGATGAAATTATCGAAATTCCTGATCCATTAAATGATCCAGACTGGAAAGGGCCACTTGAAAGAGGAACACAAAAATATCTAAAGGATGTTAATGCTTTGGGTTTGGATGCTGATAGTGTCTATGAAAAAGCAAAAGCTGCCAGTGCTGCCTGTAAGGTTTAACCTATTGGAGGTGTCACATGGCATTTTTAGTCAAGCTCAGCGTCTTAATCTCTAGATTATGCCAGTTCATTGGTGGGATCAGTCTCATCATCATCGTACTAACCACCATGCTCGACGTCAGCGCGCGCTACATATTCAAACTCACCGGCGGTGAGTTTGGCTTTACCGTCAAAGGCAGTGTAGAGATCGTCTCCTACTTCATGCTATTTGCATTACTCGCTGCCTTTGCCGCGTTTGTCGAACGCTCACAAATCATCGTCGACGTCTTCACCCAGAAAATGCCACAGTCTATCAAAGGCTACCTTATGGGTATCTTTATGATGGGCTTCTTTGTCATCGGCATCGTCTTCTCATGGGGACTCTACGAGAGCGCCATTGACGCTATAGAGTTTGGCAAAGTCACCCAAGATCTTCGCATCTCAATGATGCCTATCTATATGGTTAGTGCATTCTTAAGCATCCTACTGGCCATTCGCTCATTGATCGAATCCATCAACATCTTTAAGACAGGCGAATTCTTTGACGCCGAGGAGACAGGCGCATGAGTCCAGAAATTATCGGTGCGATTGGCCTAGTGGTCATGATCCTGCTTGTCGTCCTACGCGTACCCGTCGCACTTGCCATGTTAGGGGTGGGTCTAGTCGGTTTCGGTGCGGTTACCGCGCCTAGTGGTGCTCTGCAAATGCTTAAAGACATCCCAGTCGATGTCTTAGCAAAGTATGACTTTAGTGCCATTCCCTTATTTATCCTCATGGGCGTGTTTGCGACTCACTCTGGTATGGCAGGTAAACTCTTTGAAGCCACCCGAACCATATTTGGCGGGGTAAGGGGTAGTCTTGGTATTGCTGGTATCGGTTCGTCCGGTATCTTTGCTTCTATCTCAGGATCATCACTTGCTACTGCCTCCACCATGACCAAAGTGGCGCTACCGCAAATGGAGAAGTACGGCTATCAGCCAGGTTTTGCCTGCGGTATCTTAGCCGCTGGTGGTACGCTTGGTATTATGATTCCGCCCAGTATTGCGCTACTGGTCTATGCCATCTTAACCCAGCAGTCAGTAGGTGATATGTTCATCGCTGGTTTTTTACCCGGTATGCTCGGTATGGTGATGTACTCACTCACGGTTATGGTGATGGTACGCTGGAAACCACACTTGGCAAAACGTGGTGAGAAAACGTCTTGGAAAGCCAAGCTATTATCGCTTACGGGGCTGATACCGTTTAGCTTTATCTTTATTGTGATTATTGCCGGTATCTTCTTTGGGTTATTTACCCCAACAGAAGGGGCCGCAGTAGGGGCGTTTGTCTCTTGGGCTTATGCCTTTGCTAAAGGCATGCGTTTAGATGGTCTTAAGCAGTCATTGATTGAGACGCTAGCACTCTCTGCAGTGGTGTTCTTTATGCTACTGGGTGCAGAGGCATTGGGATATTTTATCTCAGTCTCACGCTTGTCTTATACCTTGGCATCTTGGATCGGTGGATTGGCGGTCAGTCCAATGATTGTCCTAATCTGTATCCTGTTCATGTACTTCCTATTAGGACTGTTCATGGATGCGCTCGCGATGCTGGTGATCACCATACCTGTTGTGTATCCCATCATTCTAGCGTTAGGGTTTGACCCAGTCTGGTTTGGCATCATTGCGGTATTGACGGTGGAGCTTGGTTTGATTACGCCGCCGATGGGGATGAATATCTTTGTGATTAAGGCGATGGCGCCGCACATTAAGCTGAGTGATATGTTCCGCGGGGTGGCACCATTCATTGTCTCTGATGTGATTCGTTTGGTTATTTTGGTGATGTTCCCTGCCATCTCGCTTGTACTGCTCGGGTAAGCTGAACCTAAATCCTCATGTATAACGTTATTGTATGAAGCCATATTGCTAATAAAGCAGTGTGGCTTTTTTATTGGCTGATATTTTGACTAAGAATTAAGAGAGGGCAGTTTTACAAAATCACAATATGCGGTGCTGCGTGTTGGTAACTTTTCTTAGTGTTATAAAGGCTTATGAATGTAGTAAACTGGTTTCCATTCATTTTCCTATATAACTTTATAAGTAGAGATAGTCATGGCTGTCGATTTTAGTAATACGCTCATCGTCGCAATTTCTGCGACGGCACTTTTTGATTTGACGGAGTCAGAAAACTATTTGCTACAATTGCTAGAGCAACGACCTGCAAGTGCTATAAAAGAGTTTAGGGAGTACATGACCGAACGTGAAAATGATCCCTTGAATATTGGTGCAGGTTATCCGCTGATTAAAGCGTTACTAAACCTAAATAAATATTGTGATAATAACGATGGACGAGATTCAGACATTGAAACACCATTGGTCGAAGTTGTTATCGTGTCAAAAAGTAGTCCAGACACTGGTATTCAGGTACTTAATGCAATTCTAGAACATGATATCAATATCTCCCGTTCTGCTTTTATTTCAGGTAGCCCTGTCGCGCCTTATATCAAAGACTTTAACGTTGATCTGTTTTTGACTACCAATCGTGATGATGCTCAGCAAGTTGCGGATGCCAATATCTGTGCCTGTGCCATACTAGACGCTACGCCTGTGAATACTTATGAGCTGGATACTGAGCAGCTGCGCATTGCCTTTGACGGGGACGCGGTACTTTTTGATGATTCAGGTGAACTGCTATACAAACAAAAAGGGCTACGAGCCTTTCATGATCGTGAAGTACAAATGCGTGATTTGCCAATTGAAAAAGGCCCTTATGCTGAATTGTTGATTAAATTGTCAAATCTGCAAGAGCGCCTGCCTGCTGGTTTAAAATACTCGCCAATAAAAATTGCGCTGGTGACCGCGCGTAATGCGCCAGCTGACTTACGTGCTATCAAGACACTACGAGAGTGGGGCGTGAATGTTGATATGGCGTTTTTTTTGGGAGGACTAGAGAAAACAGCAGTACTCAGAACATTTGCACCACATATCTTCTTTGATGATTCCATCAAGCATATCGACGCAGCACGTCGTTTTATTCCTACGGCCTTGGTTCCTTATCATTCGACATCGTTATTACATGGTGACAACTATCTCACTGTTGATGAAGGCGCATCATTATTATCGTTCAAACCTGCTGTGCACCCACTATTTGCTGTAAATCATTAAGGTCGGCATAAAAAATTTAGGTAATAAGAATAGGATGGTATATGAATTGGCAGCAGTTGCTTAATTTGATTGTCGTACGGATAAAGCAGGTCATTGGACTGTATGCTTTTGTGCTTATACCGATGTGGGGCATGTTTTTTCTAAATGAAGTGGCCTTATTTGGACTGTGGAATATTTTTGGTATCGTGCCGCGTGCTTTAGATGTAGGTAGTATGATAGGGGTGTTTGCTTCATGGACCATGCATGGCAATTTGTCACATTTAACTGGCAATACGGTGACGCTATTACAGATTTTGTTTTTGTTTGGGCTGTTTGAGAAGAATGCTTATCGCACGGTAATTAAACTGGTGGTCGCCTCAGGACTGGTCACTTGGGTTATCGGTTCACCATCTTCTATTCATATTGGCGCATCAGGGCTTTGCTTTGCAATGTTAGGTTATATGATAGGCGGGGCTATATTTGCGCGGCGCTGGGGTTATCTGATTGCTTGTATTGTCATGGGGACTGGTTATTGGCTGACCATTAAGCAAGGATTGATGCCGCAACAAGGTATCTCATTTGCGGCACATTTTGGTGGCTTGTGCGCTGGGCTATTGCTAGGAGCTAATTCAAAGCATACTTATTCAGCCGCTTCTCAACGCTATTAAAAGCAACTGGATGTCAGCATTTAATCAACCAACATTATCATACTAAGCATTATTGGATCAGACGCTTTCATCAGTACAGATTTTGATAAATAAAGGGTCGTCTGTAGTTAGCTCTCGCCATGCAGTGGTCTGTTTAACATGTTCATCCACCGTCAGTGTGCTACCTTTTTCTGGTATTACGTAGTCCGCTCGTGCAGGTGTAGTACAGTCTATTACCTGTAAAATCTTTTGCATGCTTCTGCGTCTTTCAAACAAATACAAATTAACTAAGTGCATGTCTGGATTGTCCGCATGCATGCTAGCATTGCCCGTATCTGCAGCAATAAAGCGCAAGACTTGTGGTTTGATATAAGACCACGGGCGAAACCATTCTGTACTCTCTGCAGTTTTCACGACCTCAACACCATCCGGCAGCTGACGGACTTGCTGACCGTACCAGTTATATTCTTGATGTACCTGAAACCCAAAAATACCAATTGCAGCAAATAAGGGAATCAGCCACTTTGGCGCGCGCTTACCTGACAGTTTACAGAGGTGAGTTATGATCAGTGCCAATCCAGCCATGCCAAATGCGGCAGCTATGGTAGCGATAAACTCAAAAAGCATAAAATATTCCTTAATGCGCTAGGCACTTTTAGTCAGGTATGTTCAATTGGACAAAGCAAAACCATCATCTAACTATTATTTTAATAAGTGTTAGATAAAAAATCACTCACCAGCAGTGGCTGCCAGTGAGTGATATATAGTAACAGAAGACATATCATCATTTGTCAGATTAATGGTCGACCGCACCGCCTGCACCGCGTGGTGAGCGAACACTTTCAACCAATTCTTGAATATGTAGCGGTGGCGCTTTGGTTGCATAAGAAACGATGAATGCAACGATAAAGTTAAGCAGTGCACCAATCACACCGAATGATAGTGGTGAGATACCAAATAACCAGTACTCCGCTGTATCAGGGAAGTTAGCAGTACCACTGATAAAGAACCAACCTTTGAAGACAAAGATGTAAACCAAGATACTGATCAAACCTGTCAACATACCAGCGATAGCGCCAAGGTTGTTGATACGTTTTGAGAAGATACCCATCATTAATGCAGGGAAGAGGGACGCACCAGCGATACCAAATGCTAATGCAACTACCTGTGCCGCAAACCCTGGTGGATTCATACCTAAGTAAGTAGCAACCACAATCGCAATACCCATCGTGATACGTGCGACCTTGAGCTCTCCTTTGTCAGTAATGTTTGGATTTAGGTTTCGTTTGATTAAATCATGACTAATTGCTGACGAGATAGCGAGCAATAGGCCAGCAGCAGTTGATAGTGCAGCAGCGAGACCACCTGCGGCGATCAAACCAATTACCCAAGATGGCAGTTGTGCAATCTCTGGGTTAGCCAATACCAAGATATCAGCATTGACGTCGAGCTCGTTACCAGCCCAACCTGCATCTGCAAAGCGGCCATCAAGTTCTAGGTCATGTGCAGCACGTGCTGTCTCAACCGCAGTTGTTGCAGCGCCTACATCACCGCCTTCAGTCTGTGCATTGGTTAGAGCAACTTCTGCAGCGCCCAGCCCACTATCGTTATACATCTGGATACGACCATCGTTATTAAGGTCAGTATATTTAATCAGGCCAGTATCTTCCCAAGTCCTCATCCAATCTGGACGTTGGTCATAGTCGATAGCAGGCTCTGCAACGCCTTGTGGATAGATAGTATCGATAAGGTTTAAACGTGCCATTGCGCCAACAGCAGGTGCTGTGAAGTACAATAATGAGATAAATACTAATGTCCAACCAGCGGTCCAACGTGCATCGGCAACCTTAGGAACGGTGAAAAAGCGAATAATAACGTGAGGTAGACCAGCGGTACCAATCATTAGTGATAAGGTGAACAGTACCATGTTTAGCTTGTTAGGTACGTCAGCCGTATATGCTGTGAATCCCAAATCAGTCACAACTTGATCAAGCTTGGTTAGGATGGGAACACCAGATTCGATATGGTTTGAAAATAAGCCCAAACCTGGAATTGGATTGCCGGTTAATTCAAGTGAGATAAAGACAGCAGGAATGGTATAAGCAATCATCAGAACCACATACTGCGCAACCTGCGTGTAGGTAATCCCTTTCATACCGCCAAGAACTGCGTAAAAGAATACAACAACCGCCGCAATAATAAGACCTGTGTTGTTATCTACTTCTAAGAAGCGTGAAAATGCGACCCCAGCACCTGTCATCTGACCGATAACGTACGTGGTAGAGGCAATAATCAAACAAACTACGGCAATCATTGCAGCCGTTTTTGAATAAAAGCGATCTCCGATAAAATCAGGCACAGTGAACTTGCCAAATTTACGTAAGTAAGGCGCCAGTAGCATGGCTAGTAGTACATAACCACCTGTCCAGCCCATTAAGTAGGTCGATGCGCCATAACCGCCAGCAGCAAGCAAACCTGCCATAGAAATAAAAGATGCTGCACTCATCCAGTCAGCAGCTGTCGCCATACCGTTAACTACTGGATGTACACCGCCGCCCGCCACATAGAATTCACTGGTTGTCCCAGCCCGAGCCCAGATCGCAATACCAAAATACAAAGCGAAAGATAGGCCTACGAAAATAATATTAACTAAATACTGACTCATGGTCTATTCCTCATCTACGCCATATTGTTTATCTAACTTATTCATACGCCATGCGTAGAAGAAAATTAAAATGATAAACACCCCGATGGAGCCTTGCTGGGCGAACCAAAAACCCAAGTCAGTGCCGCCGACTTTGATACCGGCCAAAAGAGGACGCAATAAAATAGCAAAACCATAAGAACATAGTGCCCAAACTACTAGGCTACCTAAGATGAGACGGACATTGGCACGCCAATAACCGGATGGATCGTTATGATCTTTCATAGGACAACTCCTTTTGTCTTCCCTAAAAAATACCAACAATATAAAAAGAACTGCGATTATTTCTTACCACAAAAAGTATAAAAAATAGTCAGGTACTGCTTTATATAGTGAAAACGATGATGTGTGATAGTACGTTTAAAGTATAAAAAATAGTCAGGTACTGCTTTATATAGTGAAAACGATGATGTGTGATAGTACGTTTAATGCTCGGTAGTTCTTTACTTCAAATAAAAGTAATTAACTATTTAAGCATCGCATTGACCTAAACCATCGAATGGTAAAAATGACGTTTCTTGAGGAAGACAGAAGGGTGGACTATCCAGTGTCTTTTTAACAATCTCGTCTTCCTGACAAGAGTTTTAATCTTTTTAACACGCTAACCTATTGTGCTGCTTGATAATTGTGCTGCTTGATAGTTGCTTGTACTGCTTGATAGCTTTGATAACCATAAAACAGTCTAAACAGATATAGAATTCATATTAGCACGGTTTAATAAATATAATTGCAAACTACTGCGCATGAATAATAATTAAATTACTAAAAATTAGTTTGCTTAGCCTTCAATGAAAAACCTAACGTTACGGAAACGGTACTGCTACCGTGTAATTTGTGCGATTAAATTATCACTTAATCTATTCTATATAAGATGAAACATAAGCATTATTTATTTTAAAAATAATTATATAAAGTCGATAAGTAAACGTGATGGTCGCATGTCGCTCAATATCTATATCATGCACGGGTCTTTTTGGTATCAGGTATTTTGTGCAGAGGCTTTTATAGTCCATGGCAATCAAAATATGATATCGATATGAAACTTAAGTAACGCGTATAAAGAATGAATAAGGAGCCCATATGAACGAAGGGATAGTAAGTTGGTTTAATAACATCGTAAATTATGGTGTCGGTATTATCTGGGGTAACAATGATTGGCTGATTGCTAGTAACCCTTGGTATGGATTACTGATGTTCTTACTAATTGGTGCAGGTCTCTACTTCACCGTCGTGACACGTTTTATTCAGTTTCGTCATTTTGGTCATATGTGGAAGTTGCTACGCGTGTCCAATCAAGGACGCAAAGATGGTGGTATCAGCTCATTTGAAGCATTGATGACATCATTGGCCGCGCGTGTTGGTACTGGTAACTTGGCAGGTGTGGCAATCGCGATCTATTTGGGTGGCCCAGGTGCTGTATTCTGGATGTGGATGACGGCACTGGTCGGTATGTCGACCAGCTTTATCGAGTCAACCTTAGCACAGGCGTATAAAGTACCGCACAACGATAATGTGTACCGCGGTGGCCCAGCTTATTATATCGAAAAAGGTCTAGGCAAACGCTGGCTTGCCGTGTTTTTCTCATTATGTTTGTTAGTGGCCTTTGGTTTGGCATTCAATGGCGTGCAGTCAAACACCATCGCTCAAGCAACCAATGAAGCCTTTGGTGTGCCAACGTGGATGACAGGTTTGGTATTGGTAGTATTGGTAGCGCCAGTGGTATTCGGTGGTTTGCGCTCAGTAGCTCGTATCGCGGGTAAAATCGTACCAGTGATGGCCATCTTGTACATCTTGCTAGCGCTATTCATTATCGTGACTAATTTTAATCAATTCCCAGCAGCGATCGCGTTGATTGTAAAATCAGCATTTGGTTTTGAGCAAGCGGCAGGCGGTGTCATCGGTTATGGTATTGCGCAGGCGATGATTAACGGTATCAAACGTGGTTTGTTCTCTAACGAAGCAGGTATGGGTTCAGCGCCGAATGCTGCAGCAACGGCAAAGAGTCATCCTGATCACCCAGCAGTACAAGGTTTTATGCAGATGCTAGGTGTATTCATGGATACTCTTATCATTTGTACCGCGACGGCGTCGATTATTATTTTGTCTGGTGTGATCGATCCTAATGTCGAGCAAGAAGGTATTCAGTTAACTCAGCTAGCTTTATCACAGTATGTCGGTGACCTAGGTGTGGTGTTCGTGGCGATTGCGATTTTCTTCTTCTCATTCACGTCTATCATCGCCAACTACAGCTACGGTGAGTCAAATCTTGAGTTTATCTCTGGTGCCAAAAACGCCAAAGTGATGATTATGGTTTTCCGCTTCCTAGTGTTAGGTATGGTATTTATTGGGTCTGTTGCTAGCCTACCTGCTATATGGAACTTCGCTGACTTGTCTATGGGTCTGATGGCCTTGGTCAACTTAGTGGCTATTTTGCTCTTGTCTCCTGTAGCGTTAAGAATACTACGTGACTATGAGCGTCAGGTAAAAGAGGGTAAAACAGGCGATCAGATTAAGTTTGATCCTGATAACTTTGTAAAACTCAGAGATGAAGCCAACCGTGACGCTTGGACGGACTAAGCCGCATTGATTGGTAAAAATAGCTTGTTTTAAGCATTAAAAAACCGCCCGACTCTTATGCAGAGAAGGGCGGTTTTTATTAGAGCACAGTTTTAATGATATTAACTGTGCCAGCTCAAATCAGAATTATCCTGATTTACATGTTTGGATAGTTAGGACCACCGCCACCTTCTGGGGTTACCCAAGTGATATTCTGTGAAGGGTCTTTGATATCACAGGTCTTACAATGCACACAGTTCTGCGCGTTGATGACAAACTTAGCACCTTCAGCATCTTTGACCACTTCGTATACACCCGCTGGGCAGTATAAACGTGCAGGCTCAGCATACAACGGTAAGTTGATTGAGATAGGTACCGTTGGATCAGTAAGTTTTAGATGCGTTGGCTGATCTTCTGCATGGTTGGTGTTAGAGATAAATACTGATGATAACTTGTCAAATACCAGCTTACCATCAGGCTTAAGATAGGTTGGTTGATAAGCATGATTAGCACGCTCCAACTGATCGTAATCTGGGATGTTGTCATGCAAAGTGAATGGCATTTTACCTTTTAGCAAGTTGTGCTCGATAAAGGTGAAAGCGCCGCCCATGAACAGACCCATACGGTGAATCGCAGGTGAGAAGTTGCGCGACTCATAGTTATCTTGATACAACCATGACTCTTTGTACATTGTGCTATAAGCAACCACTTCATCATGCTGACGTTCAGCTTGCAGCGCCTCAAAGATAGCTTCGGCTGCGAGCATGCCTGACTTCATAGAGGTATGCGTGCCTTTGATTTTTGCTGGGTTTAAGAAACCAGCGTCATCACCTACCAACACACCACCTGGGAAGGTGAACTTCGGTAATGAGTTTAGACCACCTTTGGTCAACGCACGTGCGCCGTACGAAATGCGTTTACCGCCTTCTAGAACATTTTTGATGACAGGGTGCGTTTTCAAGCGCTGCATTTCATCAAATGGAGACACGTAAGGGTTGTGGTAAGACAAATCAGCCACAAGACCAAAGCTTACTTGGTTGTTTTCATCAAAGTATAACCACCAGCCACCAGTAGAGCCAGTTTCAGTCAATGGCCAGCCAAGACCATGCATGACAACGCCTTGCTCATGCTTTTCAGGCTCAACTTCCCATAGCTCTTTTAGACCGATACCATAATGCTGAGGATCAGAATCTTTATCTAGATCAAAACGGCTGATTAAGCGTTTGCCTAAATGCCCACGGCTACCTTCGGCAAAAATAGTGTATTTGGCAAGAAGCTCATAACCAGGCTCAAAGCTTGGCTTGGCTTCACCATTGGCCGCCACACCCATATCACCCGTTAACACACCTCTGACCGAACCGTCGTCGTTATATAAGATGTCATCAGCAGGGAAGCCTGGGAACATCATGACTTCAAGCTCTTCTGCCTGTACGGCTAACCAACGAACGACATTACCTAGCGAGACAATATAGTTGCCATCGTTGTGCATCGGACCTGGAATTAAAGAGTCAGGCACTTTAGTTGAGCGTGTGGCAGAGTTTAAATAATAAAAACGATCTTCTGTCGCTGGCACGTTAAGCGGTGCACCTTTTTCTTTCCAGTCAGGGATTAGCTCATTTAGAGCGCGTGGCTCGATGACTGCACCAGACAACGTATGGGCACCAAACTCAGAGCCTTTTTCGACCACACAAACCATAAACTCATCATTACCAGCTTCAATAGCGAGCTGGCGCAAACGGATGGCAGCAGACAGACCTGCAGGTCCACCACCAACGATGATGACATCGAACTCCATTGATTCGCGTTCGACTTCAGGTTCCGCGGCAACTGGCGCTACGACTGGTTCTGCTTTATCTAGCGTTGCGGTCTCTGTCACTACTGGTGCGTCAGCATTCACAGTATTACCATCAATAACTGGCGTTTGATTGTCTTGCTCTTGCATACCTACTCCTAAACTTTTAGTGGCTTATCTCAGGGCATCATTAGCTTAACAACTGAATAATAGACTTGCGGCGCTAACGTCACTCAGACATATGGCTGCCCGATAAAACTGTCTTTGCGGCATCAATTGACCCGTCATGGTTAATACCAATTTATCTAAGGATATCAACGCATAACGTAAGATGTGTCATCAATACAACACCCACTTGACCATTTCAATAAAAAATCGTTACTCATTATAAAAGAAAAGTCCTACAAACACGATACGCATTTATGAGTATCGATGCTAAGGTAATGTTAAGAAAATGAGGTTGTTATAACGATAAAGTTTCATCATACCTGAAACTAAAATTTATAGTAATAATAGATAAGCCAAACTTTGAATACTAAATAAAGGGATTAATAATGAATAACAATAATAATAGCACTGAAGACAGCCATGAGAGAATAGTGGAAGCACCAACCAGTAAGCCTTCTAGCCTAGGCAGCTTAGATAATTTGGATGCACTAAGCCAGTATATTAAGTCTGCAAAAGGGACTCGCGAAGGGCGTGCGATACCACCGCTTGAAAAATGGCATCCTGAAGATATTTCTGATATGGATTTGACTATCAAGGCAAACGGAGAATGGTGGCATGAAGGCGGGCAAATGACCCGTGAGTCATTGGTCAGCTTGTTTGCCACAATACTATGGAAAGAAGAGAATAATGGTACTACTGAGTACTTTCTAAAAACCCCTGTACAGAAAATCCGTATCCAAGTTGAAGATGCACCACTTCTGATAAATGATGTCGGTATTGTCCATGAAGATGATATGAGTTGGTTGGAGTTTACAACGACGACAGGAGATGTGGTCCGCTTAGATGATGAGCATTCGATTGTATTAAAGGCGTATAATTCTAATAAGAGCGATTCTAATGACAGCGACTTTAGTGAAAGCGATCAAGCGAATCAAGTGAGTACAGCTGACGATGTTGCAGATTCTCAGGAATTAGCGTCTACAGAACAAGTACGCCCTTACATGATGGTCAGAAATGGCTTGACCGCGCTTATCGGTCGCAATACTTTTTATCACCTGACTGAAATTGGAGCATTATCAGAAGACAATGGTAAGACGATATTGTCGCTACAGAGTGGTGGTCAGTCTTATTCATTATCGATGCCTACTGATTAGGTATTATGTTTATCTATTAATTGCTGTATGCCGATGAGTGCTATAATTTTATAATATCGCCTGATTCTATTTGTCTGAAAAATCCCTATCGCATAAAGGGAGTTGATGAAGAGCTGAAGTAGAGTAACGTCATATATGCAACATATATAGCGCATTTAATAGGGTAATGAGATTGATGAATAATATGATAATGGCATTAGCATAAAGATGGATATCAAAAACCAGACAGTCGAAAAACTCAGACCGTGTGTCGATATATCTGTTGACCAGAGTCTCAAAGCTATTGATCTAATAGATGTTAATAAACATGCTGGTAATACAGTTGTAAGCGATAAAAAACGTAGCGCGCCCATTGGCGTGTTTGATTCTGGTGTTGGCGGTTTGTCTGTTTATTTGCATTTAGCACAGCAGCTGCCTACTGAGCGTTATGTATATTATGCCGATACGCTAAATGTGCCTTATGGTAATCGTGACAGCGAAGATATTGAAATGCTAACGCTAAAAGCCGTAGAGTGGTTACATAAGCAAGGCTGTAAGCTAATAGTTATTGCTTGCAACAGTGCTTCAGCATATGCGCTAGATACCGCCCGACGTTGCTATCCACATATACCTATTGTGGGTCTTGTCCCTGCATTGAAGCCTGCGGTATTGGCGAGTAAGAGTGGTCATGTAGCGGTGCTGGCAACCAAAGCGACGTTGAATGGCACCTTATTAAATGATGTTATTATCAATTTTGCTCAACCTAATAACACAGTAGTCACTAAGTATTTTGATCCGCAACTGGTGCCTTGGGTAGAAGCAGGTATGTCAGAACAAGACGAGACAGCCGAAAGGTTACGTCAACAGATACGAGTATTTGCTAATGAAGGTGTTGATCAGTTAGTGTTGGGATGTACGCATTATCCGTTTTTTAAGACATTTTTATTGGATGAGATTGCACAGCAGCAGCTGTCAATACAAGTTATTGATTCTGGTCAAGCGATTGCTGAACGGGTTAAACAGCTATTGATTGCAAACAATTTGTCTGCATCATTGATGAGTGAAAAACGAGAAAATCTGACACAAAAAACCAGTAATAAAAATACCATTACTAGACCGCCATTAACTTTTCACGCCACTAAATATAGTGATAGACTATGCGCTTTAGTTGAGCGCTTACTCGGTACAGAAATGGCATTGCAATACTACTCTCACTAGTTATTATCAAAGTTAGTGATACCAATACGCTGTATGCAACGCTGACTCAGTTAAAATAAATTGAGTGCATCTTTTTAAGCTAAGAGTATGCTAGGCTGAGCAAGACAAGATTTTTGTGTTCTATTTTACATCCTATCCTTTTTATGTCACGACCTACGCTTAGAGGTAATTGTGCCGAATCGTCGCTATCATATTCATATTATATGCGCTGACAATGACCAGTTGTTGGTTCTAGACAGCTTAGCGATATTTTTTCAGGCGCGCGCATTTCTGACCTATGATGTTTCTAGTAAATTATCTAAAGCCTCTTTTTATGGGCGCCAGTGTATTGACTCTTGTGATTATGCAGTCATGATCGTTGGCGACAGCTATGGAACTGTGCAAAAAAATGGCGTCAGCCAGATGCATTTGAGTTATCTAAACGCCAAAGCGAAGCTTAAGCCGCTAATTGTGCTGGTTAAAAACCACTCTCCAGATGTCGTCATCAGCCGACAACTTCAAGAGTTTATTAAGTTAGTCACCAAGCAAGATAACCAGCTACATTACTATGATACGGAAGAAGATATTGAGCCATTACTGGTACAGGCTCACTATAATGCAGTCGCCAATAATAAAATGATAGGTGGCTGGGTCAGAGCGAATGACGAAGAGAATACGACTAGTAAAAAGGTCATGTATGAGAAGCCAGTCGATGTATTACCTAGTACTACCGAGGTAGAGAAAAACAGTCCTGATGACGAAGACTTTATAGCGGATAAGGTTAGTGAGCCAATTGAGTTAACGGAGTTTTTTGAGATTCAATATAGTGCTCAAGCTTATGAAGGCGGTAATCTAACGGACGTAACCAGATCGCTAACACTCTCGTGGCACGAGATACTCATGACACTCATGAGAATACCGTCTACTTTTTCGAGCTATGGCTTGCAAAATGCCATCAATCGTTTGATTACCGCTAAAGCGGAAGTAGACATCAAAAAAGAGATGCCAAACGTTCATGCTGTTTCACGCTGCCAAATTTCTCAAGCTGATATTAATAATTTGCAACGTAAGCTAGTCGGTGCAAATTGGATACAACTGATGACTTATGGTACGCGTGTATCACAAGAGCTTTGGAAGCTTACCTTCTACGCAAAAAACCTACTGCAAAATCATACCTCAAATACGAATAAACAAGACGAGTAATTATTCGCTAGCGCGTTCAAAAATAGCCATCTAAAACGTCTACTTTGGCATCACGACTACGTTTTGTAATACAAAGCATACGTGCAATGCTTGTGAATCTTCCTCAGACCCGTAATAATAAAGTCAGTTAGTTAGCAGTATTAACAACGTTAACTATTTTAGAATGAGAACTATAATATTAATAATTAGGGAGAGCGTACGATGAGCAATGCTAAAAATGACGAACTAAAGAGAGAGATTGATGGTCTAGAAAAGTCTATGCATGATGCTGATCAGTTTCATACGTTAGAAGAGCAAGTAGCAGATATGAAACGTCGCGGTATAGATCCTAGTAAGGCCTATAAAGATTTAGATAGTAAAGCCGAAGATGAAGATTGGGGTGATGCGACTTGGAAAGAAAATGGTAAGTGGGAGCCAAAAACGGCAGCCGATTTAGACGACAAAGCTCGCGAAAACTGGAATGGTGATAATGGTCAGCCTAAGCCACCGCCTATTGTCTAGATACGTATTTTGAGTCAATTAGATAAGTTCTATTAATAACTATCTATAAATAAAAAAGCCACGCTAATAGTAGCGTGGCTTTTTTGATGCGTCTAAATAGCACTATTTATCTTACTACTACGAACCTTGGTCTATACGAACAAGCTTGATAGTGCCATCGGCATCAGTAACGCGGCGATAACGTGTATTGCCAGAAGTTGATGAGCTCACTGATGGCTGAGATGAGTAGCTACTAGGAGCAGTCGTTTGCTGTTGAATTAATTGCCCCATGCGATCGGCAGGTGCAGGATTCAGAGGTTTGCTGTTTGCAGGCTGGCCGTATTGAGTTTGACTCGGTGCTGCATTACCAACGATGGCGCGATAGAACTTCTGGCCTGCGCGACCGTCAGCTGGGAAAATACCGCGACTAGTCTGGTATTGTTGGATAGCGGTACGAGTATTGTCTCCGATGATGCCATCTACACCGCCAATGTCATAACCTGCGTTTAGCAACGCTTGTTGAATATCTTTGGCCTGCTGGCGGCTGATACCAGGATCATCTGTCGGCCAAGCAGTGATAAAGTCTGTTTTGCTGCTGTCTTCGCGAGTGATTAGATCTGATAAGTGTGCGATAGCCAGCGCGTAGTTCTCTGAGGCATTATAAGAGTAAAAAGTGTCAAAGTTTTTACCGACCAAGAAAGCAGGGCCTTCCATTCCAGCAGGTAATAATAAGCCTGCACTGCTCAAGTCATATGGTAACGGACTGCCATTAGCCAATGTCAGACCTTGTTCACGCCAGTGGCTTATCGATTTTTTGTCTTTGCGATTAGATGCGGCCCAAAATCCATCAGGTAGTTTGACTTCATAGCCCCAAGGCTCGCCAGTACGATAGCCACGATTATCCAAGAAGTTTGCTGTAGAAGCGAGTGCATCAGGGACGCTATTGACCAAGTCACGACGACCGTCACCATCGAAATCTACTGCCAATTCTAAAAAGGTGCTTGGCATAAACTGCGTCTGTCCAAAGGCACCTGCCCATGAGCCTGTCATATCATTTGGTGCGATATCACCGTTTTGCACGATTTTTAGCGCATTGGCGTACTCACCTTGAAAGTAGCTTTGACGACGATCGAAACAAGATAAGGTCGCTAAAGACTCAAATAATGGCTTTTTACCTAGCGTTTGACCAAAGTTAGACTCTACGCCCCAGACACCGAGCACATGCTCAGCTTTTACGCCATAACGCGATTCGATTTGACGTAGGGTAGAGCCCCATTGACGCTTGGCTCGGATACCGTCCTCGACACGCTCTTTGTCTACCAATGCTGATAAGTAGTCCCAGACATCTTTTTGAAACTCTGGCTGGTAGTTGAGTGACTGAATGACACTAGGATCAGGCTGGCTTGGGCGATAGTTATTAAAAGTATAGCTATCAACACCGCTAAATTTGCTAGAGTTTTTTAGATTGTCTAAGCACTGTTGAAACTCGCTATTGGATAAATCAGGTGCTGGCGGCTGCGCGGCTTGAGCAGTGGTAGCAAGGCTGATGCCGACAGCAACACTAAGCAGCGACAAAGTAGAAAAAGGAGTCAAACGCATGAAAATATCCTATAAACGTTAAAATAGTTATCGAAAGGCAAAAAATGATATTAACGTAGAGTAACCAATCTAAACAGTAAAGAAAAGCTGTCGAAGTACCAAGGTTATAAATGGTTACGATAAATTGACGCTGCCGTGAGATTAGAAGAGGATTTCATAGAGCTGAAAATGCAAAGCGTTAAACAGTACTTTATCGCGAGGACTATCTTTAGGAGATATAACCTGTTTATTTAGCTAACACACTATCTAGTTCTTCTATAAATCTATGAATCCGCGCCGCATTTTTACCTAGGTCACTTTTGCCAATTCGTGATTTACTGCGGATATCAACCAAGCGTTCGCTATCGTTGTCAGTCACACGAATGATCACATCGTCTTTGAAACCAAACCAAGCAGTCGTCTCTGTTGCTTCGATGATGCCAATGTCGGCATCAGTGTTTACAAGATCCCATCCTAAATTTTCTATGGCTTGTTTGGCTGCTTCAACCACTTCAGACTTCGATTGAGCATAGGTCAATGTCTGCAAATCAGGGTAGGCAGTACGTTGTTGTTCAGCTACTTCTGCGCCTGTGTACTCTACGGGATTCGGTGCATCTGCACGTAGTGGAGCAATCGCGACAAACTTAGGCGGATTCACCAAATCGGTAGAAATATCGTGAATAGGTGGTACATTTTTGGCCGTATTCATCATGCCAAGCGGGACAGCGATTGCCGCGACAGCAAGTATGGCTGAGGCTAGTGCGCTCCCAATACTGGCTGTATTGCGTTTAAACAATAACTGTATAGCCAACAATACTAGTGCTGCGATACCAGCAAATAATCCAAATTTAAACCCTGTAAACGCAGTGCCTAATTCTACAACGCCAAACTTATACAATGGGCCTGCTAGAGCAACTAGCAGAATAGCAGTTACACTCATTAGGCTGACTATCATTTTCATTCAATTTCTCTGTTGCGATTTAGCGGCTTGTTAAAGGTTATATGAGTTTGGTTCATTTACTGCTCAATAGCCAAACGTGTTCTGTGACGGTGATATCAGGTGCAGAACCTATAGAAGAAGGCACACTTGCTAGCTCACAGATTTGGTAGTGAGCGCTATAATACTGCTCTAGTTGTTCGTTATTAATAGAGAAGGGTGGCCCATTCTTTTTACGCTGATCGTAATTTAGCGTGAGTAAAAGCTGCGGTGTTATTTTATTGTTAGCACCATCAACTTTACTGGTATCGCTACTAAGTTTCCGCACTTCCTCACTATATCTCACACGCATATCGGCTGGCAGGGCGATTAATGCCGCTTTATCATATACTGCATTAATGGAACCAATATCTTTAGCGGTCAGTGCAAAGATATCAGCGACCCATAAAGTGATGGTCTGTCCCGACAACTGGCCTTGATAGTATCTAATCGCTGGATTGTCTGCCTGTTGATAGACGGTAGGTTCGATGTTTTGCTCAGCAAAGAATTCTTGTACGGCTGTTTTGACCAACTCAACGCCCACCACGTCATAGCCTTGCGTCGCTAACCAAACCATATCGATAGATTTGCCACAAAGCGGCACAAAAATTCGGCTACCCGCAGTTAGATTGAGGCGATTAAAATACTCAATCAATAATGGATTGACCATAGATTGATTGAATCCAATGCGACCTTCTTGCCAACGTTTTTGCCAAAACTCAGGGTTCATGCTGTGATCCTCTATTTGCAAGTTTCTATATATACGGTTCTAATCTTTATCTGATATATCAAAGGAATAACTAATAAAAAGCCAAACACCTATAGTATAAGTGTTTGGCTGGTATCTAACATTAGGCTAAGAAACTTTTTGAATAAATAATGTCTTATTCAATTTAGCTAACCATCATTTAGCTAATCATATAGCTACTAAATTCTTTGCGCAGCTTAGCTAGCTTTGGTGGTATGGCAAAGTTGCAGTAAGCTTGTCCTGGATTTCTGTTGAAGAAATCTTGATGTGAGTCTTCTGCTTGATAGAATTCAACGGCAGGATGTACTTCCGTCACTACATTAACGCCCATATCGCGTAATTTATTGATGGTGCGGTCAACGGTCGGTTTTTGACTGTCTTCGGTATAAAAGACCACGCTGCGATACTGACTACCAACGTCATTGCCTTGACGATCCATCGTGGTGGGATCATGCGTAGCAAAGAAAACATCGAGTATTACTTCTAACGGGACGATAGACTCATCAAATTCGACTTTGATGACTTCGACATGACCAGTCGTACCACTACAGACAGCTTCATAATTGGCAGAGACAGCATCGCCGCCCATGTAGCCTGAGACGACAGATTGCACACCTTTTACCGATAAAAATACAGACTCGGTGCACCAGAAGCAGCCGCCACCTAATACGATCGTTTGCATAATTTTTTCCTATTATTATAAATATGGGTTAAGCGCTATATTTGGTAGTGATGCTCTCGTTTTTCAATGCTTCTTTCAAACGTCTCATTACCCTTGGCACTATTTATTCAGCTTAGCAGGCAAGCCAAAGGCGATAAGTAACAAACAGTAATGTTATAATGGGCTTTTGCTATCTTACTTAGTTTTTAACTGATAATGACAAGCAAAACTACCAAGCAAAATTAACCAAGTAATTCTTAATTTCAGTTCTATTCTAAAAAACGAGTCGTCCCATGAGCCAATTCCAGCCTGCTATCAAACATGACACCCTATTTGATAAACCTTTTACTACGCCACTGGATAAGGCCGCACGCTTTTCATTTGATGAGCAAGTGGTGGCTTGTTTCCCTGACATGATTCGCCGCAGTGTACCCGGTTATGGTCAGGTACTGGCGATGCTGCCTATATTCGCCCGTCGTCATTGCAAGTATCGTCAGCAGAGCGATAGTGGTCAGCGCGTTAGTCGTGTTTATGACTTGGGCTGTTCATTGGGTGCCGCCAGTATGACGCTAGCTGGTGAGTTCGACCCGCAAGACTTGCAGATTAAAGCAATTGACATATCACCAGCGATGACGACCGAAGCGACCACGTTATTGAGTGAGAATTATCCTGAGCATGACATCGAAGTGATCACAGCAGATATCCGCGATATTGAGCTTGAGCCGTGCGATATGGTGATTTTGAACTTGACGCTACAGTTTTTGCCAGCTGCTGATAGAGTCGCGGTATTAGAGAAGATTTATGCGGCATTAAGTGAAGGCGGCATATTGGTACTGACTGAAAAAACTCATGCGTTTGATGAGCAGTATGATGCGTGGTTGGTGGAGCGTTATTATGACTTTAAACGTGCGAATGGCTACACCGAGATGGAGATTAGCGGTAAGCGTAATGCATTGGAAAATGTCCTCATTACTGACACGTTAGATGAGCATCATACACGATTAGATCAAGTTGGCTTTAAACGTCATCTGACATGGTTTCAGTTTTTGAACTTTGTTTCTATTGTGGCGTTTAAATAATTCTTACTTTTAACACAGTTATTTCTTAATCAATACGGTAATCTGCTTTTATGCTCAACGACACTATCATCAACGCCGAACGCGAACTATATCTAACCCTATTAGAGCTGGCACAGCAGCAGCCGAGCGCTTATGAATGGCTCAAACAATTACCAACGTGGCTAGGTGATATAAAAGACAAAGCCAACTATGCGCACGCGCCTGCTTACCAAGCGTCAGTCGCTCGTTTGCCAAACTTAGCTGTCAATAATGTCGACCTAAACAGTGATACATTGACGATTGAGGCAAGTCTAAATGAGTCTCAGCGCAAGCAAACAACGGCGTTGTTAAAGCAGTTGATGCCATGGCGTAAAGGGCCATTTCAGATTGGCGGTCAAATCGGCGATGATGAGTCAGGTATTAAGATTGATACCGAGTGGCATAGTGATTGGAAATGGAAACGTGTTGCGCCGCATTTAAGTAGATTAGACGGTCGCCGCGTATTGGATGTGGGCGGTGGCTCTGGTTATCACGGCTGGCGCATGGCAGGGGCTGGCGCAGATACGGTTATTATTATTGATCCGTCATGTTTGTTTTATCATCAGTTTATGGCGATTCGTCATTTCGTTGGTGCCGCAGATGCTAATGATACAGGCCGTTACCGTACGCATTATATTCCTGTACCGCTTGAAGCCTTACCTGAGCACAGTCAGCTGTTTGATACCGTATTTAGCATGGGAGTGCTGTACCACCGTCAATCACCGTTTGAGCATTTACAACAGCTTAAAGGACAGTTAGTCAAAGGTGGTGAGCTGGTACTTGAGACGCTGGTCATTGAAGGTGATGCTAATACTGTACTGGTACCGCACGATCGCTATGCGCAGATGAATAACGTCTATTTCTTACCATCGGTGGCAGCATTAATTGGCTGGTTAGAGAAAGCAGGATTTTCAGACGTGCGCTGCGCCGATGTAGCAGTAACCTCGACTAAGGAACAACGACAAACCGAATGGATGACCTATCATTCGTTAGCAGATTTTTTAGATCCTAATGATTTTACTAAGACCGTCGAAGGATATCCTGCTCCCATGCGTGCGACTTTGATTGCCAAAAAATAGCATTGATGGTGGTAGCTAACATAAGGAAAGCATTATGAAGACATTGAAGACTTTGATGGTAGCTACCATCAGCTTGCTATCGCTACCTGCTATGGCAGGTTATGGAACTGTATCGGAAGGCTGGGGCTTTGTACAAGATGACTGGCAGGTGGTTTGTGATAATACGCGGACTTGTCGAGCTGCTGGATACGCAAGTGAAGCAGATACGCCTGCTTCAATTTTGTTCACAGCGTTGCCAAAAGTAGCTCTGCCAAAAGTGCAAATTCAGTTTATCTCAGAAGTGCCGCTAGATGAGCTGAAGCCTGTTGAGCTTTGGCTGAATAACAAAAACTATGGTGTGATACAGCCCAATAAAGAAGACAGTCTACTATACGACTTGTCAGCCAAGCAGACGCAGACCCTGCTTGATCATGCTCGTATCGCGACCAAGATAGAAATTAGAGCGGGCGATAACCACTGGCAGATCAGCGATAAAGGTGTATCAGCAGTATTGCTCAAACTAGACGATGTGCAAGGTCGGGTAGGGACGCCGATAGCATTGATCAGTAAGAATAATCCAAATCGTCAACGTCCTAAAGCAGCTCTACCAAAACCAATCATTCAAAAAGCATTTGCGTATTCAGCAAAAGACAACAAAACACTTGCTCCATCAAAGCTGGCGTATTTTCAGGAAAATATTGATAACTGGGTCGATATTAACGATGAGCAGCTTATAGGGTCCAAGGACGAGATGGGCGACTGTGAGCTGATTAACCCAAAAACTGAAACATATCAGCGAATGTCAGAGTATGGCTCTACGATGCTTGGTTGGGACTTTATACCAGTTGATGATAGCTATACGTTAGCCGCGCATATCTGCTGGTCAGGCCCTTACAACTCAAGTACGGGTTATTGGCTCATTGATAATGCAAAGCCTAGCAAACCTACGCTTATCACGACAGCAGGGAATGATTATTTTGATGGTGAGATTTCGGCCACTCATAAAGATCGAGGCATTGGTGATTGCTGGAGCCGTACTGCATGGATATGGAATGGTGAGACATTTGCTAAGAGCGAAGAGTCTAGTACGGGAATGTGCCGAGGTTTTGCTGGTGGAGCGTGGGACCTACCAACGTATGTGAGTCAGGTCATAAAAAATAATACTAAGGCTCAGTAGCTTCTTTTACTTAGAAGACTTTGATTTGAGGGGCTTTGATTCAAATGACTTTGATTTAAATGACTTTGATTCAAATGACTGATACCTTATCAAGCGCAGCAGTCATAGGCTGTATATTACGTTTTTAGTTTTGCTACTTATGTCCTAAGCAATATCAAAGGATAGTGATAAAAATGGCCAATTAGATTAACCATTTTTTGAAAGCGACTTCCATGACTATCTTAAGGATAAAACCAACAGAACCTGCGCCTAGGGCTAAGAATATCCAAAAAGTACCAGCGCGCCCCGCTTCAGACGTTTTAGAGATATCCCACATAATAAAAAACAAGAAAGCGATGAATATCGGCAACAAGACATACAGTCCCCAACTGGTGACAGTACTGGCGGCAATAGCAAACATGGCGTAATCCTATAATAGAGTAGTAACGCGTCTTCTATATTTTAGAAGAGCCGTACAAACCATTATTATAACGTGGAAGCAGTCAGGTATAAACGACTGCCCAGTATTGAGCAACAGTAACGCTACAATTCACGTTATGAGTTATTTATCAGTTTTGCATCATTGATATTAGTCAGCCCAAATCCTGATAACGGTAAGATTTTAGTGCTAATTTTGGCGCAAATGGTGCAATAAAGCGCAAAGATTGTTATATTTACAGGTTACTTATCTTTTTACATTATTCTATCCCTGCAATGTCGGTCGCTATTATAATAAGCAGTTATCGATTGCTCGCATTCGCACCGTTTTTGTTGTTTATTTAATTGAGTTCAAATTCCTATGTCACAAGCCCAAATTGATACGCTTGCATCCCTATTTAATGATGCAATTCAAACCCTACAAGCAGATGGTACGCTACCAAGCGATTGGCAAAATAACAGTCAAATTACCCGTACAAAAGATTTAAGTCACGGTGATTTTGCCAGTAATATCGCGCTAACAGCAGCGAAAGCTGCCAAGGCCAATCCGCGTCAACTTGCTGAAAAAATCGTCAGCGCATTGCCTGACAATCAAGATATTCGCCAAGTAGAAATCGCAGGTCCAGGGTTTATCAATGTATTTTTAAACTCGGAAGCTAAATTTTCCGTATTGGACGATATCTTCACATTACAAGATCGCTTTGGCTTGAGCAATCAGTTCGACGGACAAAAAGTCCAAGTTGAATTCGTCTCTGCCAATCCAACGTCAAGTCTGCACGTTGGTCACGGTCGCGGTGCTGCATTTGGCATGAGCGTTGCTAACCTGCTAGAAGCGATCGGCTATGACGTCACGCGTGAATATTATGTCAATGACGCTGGTCGTCAAATGGACATCTTAGCCACCAGTACATATTTGCGCTATTTACAGCTAAATGGCGAAGAGATAACTTTCCCAGTTAACGCCTATCAAGGTGATTACGTCAGTGACATCGCACAGACGCTAAAAACACAGCATGGCGATAGCTACGTACATAGTTTTGCAGACGTTGCCAAAGATGTGCCAGAAGATGCTCAGTTTGAGATTAATGCTGATGGCGAAAAAACCGTCATCTCAGGCGATAAAGAAGCACACATCGATGGTTTGATTGCCAATAGTAAGTCTCTGCTAGGTGATAGCTACGCGCTATTTTTAAACGCAGCATTGAGCAGTATTTTGGCGGATATCAAAGACGACTTAAACGACTTTGGTGTGAGCTATGAATGCTGGTTTAGCGAAAGATCTATCGATAGCGAGATTGAGCCTGTCCTGCAGATACTAGATGACAAAGGCTATCTATACGAAAAAGACGGCAACATCTGGTTTAAATCGACCGATTTTGGCGACGAAAAAGACCGTGTGGTACGCCGTGCCAATGGTCAATCAACGTATTTTGCTTCTGACATCGCTTATCATAAAAACAAGTTTGATCGCGGCTTTGATAAAGTCATTAATGTTTGGGGCGCAGACCACCATGGTTATGTCCCACGCGTAAAAGCCGCTCTATTGGCTCTTGGTATTGATGCTGAACGCCTTGATGTGGTACTTGTACAGTTTGTCGCGTTATGGCGCGGTAGTGAAAAGGTACAAATGTCTTCGCGTTCTGGTCAGTTTGTGACCTTGCGTGAGCTACGTGCAGAAGTCGGCAACGATGCTGCACGATTCTACTATGTAGCGCGTAAGCCTGAAGTGCATGTTGATTTTGATTTAGAACTTGCCAAATCACAAAGCAAAGACAATCAAGTGTATTATATCCAGTATGCTCATGCGCGCGTTTGCCGTGTGTTAGAAAAACTGGCAACTTACGATTTGACCGTAGATGATGCTGTTGGTTTGGCACATCAAGACTTGCTAAGTGCGCCAAATGAAGACGAGCTGATTAAACTGTTAGCAGGATATCCAGCGACGTTACTTCGCGCAGCGACTGGTTACGAGCCACATGTCTTGACCAACTACCTGAAAGAGCTAGCGGCATTGTTCCATGGTTGGTATGACACCAATCGTATCTTGCCTATGAGCTTGACGTCAGGTGAAACGCCAAGTCAGGATGAGCTAGACTTAATGCAAGCACGTTTGCGCTTGTCAAAAGCCACTAGGCAAGTATTGGCAAATGGGCTTAGCCTGCTAGGCTTGTCTGCACCGTCTAGCATGTAGTGCTTTTCTAATATGTGACATGAGTATAGACAGCTGATAGCATTAATTCGATGATGATAGTTAAATCCAGTAGGGAGAACGAGATCCATGCTAGCCAAAAAACCTAAAGGCGCGACAGAAAAGCGCAAATCAAGTAGCGTATCAGGCTTATTGTGGATGTTTGTTGGGGCCGTATTGACCCTTATGATCGGGGTGTTTATCTACCTCTCACCATTATTCAATTTTAGCCCCGCTGAAGGTAGTGCTGAGAACGATCCTGATCGCCAAGTACAGCCACGTGTGGATACTGATACCGACAATGGCGATTATGAGTTCTACGATATTTTACCTAATCAAGAGATGGCAACCATCCCTGATGAAGATATCGCTGACATTGATAATGATCAAATAGGTGATATCGGTGCGTTTGAACCAGACGTCGTTGTGACTCAACCAGAGAGCGATACAGGCAGTACAGAAAGTACGGGTAGCTTTGGTGGTTCGGAAAATGCGACTGTCGAACCTGCTGGTAGTAATAATGCTGGGTCGAGTGAGGATATAGTTGTCGTTGAAGAAGATGCAACCTATGATGGTACGCCGCCTGCTACTAGCAACGCTACAACCCGCAACAATAATACAGCAGCAGGTACGGCCAGCATCCAAGCTGCCAAACCTGCGGCGACCTACATCTTGCAGATCAATAGCTTTAGTGATGCAGATGAAGCGGATCGTCGCCGTGCGCAAGTACTGATGGCGGGTGTCGATGCTCGCGTGGTCAAAAACACGACGGGCAATGGCTTGCCAATTTATCAAGTCATCTCACGTCCTTTGAATAACCGTCAAGCAGTAACGACGGCACAGCAGCGCCTACAGAACAATGGTATAGATTCTATTATCGTTGAACAGCGTCGCTAGGTTGAGTCGTTTACAGTTATTGTATTTATTAAAAAAGCGTCGTAATGACGCTTTTTTTATCTCTTTATTTTATCAAAAGCTTTCTAGCTGTTTTATCCTATTAAACGTCCATTAAGAGTATGGTTATGACCGTATCTAACTCAGTAACACCGCAAGCAAGCATCATTAAAGCGTTCTTTCAAAAATACTTTATCGATGCTTTTACTGGTATGGCTTTAGGGCTATTTGTCACGTTGATCGCAGGTCTAATTATCTCGCAAATCGGTGGTTGGTTAGGTTTGCCGGCATTGGTCGCGGTCGGGAAATTTGCCTCGATATTAATGGGTGCTGGTATCGGGGTAGGTATCGCTTATTATCTCAAAGCACCAACGTTAGTTATGCTTAGCTGTCTTGTGGCAGGTATGCTTGGTGCTCATTCTGAAGCACTAATGGCAGGCACGCTCTTTACGCCGCAAGTGGGTGGACCTGCAACTTTTGTAGCACTGCCGGGCAATCCAATTGGCGCTTATCTGACTTCTGTGTTTGCTTATCGTGCTGGCAGTTGGGTCGCTGGTAAGACGAAGCTTGATATTTTATTGGTGCCCTTAGTGGTGTGCGGCGTCGCGCTATTAGTCTGCGCACTGCTCAATCCGCCTATCGTAGCAGGGGTCGCAGCTATCGGTCAGGGTATTCATGCCGCTACTGAATTACAGCCACTGCTAATGGGTATCGTCATCGCCGTAGTGGTTGGTATTTTATTGACCCTGCCAACGTCGAGTGCAGCCATTTGTATTGCCATTGGGCTTGGTGGATTGGCGGGCGGGGCGGCAGTGGTAGGCTGTGCTGCGCATATGATTGGTTTTGCTGTCGCAAGTTTCAAAGACAATGGCGTTAGTGGCGTTATCTCTCAAGGCTTGGGTACCAGTATGCTGCAAATCCCTAACGTACTCAAAAAACCTATCGTTTTACTGCCTGCTGTCATTGCTAGCGCTATCGTTGGGCCTATCGCGACCGTTGGTTTTGGACTAGCTTGTACCGCGACAGGCGCGGGTATGGGTACCGCTGGTTTGGTCGGTGTATTTGGGGTTATTGAGGCATCACAAGAAATCATGAGCACTGGACAATTATGGACAGCGATTATTCTATTGATGTTTGTATTGCCTGCGGTAATTGCAGGGTTAATTGCTTATATTATGCGCCGCATGGGCTGGTTGGTCTCTGGTGATATGAAGCTGCCTTAATCTTTGAAGTATTGAGTTAAAATATCATCACCAGTCTCAAAATTCAGTCTTATCCTTAATCAGCAACAACAACGCTTAAAAAAGCCTAGCTACGACTATAGCTGGGCTTTTTATATATAGATTCATCAATTTCTCATGATAGAGGGAATGTTGATAACATACTATTTAACGGTCTTTAACTTCTTATGACGACGTGGTTTTAGTTTGCGGGACAGTTGATGGAAGTCGTTCAGCACTTGGCTATAGTGCGATGGAAATACACGTTGAATGGCATCAATCATCTTGGCATCGTTACCAATCAGGCAGCGCTGCTGATTAGTCGCTGCGGCATGTAGGATAATCCAAGCCGCTTCATTGGCATCGAATTTTAAGAATTTATTAAAACTTCTGATGGCTTTGGGCCCAGTACTCATGCCAATATCATGGATGCTCTCATTACCGCGCGCGCTGTTGGCAATATTAGTTTTGATCCCGCCCGGATGGATACAAGTCGCTGATACCCCGCAGTTCTGGATGTTTAGCTCTTGGCGTAAGCTCTCTGTGAAGCCGCGTACGGCAAATTTGCTAGAGTTGTAGGCCGACTGTGATGGCTGAGCGGTCAAACCAAACAGACTTGAGATATTGATAATATGTCCATGCTCGCCAAACTGGCTTTGTTTAACGCTGTTTTTGATTAACGGTAAAAATGCCTTAGTGCCGTAAACCACGCCCCAAAAATTAATGTTCATTACCCATTCAAGCTCACTAATACTACTGCCTTCGACGGTAGAGTAGAGCGCAACACCTGCATTGTTAAAGATGAAATTTACTTTGCCATGATCGCTCATGACGCTATCAGCCCATGCTTCTACGGCTGTATTGTCTGACACATCGAGTACGGTCATAGTGACGTTGATATCATAATTGGTAAGTAACTGTTTGGTCGCTGCCAGCTGTTCAGGATTGATGTCCGATAGTGCAACATGACAGCCCATTTTTGCTAAATGAATAGCCAGCTCACGCCCCATACCAGAGCCTGCGCCCGTAATGGCAGCGACGTGGTTGCGATAGTAGGATTCAACATTTGAGTCATCCAACGAGGTACGGTTAGAAGAAAACGGTAGATGTTGGCGCAATGAAGTCGCCATAGCAGTCACATGGTTGAGCATAATAAACAATCCTTTGTCTTATTAATCATATGGGTTGTACGGGCTATAGTCAGTTCAAAACAAAAGTGTTATGGCTAGGACAAACATCATAAAATAATTTGGATAAGTCATTTTCCATCCACCCTTGGCGTAGAAACTTCACTTGAGCCCATTTTTTCTCAATAGGGTTCA
>Ga0208014_1000238_pt1 | contig 29194 bp, 23 predicted proteins | sample 25_taG_FD_184099 | JGI IMG/M metagenome (GOLD analysis project Ga0208014, IMG submission 184099) | Marine viral communities from Cariaco Basin, Caribbean Sea - 25_WHOI_OMZ (SPAdes) (version 2) | ecosystem: Environmental > Aquatic > Marine > Oceanic | place: Caribbean Sea: Cariaco Basin...
TACTAATGCTAATGATTTACTGATCAATAATCTCAACTCTCTAACCTTGCACTCTGTTAAATCATATACATACAATTCTCAGCGAAAGCACCTAAGAGCAACTATTAGGGCGTGTTTAACACGCCTTAATAAATATAGTTAGCTGAATGTAAAACTGTTATGGATTTAAACGCGCTACTGGTATAAATTTTACTTGCGTGCTGCGTTCCCAGAGGCTGCGCAAAATTCATCCCAGTAGCGCTATGACATTTTTAGAGTGTATCGACTATAGTAATAACTTAGTATGACTTTAAAACCAGTAAAAAATAAGCTGGTATACACAACAATAAGGACTGTTAATAACAATAAGGACTGTTAATTATGTACACTTTCTTAGCCTTAGCGCCAATTCTCGTTGTATTCATACTACTCATAGTTATGCGCCTGCCAGCTAAGATAGCTATGAGTATTGCCTATTTGGTGACAGCTCTGCTAGCCTTTTTCATTTGGCACGCTAGTGGTGCTCAGGTAGCGGCTGCTACTGTTAATGGGATTATTGTGGCACTTACTATTTTATTCATTGTATTCGCAGCTATTTTACTGCTGAATACGCTGAAAGAAAGCGGCGCTCTTGTCGCCATACGTAAGGGCTTTATGGATATTTCACCTGATAGGCGCGTCCAAGCGATCATTGTGGCATGGTTGTTCTGCTCTTTAGTAGAAGGTTCATCAGGATTCGGAACACCATCTGCAGTGGGTGCTCCGCTGTTGTTGGCTTTAGGCTTTCCAGCGATGGCATCGGTCATGGTTATTCTTATCATTCAATCTACACCCGTATCATTCGGTGCAGTTGGTACGCCTCTACTACTTGGCGTTTGGTCTGGTATTACTGATAAACAAGATTTAGCACAGTCCATTGCCCCTACTACTGCCGAAAATTATTTATTACAGATTACAGCTAACGTAGGCCTTGTACATGCGCTTATTGGGTTTTTGATACCTTTAATTTTAAGTGCTTTTTTGACAAGGTTCTTTGGTGAAAAACGCTCCTTCATAGAAGGGCTTAAAGTATGGCCATTTGCCATTTTTGCAGGTCTTTGCTTTACTATTCCTTATTTTTTGGTTGCTAAATTTCTAGGGCCTGAGTTCCCTTCACTCATTGGCGGTTTCATTGGGTTGTTAATTGTACTTCCCGCTGCTAAGCGTGGTTTTTTGATGCCTAAAGATACTTTTGATTTTGCCCCTCGCGCAAAATGGGACAAAGACTGGCTGGGTACTTTAGACGAGGTAAAATATGATGATTCAGCAACCCCAAAGTTCTCTTTAATTCGTGCATTTTCGCCCTATTTCATTGTGATTGCCTTATTGGTCATAACTCGAGTGATTGCACCACTCAAAGCTTTTCTGGTAGGGGATTTAACAACCATTAGCCTTACTAATCTTTTTGGTACAACAATCTCTAGTAAGATACAGCTCGCCTATTCTCCTGGTAGCATTCTAATTATTACTTCTTTATTATGTATTTTACTGTTCAAAATGAATAGCCAAGCGGTAAAGCGCAGTTGGAGTAACTCGGCAAAGACCATGGTTGCTGCCGCACCAGCTTTGCTATTCTCGGTGCCTATGGTACAAGTATTCATTAATTCAGGCTCAGCCGCTGAAGTCGCTACTGCGCTACCGGCTATGCCAATATTACTGGCTGAAAGTGCTGCCGATGCTTTTCAAAATGCGTGGCCGCTAGTGTCTCCATGGATTGGGGCAATGGGTGCTTTCATCGCCGGTTCAAATACTATTAGCAATATGATGTTTTCATATTTTCAATGGTCAACAGCCAATCAGATCGGACTCAATAGCGACCTTGCAGCACAAGTAATAGCCTTGCAAGCTGTGGGTGGTGCGGCTGGTAACATGATTTCGGTGCATAATGTGGTAGCTGCTTGCGCAGTAGTCGGCTTGGTGGATAAAGAAGGCTATGTGATTCGCAAAACACTGCTAGCGATGATTTATTATGTCGTGCAAGCAGGTTTGATCGGTATGGCTATCATCTTCGGTCAAATATGGTGGTGGGCTTTAGCCGTTCTCTGGCCCATAACATTCTTTGGACTGATGTCTTTTTGTGGCAAATTTTCCCGTAGAAAACTGAATGGACGATAATCAGGCAAGCTGACGCTATTAAACTAGATCTAGTAGCGTTAGGTTAAGGTTGCCTTCTAGTTAAAACATAACAGCAATAAGAGATAAACCTATGAAAGACTTAACTAAAATCACCGAAATCGAAGATCTGCGTCGCGTTGCTGAGCGTAAAGTGCCGCGTATGTTCTATGACTATGTCGATTCAGGCTCGTGGACTGAGACCACCTATCGTAATAACGAGACTGACTTTGACCGTATCAAGCTGCGCCAGCGCGTATTGGTCGATATGGATAACCGCAGTCTGGCAACGAGTATGATCGGTGAGCCAGTCAAGATGCCTGTAGCCATCGCCCCAACGGGTTTTACCGGCATGATGTGGGCAGATGGTGAGATACATGCCGCACGCGCCGCTGAAAAATTCGGCGTGCCCTTTTCACTATCGACCATGAGCATTTGCTCTATCGAAGATGTCGCCACTCATACTAGTAAGCCGTTTTGGTTTCAGCTGTACGTGATGCGTGATCAAGCATTTATGGCCAATCTGATTCGCCGTGCCAAAGAGGCCAATTGCTCAGCACTTATCTTGACCGCCGACTTACAAGTGCTTGGACAACGTCACAAAGACATCAAAAATGGTCTATCCGCACCGCCTAAGCCAACACTAACCAATATCATAAACCTCATGACCAAGCCGCAATGGTGTATGAATATGCTGGGCACCAAACGTCGCACGTTTGGTAATATCGTCGGTCATGCACAAAATGTTGAGGATCTGTCATCACTCTCTGCTTGGACGGCAGAGCAATTCGATCCGCGTCTGAGCTGGGACGATGTGGCGCGTATCAAAGACATGTGGGGCGGTAAACTTATCATAAAAGGTATCATGGAGCCTGAAGATGCTATTATGGCAGCTCGCAGTGGCGCGGATGCCTTAGTCGTCTCAAACCATGGCGGTCGTCAATTGGATGGCGCGTTATCTTCTATCTCTGCCCTCGCAGACATCGTACAGGCAGTACAAGCCGAAAACAGCGATATCGAGGTATGGCTAGACAGTGGCGTTCGCTCTGGTCAAGATGTACTAAAGGCTATCGCATTGGGCGCAAAAGGCACGATGATCGGTCGCGCTTTTCTCTACGGATTGGGAGCGTATGGTGAAGACGGGGTGCGCCGCGCGCTTGAGATTATCTATAAAGAGTGTGATATATCTATGGCATTCTCTGGTCATACCGATATCAATACTGTCACGGATAATATCTTGGTAAAAGGCACGTATGAAAACCTCAAAGTGGGTCGTTTTTAGAGCGGCTGATTGTAGAACAATCAACGTTTAAAACCGGCTACACATAACATAATTTGCTCATACCCTTTATACTGTCTCTATAACTTTTTGATGACAGTTAGCCTTTATGACCATTCAACAATTATTAAAAACAGCGCCCGTCACTACCCTGCTATTAGCCAGCTTTATCGGGCTATTTGTCATGCAGCTAGTCACGGGCGTCGATGCCAATAACCCGTCAACTGAAGCGTTAGTTAAATGGGGTGCCAACGCCTTACCCTTAACGATGATGGATGACCCATGGCGCTTGGTCAGCAGTGCGTTTTTGCACATTGGTTTGATGCATTTATTGTTTAATGGGTTTGCCATGTATTTCTTTGGGCAGATTGCCGAGCCGATGTTTGGCTCAGCCAAGTTTTTGGCGTTATTTTTATTGGCGGCAATTGGCGGTAACTTACTCAACAGCTATGTGACGTGGCAAAGTATTTTGGATGGTACGGGACAGCCTGGGCTATCAGCTGGGGCGTCTGGCGGTATCATGGGTATTGGCGCGGCATTATTAATTGCTGCACTGTTTAAAATATCGGTCAATGGCATGGTGCTCAATCTAAAAAGCCTGATATTTATTATGGGCATCAACCTCGTCTATGGGTTTGCCGTACCGGGAATTGATAATGCTGGTCATATCGGTGGCGCAATCACAGGACTAATAATTGCATTGGCTTTTGCCATTGGCTACCGTCAGCGTCTAGCAGTCGCTATACAAAACGCAGCGATTCAGCATCAGCGCACATTCAATTCTTATCAAACCAACTACTCATACAGTACTCACGACAACTCATCATATAACAGTCAGTATAGTGGCCAATATCGTGAACAACATGATAATCAAGGCCGCTATGACGCCAACTCTATCGACCAGTCACCTCACCTTGATGCCAACTCAACCGAGCAAGATACTGCGTTTGCCAACAATGAAACGAATACAGCAGACATATATGCTGAAAGCATTACTGCTAACAATTCACCGTTAAGTCATGAAGCTGTTCATAATAGTATTGAACCCAAAACACTTAAAAAACCTTCCGTTATTTGGCAGCTATTACCATGGCTTGCGATGCTACTTATCAGTATTGGTTTTGTCTGGTGGTGGCAAGATATTCACCAGCAATTACTACAAGTACTAAAAGCCATTGAGTAAATGCTCATACTTATCTATCATTGCTATATATACTCCAAAAACAGCATACTGACCAACATTACTGATTCGTTTTATAGCTTGTCCTTTTGAACACGTTTTGCCTAATCGCACCACTCAGTTATTTATACTCACTTACGAGATCCAATTATGTTAAAACTTGCAGCGCTACCTAATATCTCTACACGTACTATGTTTAGCGCGTTCACCGCTACTGCACTATTTAGTGTGGCTAGCCTGTCTAACGCCGCACTTTTTAATGACAACTTGCCGACTGACAAAGATGCTGAGCTTAGCGTTGGGGTCAATGTCATGGCGGTCAAATCAGCCTATGATCTCGAAGATAGTACTGAAGTGCGCGTGCTACCAGGTGCATTTTATGACAACAACAAAGTCTATGTACGCGGTGCGCAAGCTGGTGCGTATCTGATCAATGATGGTGTCAATCAGCTGTCTGCTTATGCCAAGCTTGCGGGTTCTGAGTTTGATCCTGATGATGCCAATGGCGCACTACAAGGTTTGGATGAGCGTAAATCATCAGCAGAAGCAGGTCTAAGCTATCAGCGTCGTACGGCTATTGGCGGCATCCGCGCACAGATAGGTGCTGATGTATTAGATCGTAGTGGTGGTAATACAGCTCGCTTGACCTACCTTTCTAGAATCACTAAAGGCAAGCTAACGGTCTATCCAAGCATTGGCTTTGAATATCATGATGCTGACTACAATGAATACTACTATGGTGTTAGTGAAAAAGAGGCTGCTAAAACAGGCGTTGATGCGTATAAATCTAACTCAAGCTTGAACCCATATATCAATATCAGTGCCAACTATGACTTTAATGAACGCTGGGCAGGATTTGCCAATCAAAGCGTGAGCTATGTACCCAATGAGCAATATGATAGCCCAATGGTCGACTCACGTACTGAAGCAGCGACAACGCTTGGTTTGCTTTATAAGTTTTAATTAAGCCTAAATTGTCATAAAAAAGACCTTGTCATATAACGTGACAAGGTCTTTTTATTCAATAAATTTATAGATTTGCGGGTTACCACCCACACTACAAACTCAATGGAATCTAAGCGTTACTTTTTAAATACGCTAACATAGTGTCCGCATCTGATACTTCAAATGGGTCTATTGGACAGTTGTCGCCAAAGTCAGCTTCCTTAAACACTTTCTTAACTTCTTTATTATCGACAACCATCGAATAACGCCATGAGCGCATACCAAAGCCAACATTGCTTTTGTCAACAAGCATGCCCATTTTGCGCGTAAACTCACCATTACCATCAGGAAGTAAGAAAACGTTTTCACGGTTTTGCTTTAGACCCCATTGGTACATGACGAACGCATCATTGACAGAAATACAAACTACTTCATCTACGCCCAATGCCTTAAACTCATTATAAAGCTCTTCATAACGAGGGAGATGGCTGTTTGAACAAGTTGGTGTAAAGGCACCTGGTAGAGAAAACACAACCACTTTTTTATTGGCAAATAACTCATCTGTGGTTAGATCATACCATGTGAACGGGTTGTCTCCGCCAATAGAGTCATCACGAACACGAGTTTTAAAAGTCATATCAGGAACATGGGTAATCATTATTTACTCCGATTTAGGTTATTGTCTTTTTTTCTAAAATCCTGCAGGTATATGATAATAGTTATACTGGTCCATAAGCAATCTTTGAGATTATGTCCCCTAGATAAAATATAGCGCTAACTTGAAAAATATAGACAAAAAAACCTTGCCACATTCTCTTATAACTCTTATAAGAAGTGACAAGGTCTTTTTATTTCTAAATTCTCAGTGGAATAAATATGATGCTGCTACCAGAAAGACGAGTGCAAACTGTACTTATCGTACGTTAAGCAAGTCTGACGCCGTAGCAGGTCATTATTTGGTCTACTGCTTACTTAGGATGTACCATATCAGCAGGAATGACCCACTCATCAAACTGTGCTTCAGTTAATAGCTCTAACTCAACCGCCACTTGCTTCAAAGTTTTGTTTTCTTTATAAGCAGTCTTAGCGATTTTCGCAGCATTTTCATAACCAACATGACGGTTCAATGACGTTACTAGCATCAATGAGTTGTGCAAGAAGTCATCGATTTTGTCTTTTACTGGCTCGATACCAACTGCACAGTTTTCGTTGAAGCTGTTGCAAGCATCACCAAGTAGCTTGATAGACTGCAATAAATTAAACGCGATAACTGGCTTATACACGTTTAGCTCAAAGTTACCTGACGCACCAGCCATGCTGATAGTCGTGTCGTTACCCATGACCTGAGCGACAACCATAGTCATTGCTTCTGACTGCGTTGGGTTTACTTTACCTGGCATGATAGAAGAGCCTGGCTCATTTTCAGGAATCGTCAACTCGCCCAGACCACAACGAGGACCTGATGCCAACCAACGTACATCGTTAGCGATTTTGTTTAAGCTGCCCGCTAATGTTTTCAGTGCGCCTGAGGCAAATACTTCTGCATCACGAGCGGCTAGTGCTTCAAATTTGTTTGGTGACGTAACAAATGGCAAGCCAGTCAAAGTCGCTAGTTGCTCAGCTGATTTTACTGCATAGTCAGGATGGGCGTTTAGACCAGTACCAACTGCAGTACCGCCTAGTGGCAATTCATATAGACCTTGTAGCGCGTTGTCGATACGAGTCAATGAATGGTCAAGTTGGCTCACATAGCCGCTGAACTCTTGGCCTAAAGTCAAAGGCGTCGCGTCTTGTAAATGCGTACGACCGATTTTTACGATGCTATCAAATTCTTTGGCTTTTGCCGCTAACGTATCGCGTAGTGCTTTTACCGCTGGAATCAGTAAGCTGTTGATCTGACGAGCAGCAGCCACACGAATCGCTGTTGGGAAGCTGTCGTTGGTAGACTGTGCATGGTTCACATGGTCATTTGGGTGAATTGGCGTGTAGCTGCCACGCTCAGAACCAGCGATTTCGTTGGCACGGTTGGCCAATACTTCGTTCATGTTCATATTTGACTGAGTGCCAGAACCTGTCTGCCATACAACCAATGGGAACTGATCGACCAGACCACCATTGATGATTTCGTCAGCGGCTTGTACGATAAGGTCACGCTTGTCGCCTTCGATACGCTCTAGGCTTGCATTGGTAATCGCAGCGGCTTTTTTGACCAGTGCCATCGCTTCAATCATTGGACGCGGCAACGTCTCGCCACCGATTTTGAAGTTTTCGCGGCTACGCTGAGTTTGCGCACCCCAATAAGCGTCAGCTGGGACTTCTACGTTGCCCATGGTGTCTTTTTCGGTACGAGTTGCCTGATTCTGTGTCGACATAACTACCCTCTTTACTGGTTTGTTGTTAAATAACTGAACGATAAAAAGTGCAACAGCTGCTGCACATAAACGGAAATACGATGTAAAGTGGCGTTATGATAGCATGACTAAGGCGTGTTGAATATTCACAAATAGCCTTGAGCGATGCCTAAAAACGAATGTCTAAAAATGCCTGTCATCACCAATCTGATACTTTATTGGATAAGATACCTATGCACTCTGAAACCATGCACCCTAAACCAATACGACCTGAGTCAAATAACTTTGATTCAAATAATGCGGACTCAAAAGATGCTGAAACATCTGAACCTGTCATCAGTAACCCACCTAGACGGCACTTTACTCGCCAGCGTCGCCAGTTAAGCGCTGGTGCGCGTAGACAATTTGCTCAATCTGCGAGCTTGCATCTAACCAAACTACAGCAGCGATTGCCTACACATGCGCGCATTGGACTGTACTACGATGGCTTTGGTGAGCTACCCACTCAGCCACTATTGGATTGGTGTCAACGCTTAGGCTATTTACCTTATTTACCAGTTGTTGGCTCGCTTGGTCGTACTAGCAATGGCAATGATGATAAACGATTGCGCTTTGTGCCTGTCTATTATTCAAAACTGGTCAATGTCCCCACTCGCATTCACCAATTAGGCATGAAACAAAACCACAGTCGCGCTCTGCTATGGGCGTCGGAATTGGATGTGATTATCTGTCCACTTGTGGCGGTTGATCTAAATGGTAATCGTATGGGTATGGGTGGCGGGTTTTATGATACAACGCTTGGAAAAATCTATCGGTCAGGGGCCAAGAAACCATTAAAAATTGGCTGGTGTTATGACTTTCAAGTGGTTGAACAATTAGCGCGGCAGCCTTGGGATGTGCCGTTAGACGGCTTAATTACGCCAAGCGGCATAAGGTGGTTTTAATGAAAGACGATAAACACTTTGAAAAAGACTCTAGTGCTGCGGATTCCAGTGCAGACAATGTGGATGAGTATTTACAGACATTAGGCAATGAGGACGCTAGAGAGCAACGTTACTACAGTCAAGAGCAACCGTTTAGCGCTGATGAAATGACACGGCTCGTCAATGAAGATCGCTTAAATGAATTGCTCGCGCAAAGTGATGCGTTTTTGAGTAGTTTAAGTGACGAGTTGAGAGATTTTGATGAATAACACATATATAACTGATAGAGCACAATTTGAAGAAACGCGGCTATAGAGTGGTTTGATTTGATCGACGCTTGCTTTTTATTGCCAAACTATTGTTTCTACATGGCCTATAAACTATACTTATCGCAAATAATTATCATTACAATATAGGTCGTTGATCGTGGACAAAGTAAAAAAAGAGTTTATGTCGCCCGCTTCGCTACAAGTTTGTTTTTATCTGTTCGTGCTATTACTCTTGGCCACGCCTGCGGCCTATATATATGATTACAACGGCTTTGATTTTTCTGAACTAAGAACCTTTTTGCTAGCGCTTGCAGCATTTTATACCTTCGCGCTTAGCACCCATATTGAAATACGTCATATAAAGCCCTCTAGCAGCACATCTTTTCTAGGTTTTTTGGTTCCTATATCTCAATGCTTTTCTTTTATTCTACTGTCTTTGTTTGCGTTGGCTATTGTTGAATACATCAATGGCGATTTGAGACTAGATCGTGTTTATGACCCTTTCATTACGCTGTTTTTCGTATACCTGTTGCGCAAAAATATAGAAAGTATAAAACAAGATATCGGTACTTAAGATAACCGTCTAATTTAATTATTCTAACAGTCCTATAACTAATGAAAAAAAAGACGCTTACCGATAAGCGTCTTTTTTGTTGAGTACTTGAATTGAGTTAAAGGGTTGACCAAATCACCTACAACACCATCGCTGCAATCCAACCAAATACCAGTAGCGGAATGTTGTAGTGTAAGAATGTCGGTATCACGCTGTCTTTAATATGGTCATGCTGTCCATCGATGTTAAGACCAGAGGTTGGCCCCAATGTCGAGTCTGACGCAGGCGAACCCGCATCACCCAGCGCACCAGCCGTACCGATAATTGCCACAGTCGCGAGTGGCGAGAACCCTAAAGAGATACACAGCGGCACATAAATCGCAGCCAAAATAGGAATGGTCGAAAATGAAGAACCGATACCCATGGTCACAATCAAACCAATGAGTAGCATGATAAATGCGGCCATTGCTTTGTTACCAGCGAACAGTGACGCTGCCCCATCGACTAATGGCTGAATTTGCTCAGTCGCTTTCATCACTTCAGCGAAGCCCTGCGCGGTAATCATAATAAAGCCAATCATCGCCATCAGCTTGATACCGTCATTAAAGACGCCGTCAGCATCACGCCACTTCACCACGCCCGTCGCCATAAACACACCAAAGCCAAACATTGAGCCCAGTAGTAGCGAGTCAGTATATAGCTGCACCACAAAAGCCGTAACGATAGCAGCCAGTGCAACCAGTGTCTTTATCTTGCTTTGCGACTGTGCGCCAGCGGCAGTTTTGCTTAATGCATCGCCTTCTACGACGGCATCATGCGCTTGCTGATCTATCGCAATCTGCTGATATGCGCGTGGCTTACGGTAGCTGATAAATACGGCAACCAGCAAACCAATTAGCATACCTAATGCAGGAATCGCCATGGCTTGTACCACAGAAATATTGGCAACATCAATACCCGCTTCCCCCACGTTTTTTAGCATAATCTGATTCAGATAAATATCACCAAAACCATAAGGAATAAACATATAGGTGGTGACCAGTCCAAACGTAATCAGACAAGCAATCAGGCGTCTATCAATCTGCATGCGATTGAATGCTAATAATAGTGGCGGTACCAATAATGGAATAAAGGCAATATGAATAGGGATTAAGTTTTGGCTAAAGCAGCTCATGGTAATGAGGCCTGCAAATAGCATGTACTTAATCATGCCACTCGTACCGGCAGCATCAATACGCTTGATGACCGCACCTGCTAGCGATTGCGGCAAGCCCGAATGAGCAATCGCTACCGCAAACGCCCCCAGCAATGCATACGACAGCGCAATCTCTGCGCCATTACGGATGCCTTCTTGAAAAGCATTGAGCGTATCAGTAATACCAAGCCCTGCTAGCAGTCCACCTGCCAGCGCCCCGATTAATAAACTGAGCACCACGTGCACTCGCGAAAGTGACAGTCCTAGCATAATAATAACTGCTAGCAATACTGCATTGATGGCCATGTGTTGCCCCTTGTTCTTTATACTTTGGTCGTATTGAGACCTATGAATATTGAAACTAATGAATATCGCCCTGTTGTCTAAAACGTCTCAATATGAGAGCCTATTTTAGACGCGCGCCAGTTTACCTTATTTTGCTTATAAAGCCTACGCATAGAACCGATTAGGCATCAACATAGCTAGCCAAATATCACCTATACATCTCAACCCTCTTCTATAATTTCTGACTGTCTTTATCATTCATAGACCAGTCACGCTATTGACGATATATCATTACCGACACATCGTTGATAACATCGATAACATTGTTTACTGGACGCTCAGATAACTATTTAACAAAGATAAGCAGACGACTTCACCAATCAGCCTTGCAATTTTTTTCGTGAGCACCATTTATCTAAACATGAACCACGAACTTGACTTTACAAGTCTGGGGAACGAGGAAAAATATATGAGTGAACATAATATTGATAAAGACAACATCGACATCGATGTATCATCTGCCCTGAACACTGACACGACGTCTGATGCAAATACTGACACTGACGCTAACATCAGTGCTGACGCGAATAATGAGACAGAAAGCGCATCTACGGATGCGTTAAATGCCTCATCCAACGCTGTCAAAGACAATGGAGATGAAAGCTATCTGCCACTGCTAGCATTACGCGACGTCGTCGTCTATCCACACATGCAGATTGCATTGTTTGTGGGACGTGCGCCATCGGTAAAAGCGGTTGAGTTGGCACAGGCTGAGTATGGCAATAAAGTATTGGTAGTCGCGCAAAAAGACTCACTGACCGAAGATATTGATCAAGACAACTTGTATCAGTACGGTACAGTGTGTCGCATCGTCAGCACCATGCCACATGACAGCGACGAGAACTGCATTAAAGTATTGATTGAAGGTCAATACCGCGCTCGTGTTGACAATATAGAAGGCCATGATGATTTACTGATGGCGAGATTTGAACGTGCCGACCTCGATGTCAGCATGGATGAGAGCCAACAGAAAAACACCATTCAAGCGTTAACTACGTTATTCGAAAGCTATGCAGATGCGCGACTTCGCAATGCACGTGAGCTGACTCGTGTGGCCAAACGTATTGACGACTTGCTTGAGTTGGTTTATTTCATCTCAACTCGTGTGTCGATGGATCTTGATATCAAACAGTCTTTCCTAGAAGAAGACGATATCAAAACGCATATCAACACTTTGACCGAATATTTGGTTAAGCAAAGTGCTGAGCAAAATATCGAGCAGGATATCCAAGATGCTGTCCGTCAGCAAATGGAAGACAATCAGCGCGAATACTTCTTAAATGAGAAGATGAAAGCCATTAAAAATGAGCTGTCAGATATGAATGACGGCGCGTTCGATGGTGAAGATGATGTGGCTGAGCTAGAGCAGCGTTTAGAAGATGCTGACCTACCAGACGATGTGCGCAAAAAAGCTGAGCAAGAGTTCAAAAAGCTCAAAATGATGCCACCTGCGTCAAGTGAGTCATCAGTAGTACGCAACTATATTGAATGGATTTTGGACACGCCATGGAATGCAACGACCAAAGTATCTATCAATCTAGACAAAGCCAAAACAGTATTAGACGAAGACCATTATGGTTTGCAAGATGTAAAAGACCGCATCTTAGAATATCTTGCCGTGCAATCACGCGTGAAGAAACTTCGTGGTCCGATTCTATGTCTCGTCGGTCCTCCAGGTGTCGGTAAAACCTCATTGGGTGAATCAATTGCCCGTGCCACCGGTCGTAAATTTGTCCGTATGGCGCTTGGCGGCGTGCGTGATGAAGCTGAGATTCGCGGTCATCGCCGTACCTATATCGGTGCGATGCCAGGCAAAATCGTGCAATCGCTTGCGAAAGTAGAAGTCAAAAACCCACTATTCTTATTGGATGAAATCGATAAGATGGCGCAAGATTTCCGCGGTGATCCAGCCTCAGCTTTGCTTGAAGTATTGGACCCTTCACAGAACGACACCTTCAACGACCATTATTTAGATATGGACTTAGACTTGTCGCAAGTGATGTTTATCTGTACTGCTAACAGTATGGATATTCCGCCTGCGCTGCTTGACCGTATGGAAGTTATTCGTCTGCCGGGTTATACCGAAGAAGAAAAGGTCAATATCGCACAGAAATACCTAGTGCCAAAAGCGATTAAGCAAAATGGTCTCAAAGAAGGTGAGATTGAGATTGTTGAAGCAGCATTGCACAGCATTGTGCGTAGCTATACGCGTGAAGCAGGTGTGCGTAACCTTGAGCGTGAAGTGAATAAAATCTGCCGTAAAGTGGTTCGCGGTTCGGTTGAAACTCATGGTGCTCGCGCTCCGAAAAAAGCAGAACGTCAGCTAGTGACGGTCGATGATAAAAACATCGATGACTATCTAGGTGTGCATCAGTATGACTATGGTCTGGCTGAAGAAGAGCCTGAGATTGGTCGTATTACTGGTCTTGCGTGGACTCAGGTCGGTGGTGAACTATTGACTATCGAAGCGGTCGGCATGAAAGGTAAAGGCGAGCTTAGCTTTACCGGTTCACTAGGCGATGTGATGAAAGAGTCGATTCGCGCAGCTATGAGTGTGGTTCGTGCTCGAGGTGACAGCTTAGGTATCGACTACGAGACGTTTAAAACAACAGACGTCCATGTCCATATGCCAGAAGGCGCCACGCCAAAAGACGGTCCCTCTGCTGGTGGGGCACTGACGACAGCGCTAGTCTCTGCGTTGACAGGTATCGCTATCCGTCCAGATATTGCGATGACAGGTGAGATTACCTTACGCGGTAAGATATTACGTATCGGTGGTCTCAAAGAGAAGTTGCTTGCGGCACATCGCGGCGGTATCAAGCACGTCTTGATACCAGCGACCAATGAGCGTGATCTGGCTGATATCCCTGATAACGTTAAAGAAGGCCTAACCATTCAGCCAGTTGCCACGATTGAGGAAATCTTAAAGGTTGCTTTGGTCAGTATGCCAACACCAATTAAGCCTGCCAAAGTGACCGTTGATAAAACTTCTGGTAAAGCATTGCATAATTAATTAAACCTTTATTAAGCCAGTCCTATAGATTAAGAAGCCGCTTATCATAATGATGGGCGGTTTTTTTATGCCTGTTTATTATCCATTTACTTACAGTTCATAGCCTTCTTAGTAAGTTTCCCACGCATTTAAAGCCATTTAATTTTAAAATTATTTATTTTAGTCCGTTTTTCAAACCCATACGTTACTTACATTTATTAACTGATTGTTGCGCATTTGATGAATAACTATAGAGTTAGCTTAGCTATACTGACTCCGATGTTAACGAATATTGACACCGATTTTTATAGAAAAATAACGATAGATATTCGTGGCTTTGATGAAGATTGAAAATAATAACTCAAACAATTGGAGATAATAATGAATAAGACATTACTTGCAAGTACACTATTATGCGGTTCAGCGTTAGCAATGACTGGTTGTCAAACGGTAGAAAGCCAAATGCAAACGGGTAATCCTTTGGCTCAGCCGACGTTAAAATCAACCATACACACCGTAGATGGCAAGAAGAAAGAAGTCGGTCAAGTTTTCTTACGTCCAGTCGACGGCGGCGTCCAAGTTTACGGTAAACTCACTAACCTACAGCCAGGCAGAACTGTCTCATTACATATCCACGAAACAGGTAGCTGTGACGTTATGGGTAAAGCAGCAGGCGGGCACTTCAACCCAGACAACAAGCCACACTCTAATCCAGATGATATGAATGGTCATGTTGGTGACTTGCCAAACTTAACTGCTAATGAAGATGGTGTTGCTACTATCAATTATGTGAATAAGAAAATCGCGGCAACTGAAGCAGGTAAATACAGCGTAAATCGTTTGGCCTTTATCGTACATGCTGGCGTTGACGACTATACCAGTCAGCCTTCAGGTAATGCAGGCGATCGTATTGGTTGCGGTATCATCGTAAAAAACTAATACTATCTAAACCTATGAACTTAAGCTAGGTTTGCAAACGTAGAAATAGCTTAAAACAAATATTATAAGCACAAAAAAACCCTCTTAAATCATAAGAGGGTTTTTTATTGGAAGTAACTTTTAGGTTTGTTGAAGCCAATATAATGCTAATACAAGAAAGACCAATGCAAATTGTACCTGTAGCACATTGAATGAGTCTGACGCTATAAAAGCATTATATTGGATTTAACTATAGTTACTCCTCTACCCATTCACCTTTACGCCAGTAAACACCCCAACGTGTGGCCTTGCCGTTTTTCTCAGAGCCAATATACTGCTCTTTTTTCTTACGTGACCAGCGTAAGATGGTTGGGTTACCTTCAGGATCTTCATCTGGTCCTGCAAATAGATACTGGAATTTGTCTTCCATTTTATCTTTGATTTCTCGTAGCTCAGCCAGCTTTGGCGGACGTGTCTCGCGCACTTTCGGGAACTTAGACGCTGCTAAGAACATACCAGCTGCGCCTTCACGCAAGATGAAGTAATCATCATGCTTGGTCGATTTTAGCTCTGGCAGATGGATTGGATCCATACGTGGCGGCGCAGCTTCACCTGTTTTTAGTACTTTACGCGTGTTATCACAGTTCTGACAAGCAAAGTACGGACCAAAGCGTCCTGTTTTAAGCCCCATCTGCCCATCGCACTTATTACAGTCAATGGTTGGTGCATCTGAGCCAGGCACTTCAAACCTGCCTTCTTCTAGGATATAACCATCGCAATCAGGGTTGTTACCGCAAATGTGTAGTTTGAGGCCACCATCTACGATGTAACCATTCATCGCCGTGCCACATTTCGGACAGCGTTTTTTCTCCATCAAATCTTTAACTTCTGCCGCTTCGTCATCGCCTTCCGCATCATCTAGATTGGCGAATGCTTCGACTGGCATTAGATTTTTGGTGCCTTTACAGCGCTCTTTTGGCGGTAGATTGTAGCCAGTACAGCCTAAGAATACGCCTGTTGACCCTGTGCGCAACTGCATCGGACGATCACAGATATCACAATGGACATCTGGCACGTCAGTCGGATCGTTTGGACGCATGCCGTCTTTTTCTTTGGCACGCTCTAGAGTGGTTTTAAACTCACCATAGAAATTATCAAGCACATCTTTCCAATCTTGATTACCTTCTGCCACATGATCGAGCTTATCTTCAAGCGCAGCAGTAAAGGTATAATCCATTAAGTCTGGGAAGCTAGCCGTCAATCTATCAGTAACGATATCACCCATTTTTTCAGCAAACAGACGCTTATTCTCAAGCTTTACATAGCCGCGATCTTGAATGGTTGAGATAATTGAGGCATACGTCGATGGACGACCGATGCCTTTTTTCTCAAGCTCTTTTACTAGGCTAGCTTCTGTATAGCGAGGCGCAGGCTTAGTAAAGTGTTGACTCGGATCTAGCTTATCTAGATTTAGCTTATCGCCTTTTTTGACATCAGGTAATAAAGTATCGTCAGTCTTCGCTGGTGGCATGACTTTAGTAAAGCCATCAAACACTAGGGTGCGACCGCGTGCTTTTAGCTCGACATCGCCGGCAGCGACGAACAGATTCACGGATAAGTATTTCGCAGGCGTCATCTGACACGCGACAAACTGACGCCAAATCAGCTCATATAGACGAATGGCATCACGTTCAACACCTTTTAACTGCGTCGATTTCATATTGACGTTAGACGGACGAATCGCCTCATGCGCCTCTTGTGCGCCTTGTTTATTGCCATAGAAGTTTGGCTTTTCTGGCACGTATTTATTGCCATAACTGTCTTCGATATAGCCACGTACGGCGGCTAATGCATCACCAGACAAGAAAGTCGAGTCAGTACGCATATAGGTAATATGACCGGCTTCGTATAAACGCTGCGCCAAAATCATGGTTTTCTTAACTGAAAAACCCAGTCGCGTACTGGCAGCTTGCTGCAATGTCGAGGTGATAAACGGCGCACTAGGGCGTGATTGTGTCGGCTTCTCTTCGCGCTCTTTAACTACAAAGTCGTTTGAGTTAAGCACTTCTAGGACTTTATCAGTCTGCTCTTTATTAACAAGCTTTAGGGTTTTGCCATCTTGTTTGGTCGCCTCTAAGCGGATACCGATTTGCTCAGCGTCTTTTTTTCCATTAGCAATGTGCGTGTCCGCATGAATCTGCCAGTACTCTTCTGGAATGAAAGCGCGAATCTCATGCTCACGCTCGACGACCAAGCGCATAGCGACTGACTGTACACGACCTGCCGACAGTCCGCGAGCAATCTTTTGCCATAATAATGGCGATACCATAAAACCAACAACACGGTCCAAGAACCGACGGGCTTGTTGCGCGTTCACGCGGTCAATGTCTAATTTCGAAGGCTGTTTAAACGCACTTTGAATAGCTGACTTGGTAATCTCGTTAAAGACCACACGTTGATACTTGCTATCAGGGCCACCGATGACTTCTTTTAAATGCCAAGCGATCGCTTCCCCTTCTCTATCCATATCCGTTGCTAGATAGATTTTGTCAGCATCTTTGGCTAATGCTTTGAGCTCTTTGATGACTTTGGTTTTGTTTGGCAGTACTTCATAGACTGCTGCCCAGTCATGCTCTGGATCTACACCCATGCGGCGTACCAGTGCTTGCTGCGCTTTTTCTTCTTTGGTCAGACTGTCATCTTTTTTAGCGGTCGTTGCTTTCTTTGCGCTTTTGCTCGCACTGACCGGCAAATCACGGACGTGACCGATACTTGAGCGTACAATAAAGTCATCACCAAGGTATTTATTAATCGTTTTTGCCTTGGCTGGTGATTCTACGATCACCAAAGACTTACCCTTTGGGCTGTCAGCAGCTGGTACTGGACTTTTTTTGGTTGTGGTTTTTGCCATGTTTGACGACACCATAATATAAGTAAATTAAAAGTAAGTTTAAATTCAGCAGCACGGCAATTTATGGAAGCAGATACTCATGGTTTGACCATGGTTTAGCTATTTATAGTAATAATCGCTGCTGATAAAAAAGGTTATAAAACAAATAATAACCATAAAATAAAGATATAGTTATAAAGACGTTACACTGCTAAGCGTTAAACTGTCAACTTTAAATAATTTGAATATGACAAACCGCTTGCATATTGCCCTTTAATGGAGACGAAAAAACGCTTTACTAGGTTTATGCTTGTTTTTGCATCTGTAGCGCCCATTTCTCAAGGTTTTCTTTGAGCACTAATAAGTCCGCTTCGATCCGTTTTTGATGGTACGTTGGGTTAGATGCTGGACGTACATAAGCAATATCTTCCCAATAAATAATAATGCTATTGGCCTTGGTCAATAGCCCTTTTACAAACGGTTCGATACTTACTGGTAGCTCTAACGGCACTTGATCTAAGCTAAAATCAGTTTTTTTGACTACTGGATTATTGCTGACTTGACTAGAACGAATCGCACTGGGAATAGTAAGCGTCTTATCATCTGTACTGGTATCGACAAAACTGCTGTCTGGTCGCCACTGTCCATCAATCACTTGATAACGGGTATGCGGCAGTTTAGTGTCTTCAAATATCAGGCAGTATTGTCCAAGCATACCGCGGCCATACTCATTATCCTTCCCCTTTATCCAATCAGGGCACGAAACGAGCTTTGGATTGAGCTGTAAACGACGCGCGGTCATACGCAGCTTATCCAAACGCTGATCGATACCGTTCGGTTTGAGCGCCATCATACTCCCTAATACGAATAGTACAATGATAACGCCAATCAATGTTCCCATGATGGTCTGGCCTTTTGACTAAATGAAAAAAATACTAAGAGATATAGAGTGAAATATCGCTAATGAACCGTTATTTATACATAGTACATTTGCGGTTAGCACGATAATAAACAACGATATATAAGGGCTTATAATGAGCACGAACCGTTAAAAATCAAGCGTTGTCGTCCAATCGCGGTGCAACGAGTGCTTCTAAAGCTCATTAGAGTTTCGCTATTTATACTGTAAAATCAGCTATTTAGCGTATACAAACTTACCGAGTACAGTACACTATAAAAACCAGATACGAAAAGTGGTCAGCGCAAAAAAGTGCTATGATAAACCATAATTTTAAACGCGCGCAGGTTTATTATGAATTATCTTATTGAGTCAAACTCATCGGGCGCTTATCACGCTCGCAAGCTGATGAGTAAAGTCATGAGCAAAACAGGCATGAGCCTATCGCTACTTGGTGCGGTCGTACTGACATTATCAGGCTGTGCCACGACTCAGAGCCTAACCCCGCAGCAGTGTCAAAGCAGCAACTGGCAAGAAGTCGGCTACACTGATGGCTCGCAAGGACGTTCTGGTGCCTACTTCGGTCACTATACCAATAGTTGCGCCAGTGTCGGCGGTGCTAGCCCTAACCGTATCCAATGGGAGCAAGGCCGTCAACAAGGTCTCAAAAACTATTGTACTGAATTGAATGCTTATAAGCTCGGTCGCGAAGGCTATGACTGGCAACCTGTTTGTCCGTTAGAAGGTATTGAGAAGTTAGAAGAAGCTTACTCTCAAGGGCGCTACTACTATATCCGTCAGCGCGATCTCGACTACTTACGCTCACCTTACCCATTTGGCTACAGACATGCAGGTTTTGGTTACGGCTATCGTCCATTTGGCTACGGCTGGTAAAAAAAGAAAACCTCACTAACGACTTAATTTGAGGTTTAAGTAGTTAATGAGGTTGGAGAAAATTTTATTATTTTAATTGTTTTTATTATAGCGGTGTTGGTTGTCTTGCTGGTTGGGCTATTGATTTATCTAGCCAGTTTTCTCATATAAAGTTAAAGCTACTAGTACTAACTCACAGTGCTTAAACTATTCAATGCTTAAGTTATTCAGTATTTAGCTACTAAGCTACTCATTCACAAATGCGATTTTGGTCAGTCCAGCGTTACTTGCCGCTGCCAAAACTTGAGCAACCGTATCGTACTTGCCTTCTTTATCCGCACGTAACTGTACCGCTGGATTCTTACCAGTCGCGCCTTGTTGCTGCAAGCGTGTCTCTAACTCTTCCATGCTGATTGGGTCGCTATCCCAGAATATACCCGCGTCTTCATCAATACTGACTTGAATCGCTTCTGGCGGCGTTTCATTGAGCGCGGCACTAGTCTCTGGCAAATCTAAAGGCACCGTCGGATTCAGCACGGTCGCTGTCAATAAAAATATAATCATCAATACCAGCATGATATCGATCAGCGGAATGAGGTTCATTTCATCCATGCTTCGTACGTCATCATCACCCAATTGAAATGCCATAGTTACTCTCAATGCTTTTGGTTATATTCACACAGCCCAGCCGTTTTTTGACGGTTTTTCGACTTGTCGTTTGAGCCTTTACAGAATCAGTATCTGTAGAATTAGCAGTATCTATAGAATCAGCAATATCTATAGTTGCTTTGGCACAGAATTACTGTAGTTATTGGTATGCTGAGTCTCGCTCGTCGTTGAACGACTGCTTGTTGCAGCGTGTACTTGTGAGGCGCTCGCAGTTATCTTTGTCGTATCCACAAGACCCGTTGATTGCGCCAATAGATCATGCGCTCTGTCGTTGGCTTGATACATTATGCGGCGATTGATACGTACTGCAAGGTTGTAAAACACCACGGCTGGAATCGCTACTGCAATACCAAGACCTGTCATAATCAGTGCTTCACCAACTGGCCCTGCAACCTGCCCCAATCCTGCCTGACCACTCATACCGATGTTGTGCAAGGCATGAAAAATACCCCATACCGTACCAAACAAGCCAATGAATGGTGCAATCGCTGCCGTCGTACCAAGAATAGGCAAACCGCGCTCACTAGCAAAACGATAGCGACCGATGTGCTTGAGCAAAGTCTGCTCAGTCACCAAACGACGAGTAGCAGCATCAGTACCAGCCAAGTCAGACTGTCTGGCTTGTAATTGCTGACTCAAATCATCTGCTACATTGGTCGCCAGTTTACGGCTTTGCAATACGCGGACGATACCTGTCACCCAAGAGAGAATAGATAACGCAAGCAACAAAAAGAACAACGTTTTTGTCACCATGTCGCTGATCTGCCAGTATTGCATAAAGTCCATGTCAGACTCCTTAATGTGTAATGCCATTACATGATACTGAGGTAAATAACATGTTTAGTTTTATAATGAAAGATTATTAATAAATACGTTGTTATAAAATGTGAGCTATCAAGGAACCGCGTAACTGATCGGTAGAGTTACATCACCTACCACGGGTACGCCATTCTTAGTAAAGGGTTTGAATTTGCCAGATCGCACTTGACGTCGGGCTTCTTTGTCTAGTAGCGGATTACCTGATGATTGAGCAACTCGCACGTTATCGATGCCGCCTTGTTTGTTGACTCGTAATACTAAGACAACGTTGAGCGTATCACCAGAACGAGCTCTACGTGCGGCGCGCTCAGGGAAACTAAAGTTTGGCGCAGATGCCCAGTTGGCTGAGCTAGCAGTGAAGCTCACAGGCTCATTACTCTGTGCTAAAGCAGCTGCAGCTTCTGCCTCAGCTCTTGCTTGTGCAGCGGCGGCCTCTGCGGCAGCCTTCGCTTGAGCGGCAGCTTTGGCATCAGCGACTCTTTTGGCTTCTTGCTCTGCCCTAGCTTGTGCCTCTTGCTCAGACTTTTTGGCTTGTCGCTCTGATTCAGCTTGGGCAGCTGCTTGACGTTGTGCTTCAGCTGCTGAGTTATCAACCTTTGGTTTCGGTAGCGGCTCTTTTGGGGCTACTTTTTGACTGGTATCAGGACGAGGCTTTTCTGACGCTATAACAGGCGTCACTTTCGGCTCTATATTTTTTACAACAGGCTCTTTTGGTTTTACGGGTGTCTCTGTTGGTTGTTTAACCGGCTCTTTAGGCTTTGGTTCAGGTTGCGGCGCTGGCTGAACTTGCACCTCAGGCTGTACTTCTTTTTTGACTGTGACTGTTTGTTTTTCTACTTCAGTTGAGACCGTTTTTGCCGGTAATGACACAAACTTTATCTCAAGTGGTGACATCTCTTTTTTTGGCTCAGGTTTGAGTTCAGGCGTTTTTATTGCCACTAGTGCAATTGCGGCAAGCACATGGAGTCCTAGTACTGCAACAATAGCTAGCAATAACGACTTAAGTGGTGGCGCGTCTAAATCCGTTGAACTCATAAAAGCCTAATGTTTATTACTCAGAGTAGAATGGCGTAGATAATAATGCAAACGATAATTATTATCAATAATAATTTACAATATTTTCGCTATTTAATACATCTCTGACACATGGCATTGCTTAGTAGTTTTACCTCTCAGAACGCTCATTTCTATGAACATTCCCTACTTCACTACTATGAATCTTATCTTTACATCAAATGATACGTTGCGTTTAATATAACAAGTACTGTTAATAAAAACCATTATCATTTATATTGATAATGAGTCTCAACTACTTTATTATAACCGCTGTATTGTCTACCCATACTATTTTTATAAAAACTATTCGTATAAAAAATTAGTGAGTGGTACTAGAGCGTGTCCTCATTTTAAAAATGGTGATAAAAATGAGATAAATTGCCGTCAAACGAGGAAAATAGTGCAGATAATATCGAGATATTGACCAACTATTTGACGATGTTTGGCAAAATTTAGCTGTTTTTAGCCCATTTAGAGGATACTCGTTTGAATTGAGGACACGCCCTAAGTAGACTATTTATTTTATGCTTTTTATCTCAAGCATCGTTCAGACTTAATATTTTTAGCATCATTCATCTGCAATTATTTTAGACAATTGCTTAAACATTTTTTGATAGACCGAGTTCATTATGCCGACACCTTTATTATCTAGCAGACCTACCGCCTCTTTTTTCAAACGTCCATTATTGACTGCTGCCATGACAGCGTTATTAGCTACGGTAGTGGCAGGATGTAGCTCGCCTGAATCTAATGACTCTGAGCCAGCAGACGCCAAAACTGAAAACCCAACGGCTGATGAATCACAGAACGTTGCTAATAACGACGCTGTATCTGCTGAGAAAATCATGGTCAATACTGTAAAAGGTGATGTTGAGCTGGCTATGAACCCATCGCCACTTGTCGTCTATGACATGACGTTGATGCAAGACTTAGCCGCGCTAGATGTAGCGGTCGATGGTATGCCTGGTGGTCTATTACTAAAGAATCTACACTCAGAGACGCAACCTGATCCAAAATCGGTAGGTACTGTGTTTGAGCCAGATCTTGAAGCGTTGAATGCAATGCAGCCGCAAGCTATTTTGGTCGGTTCACGCATGGCAGAAAAATACGACGAGCTGTCAAGTATCGCGCCAACATTGGACATGAGTATTGATACAGCTAACATTTACGAATCAAGCAAGCAGCGCATGCATGATCTAGGTGCGCTGTTTGGTAAAAGCGATCAAGCCGCTAAGCTACAACAGAACATCGATGGACTCATCACTGAGACCAAAAGTCTAACAAAAGAAAATAAAGGCTCTGGCCTAGTCGTGATGGTCAATGGCAATAAAATGTCAGCCTATGGTGACAAGTCTCGCTATGGTTTTATCCACACTGTGTTAGGTGTACCAATGGCGGATGACAAAATTGCCGATGCGCCTCATGGTCAGCCGATATCGTTTGAATATATCCAAAAAGCCAATCCAGATTGGTTATTTGTCATCGACCGTAGTGCTGCAATTGGTGAAGACGGTATTGGTGCCAAGGCTGTATTAGACAATCCACTGGTTGCCCAGAGCAATGCATGGAGCAAGCAGCAAGTGGTTTATTTGAGCCCAGATTCTTACTTAGCATTTGGCGGTTATTACCAATGGATGCAAGATCTAACGACGATCAAAGATGCTTTTACTAACGCTAAATAACGTCGTTGCTTATACAAACAATTATTGCTCAAGTAGGTAATTATTACCGTTAACCCTGCTCATTTTTAAGCCAGTAGAGATTATGTCGTTATTTTCACACCGTACTCATGCTAGGCTCAAATCCAGTACTGCTACATCAGCGTCAAGTTGGCAGAGCGGTACTGGCAATGCGTTACATCGACGTACTGTCATACCACCTTGGTTCATCAATACAGCAAGCCTCATTCTTATGGGGCTTTTGGTGTTATTGAGCTTATCTATTGGGGTGGCTGACTTTTCGTGGTCAGGTATCTTGCAGAGCCTGCTGACTCAGAGTGCCAACTCCGATAGCTCGCTGCTATTGGTGAGCCGCATACCGCGTACCATCGCCATTATTTTGACTGGCATTGCAATGGCAGTGGCTGGGATGATTATCCAAGTAGTGCTAAAAAACCGCTTTGTAGAGCCATCTATGGTTGGTGCAACTCAGAGCGCTGCACTTGGTTTGCTAGTGGTCAGTCTGCTGTTCCCTGCCAGTGCGCTCATTGTAAAAATGGGCGTGGCAACCATCGCTGCCGTTTTTGGCATGATGCTATTTATGCTGCTCATTCACCGCATTCCGCCCACTGATTTTTTGATGATTCCACTGATTGGCATTGTCTTTGGCGGCATTATCGAAGCAGTCACTACCTTTATCGCTTATCAAACCGAATCACTACAGATGCTGAGTGTTTGGCAGTTTGGGGATTTCTCAGGCGTATTGGCAGGGCGCTATGAGCTGTTGTGGCTGACGGGTGGACTGTGTGTGCTGGCTTATATTATTGCCGACAAGCTGACCATCGTCGGCTTGGGTGACAATATCGCCTTGAATTTGGGTATTAGTAAGCGTCAAGTCACTTGGATTGGCGTGGGTATGGTAGCCATGATGAGCGCTGTCGTGGTTGTGACTGTAGGCATGATTCCTTTTATTGGGCTGGTTGTGCCAAACATTGTGAGCCGCCTAATGGGAGATAAGTTGCGTCGCAGCTTGCCAGCAGTGGCCCTACTTGGTGCTTCAGCGGTGTTGCTGTGCGATATTATCGGGCGCTCTATTCGCTATCCATTTGAAGTGCCGGTCGCCACTATTTTTGGTGTGGTTGGTACGGTGCTGTTTTTATGGCTGTTATTACGTGCACCGGCTGAGCAGTAGCACTATGTTCACTAACTGTGTATTAATTTTCAGTACTCACTTACCGTCGTTCATTTTTTGCCTTATTAGATAAGCTTGGCACCATAGGATTTTTGTATGTTCTCATCAACTAAGCTTACTTCCACCAAGACTGGTACTACAAACACTAGCACAGCGGTAGATAACTCATCTTCAACAGATGGTCAGTATTCAGCCGCTGCACAAGGTCAGTTGGCAAAGCTTTGGGCATGGATAGCTGAGCATCCAAAATCCATAGCAGCTATTATTCTACTTATCTCGATGACCTTGTTTATGACACTCAATGTCAATGGCTATTGGGACTTTGCGCTACCATTACGCGGCAAAAAACTGCTGGCACTGATGGTGGTTGGCTATGCGATTGGCGTGTCGACGCTACTGTTTCAGACGTTGACTCACAATCCAATTCTAACGCCCTCCCTACTTGGGTTTGACTCACTCTATGTTCTGTTGCAGAGCTTACTGGTTTTCTTTTTAGGTGCGATTAGCTTTACCAGTCTCGATCCTATTGCCAAGTTCACGCTAGAGATTGTCCTTATGTTTGGGGCATCTTTATTATTGTTTAAGTTATTATTTTCTAAAAGCAGTCAGGATCTGACGCGGCTAATATTGGTGGGCGTTATCTTTGGCGTGTTATTTCGCAGTTTATCAGCACTCATTGCACGGCTGATTAACCCTGATGATTTTGTGGTCGTACAGTCTGCCAGCTACGCGCAGTTCAATACGGTCAACCCTCAGCTACTAGGTATCAGCTTATTTATCTGTGCCATCACCGCGATATTTGTATGGCGCTGGCGTTATCAGTGCGATGTATTGATGCTTGGACAAGCACAAGCCGTCAATCTTGGTATCAACTATCAACGTTTAGCATTTGGTCTATTAACTGTCATCGCTGTACTGGTTGCCACGGCTACTGCACTGGTCGGTCCAGTGACTTTCTTTGGTCTATTGGTTTGCGCATTGACCAATCGTATCGCACGACATATGTATCACACCGAGCGGCTGATATTGGTCAGTTTGGTCGCTATGATTTGCTTAGTGCTGGGTCAGACTATCTTTGAGCAAGTGCTAGATATGGCAGGCGTATTGTCAGTGGTGATAGAGCTAGCGGGCGGATTGATGTTCTTAGCATTGATATTTATGTCTCAACGTCGTTCTTTATGATTACTTAGCCGACATTGTTTATTTAGCTGATCCTGTTGATAGAGAAAACCCTAAGACTTTTTTAAATAAGACTGACTATGATTAAACTAAATAATATCTCTCACCATATTGGCAAACAAAAAATCTTGCATGACATTACGTTGTCCCTCCCAACGGCGCAGGTGATTGCTTTGATTGGGCCTAACGGCGCTGGGAAGTCTACGTTGTTTTCTGTCATGGCTCGCTTGCAACCACTACAATCTGGGCAGGTGAGCTTCGCTGTAAATGATGAGGAACGTGATATTATCAGCTGTCAGGCGCGGACACTGGCCAAAACGGTCGCGATGCTCGGGCAAGACAATCATGTGCAAGGACGTTTACGCGTACATGAACTACTAATGTTTGGTCGTTACCCTTATCATCAAGGCCAACCAACTGCTGACGATCAGCAAAAAGTGCAAGAAATCCTCGAACGCTTTGAGCTTGAGCCACTTGCAGAACGCTTCTTGTCAACGCTATCAGGTGGACAGCGACAGCGCGTGCTGATCGCCATGATTGTGTGCCAAGACACGCCTTACTTACTGCTCGATGAGCCACTAAATAACCTAGACATGTATCATGCTGGTCGACTCATGCGTGAGCTACGCCAGCTTAGCCACAATCAGCAAAAAACCGTGGTGATCGTCCTGCATGATATCAACCAAGCGGCACAGTTTGCCGATACCGTGGTTACGATGAAAGCAGGAGAAGTGACAGCTGTTGGTCGTCCTGCTGATGTTATTACTAAAGAGACGATGAAAGATTTATACAACGTCGATGTCACTGTCCTAACTCATCAAGGCCGTCCAGTGATTGTTGATACGGTTTAAGTACAGCATCTTGCAAACGAAAAAAGAAATTGTCGATGTATAAAGCTTTATTGAATAATCGATGGATAAACTACAAGAACTTATCTCTATTAATTTTAGTGATTAGCCTTTGCCTGTTCATTTATTATGCTCTAAATAAAGAGATATCAAATACCTTTTTTTGGTTAGGAATGACCTTATATGGTCTAAGATTAGTGGTTATTCCTATGGATTTTACTCAAGACATTTCTTCAGTAGATTACACAAAGAACTATGATGAAAATAATGGTTGGCATAGATGGGTCATGATAGGTGAAAAGTTTGCTTTCTTCATTTTCACTGTTTGCATAGCATACGACATATTTTTGTTATTAAAGTGATAACTAGGGCATACCTTTGATTCGACAGATAGCTATCTAAATAAAAATATACCCTAGAAATATCACTATATTACCTACCCTTTTGCGATGCTTTAAGTCGTTGCTGTCGACCTTTCCACCACAGATAGACGCCCGTAACTGACAACACTGTCACAGCCAAACCTACCAGTGCTAGAAATATTTGATACAGTAAGTGACCGATGCCATGGCTAATATGACCCATATGTAAGGTCAACAACCAATTATTGGTTTTACTGCCAAATGATGAGTTTTGGTAGCCAAAGTTCACCTGTTCAACGCTACCTGTTTTTGCATTGACCGTGATGGATGATGCACCGCCTTTTTTACCAATATCCTTATCTGTCTTAAAGCGCAGCTGCCATTGACCCTCATCTTCAATCCAACGTATGCCTAAAAACTCTCGTACTATCATGTCCTTGCTTTGGGCAGCGATGTTTGCCTGCTCACTTAAGTAAGCAATGCTATTGGCTTTGTTGACCACATCAACAGACTCGACATCGACAACCTCATTGTTTACAGCTTCAACTCTAGCCGCTGTTTCTGCATCAGACGCCTGCTCCGCTTTTCCTGATGGTTTTCTTGAGTCCTCCTGTCTTTCACCTCTTCCCTCAAGCCCTACGACAGCGTGCATCACAGGTTGATAGACCTCTCTTAGGTTAAAACCAACACTCGACCACGCGATGACAAACAAGATCCCCCAAAGCCATAATCCAAAAGCATGGTGTAGATCATAATTCAATTTAAACATATTACTTTTAGTACGAATTTTCCACGCTGGTAACCAGCGTTTTAGAAAGGAGGCACGTTTTTTAGGCGAGGTTTTATTCTGTGCTTTTTTCTTGATCGCTCTAGGAAACGTTAAGTAAAAGCCAATAAAGCAATTAATCGTCCACACGAGCGCGACAATTCCTAGTAGCAATTTTCCAATATCACCCAGTAATAAATCGCGATGTAACCAAAATACTTTCCACATGGTGTTGTGCCATGCCCACTCATCTCTATCACGAGTACCAATGATATCGCCAGTATAAGGGTGGACATAAACCTGTTGAAACGGTGCTTTTGGTTGGTTTTGGGCAGCTTTTCCTCGCGCTCTATCTACCGAAAATACAGCTGACCTCTCTGCTGCTATCGAGGTTGGCATGCTAGAAAAAGTATATTGAGGATACGCATTAATAACTTTGTCATGAAGCTCTGCAATAGGCAGATGTGATGCATTTTGTTTCTCGACCTGAGCCAGTTTATGGTTGAATATATCGTCTAGCTCGTCATGAAATGCCAATAATGTGCCAGTAATACCAGTGATAATCAAAAAGGCTGCCATGAACAGCCCAGTATAACGATGGAGCCAAAGACAGCTATAGCGAAAATTAAATGACATAAATAAATCTGCTGTTATATTGTGATAGTAAGTTATTGAATTATTAAAAATATTTACGGGGGCATAGGCTTATTTTAAAAATGAAAACATGCTCTAACAACACAAAAGGTCTAAGCAAATAGCTCAGACCTTTTTCTAACTTAACCCCAGTTCGGGATAAGGGCTCAAAAAAAAGATAAAAAAAGAAGTCCGAAGTTGCTAAAGTAAGTTTACCAAGACAAACTTCACAACAAGGACTTCTTACATGGACAACCTAACCGAACTATAC
>Ga0208014_1000239_pt1 | contig 29002 bp, 18 predicted proteins | sample 25_taG_FD_184099 | JGI IMG/M metagenome (GOLD analysis project Ga0208014, IMG submission 184099) | Marine viral communities from Cariaco Basin, Caribbean Sea - 25_WHOI_OMZ (SPAdes) (version 2) | ecosystem: Environmental > Aquatic > Marine > Oceanic | place: Caribbean Sea: Cariaco Basin...
TTCATGGTTGTTTCCTTTTATCGATTAATGATTCCTGCAATCGACGGACACGCGTTAACCGGTTGTGGCATCGGTGCCTATCTCCAACACATTGTTATCAAGATATTGATGTGGTGGAATAATCAGGCTGGTGGGTGCCGGTACGTTTTTAAAGACCCGACCGGCGAGGTCGAACTTCGATCCGTGGCAAGGGCAGAAAAACAATGCATGCTTGACCTCCTCCGTGCCCTCCGGCTCGTAGTTCGGAATGCAACCCAGATGCGTACAAATACCCACTGCCACCAAGATGTCCTCCCGGATACTGCGGTATTCATTCCTGGCATAATCTGCTTGTTGGTTGATCTCAGAGTCCGGATCGCGCAATTCCTTGCGATGCGTTGCCTCTCGTAAATTGTCCAAATTTTCGCTGGTGCGTCTCAGCACCCAGACCGGCTTACCCTGCCACGCCACCGTGATCATGGCGCCGGGTTCAATTTTGCTGGTATCTACCTTTACCGGAGCACCGACAGCTCGCGCCTTGGCGCTTGGGTTCCACGAGTTAATAAACGGGATGGCAGCACCCACCACGCCCGCCCCCGCGGCAAAAGAGGTGGCCGCAATCAGAAAGCGGCGCCGGGGTACATTGGCTTCATTCATCTTAAGTTTCTCCCTGATTCAGCGGTCGCATAATCATCAGTCGCTGTCGCCAACGCCCCGGGTCTAACGGGGCGACTACTTTCGACTTAACTCCACTTGCATGACATTAATACCCCCGGCCCGAAACATGCCGGCGCAACTGGCCAGGTAAAACCGCCACTTGCGTATGAACATTTCGCTGTACCCTAACGCCCTTATTGCCGATAGCTGTTCGTCCAGGTTCGCCAGCCATTTTTCCAGCGTAATGGCATAATCCTGCCCGAATTCGAATACATCGTTCACCACCAGATCGTTATCAGCGGCAACCGCCTCAAAACGCTCTCTGGAAGGCAACATGCCACCGGGGAAAATATGCTTCCGCAAAAAGTCTGTGCCGGAGCGATACCGCTCAAATCGCTCCTCGGCAATGGTAATGGTTTGTATCAGTGCCTTGCCGCCGGGTCTAAGGTAATCGTGTACATCCTTCATGTAAGTGGGCCAATAGGACTCGCCCACGTGTTCAAACATCCCGATTGATACCACGTAATCAAAAGGCCCCAACAGTTTCCGGTAATCCTGTAAACGCACCTCGGTATTTCCCTCCAGTCCAGCGGACCGGAGTCGTTGGCGGGCATAATCCGCCTGTTCGCTGGACAAGGTTGCCCCGGTTACATGGCACCCGTGTGCAGTTGCCACTTCCATAAAACCGCCCCAGCCACAGCCTATTTCCAGGGTGTGGCTTCCGGGTCCCGGTGCCAGTCGCTGAAGGATCCGCTCATATTTCGCTTGCTGTGCCTCGTAAAGCGAGAGTGACTCGTTGCCACCAAACAGGGCGCAGGAGTAGGTCATGCTCTTGTCCAGCCAGAGCTGATAAAAGTCGTTGCCTAAATCGTAGTGCTCATGGACGTTTTCACGGCTGCGCTTAACCGTATTGGAAAACAACCGACGTTTGCACCAATGCCATAACCGGAGCCCCACGCTGGAGCGTAAAGCGCGGTCAAAAACGACTACATTGGCTGCGGCAAGGCGCATCAGGGCAAGCAAGTCGGGTGTCGACCATTTTCCTGCCATGTGGTCTTCTCCCAATCCTACATCCCCGTGGGTGATCAGACGATCAATGACATGCCACTGCAGGATTGTCATTTCTGCATGTACACCGTCTTGCTTCCCTTCATGGCACGTCTTTTCTCCATCTGGCCATGTAAGTGATAACGAGCCGAACTGAAGAGATCTCAGCGCCTTTCGAAAAAGATTGAGATGAATGATGCTGCTTTTCCCCGCAGGCCTTTTTTGAGGCTCAAGGTGCATGCTTGCCGAGAAAGATTCGTTGCTCATGCCTTTCTCTCCTCAGAGTGTTCCTAGAAAACATGTTTCCAGTAAATTCAGTAACCGGCAAGTGCAGGCGTCATCAATTTTAGGACATTCTTTTTAATTTGATCGAGATCAAGGTGTGCTCTGTTTCGGTCCGGTAAGTCAGTTTGAATTCAGGAAGATGTGGTCTACTTACGTCAGGAAATGCTATGCCCGGGCCTGAAGCAACGCAAAGGCAGCTGGTACAGCAGCAGACTGGAGAGGTCTTTATGGAATGGTTGGCAGAAAACTGGTTCTCGGTGCTTATTGGCATCGTCTTCGTGGGCATGCATATGTTCGGTCACGGAGGGCATGGTGGTCACGGCGGGCGCGGGCATGGTGGACATAGTGCGCCGGACAAGCCGGAAAACGACCCGGACAGAGGTTCTGGCCATCGGCATTAACGGAGGGCGGATCATGCTTGACACAAGACTGGTTACCTGGGCGTTGGGCCTCTTTGCGGCGGTCACCTTCATCGTTTGCGTGATCTATGGACTGGTGACGCCGCAAAGCCTGCACATGCACACGTTTCTCGAGCAGGTGCTGCCGGCGTTCAAGTGGCTGACCTGGTGGGGATTTCTGCTCGGATTGATTGAGAGTTTTCTATATGGCGCTTATGTCGGGCTGGTGTTCTGCCCGATCTTCAATTGGCTTCATCGCCATCTCGGTGTCGGGCGCGCGTCGGGCTGACGAAAGCTCCGGTCTGCAAATAAGGAAAGGGAAACAAGGAATGAAAAATACCGTTGTGGAGATCCACGGTTTGCTATCGGTACTGAGTGCCCGGGGCGTAGAGAAACAGCTATTGAGATTGCCCGGCGTTAAGAAGGCCGAGGTCAACTATGTGGCCGGCAGCGCGACCGTCACCTATGATGAGGCGACGGTGGACCTTGAGGCTATCAAGGCCCGGATACACGAGTGCGGCTATCACTGTTCCGGAGAACAGTTGCCCAGGAACGTTTGCGACCGGGGGGACCCGCCGACCGAAGCCGGGGCTGTGTCCATGCCCGTCCACGATGGCCATGCCTCCCACACCGGCCACGACGATACGGCGCATCCTGCTGAACACGGCGAACATACTGGCGCAAAGGACGAGATGGCTCACGAGATGGGCCACGGCGGCAGCATGGACATGCAGGCAATGGTGCGCGACATGCGCAACCGTTTCTGGGTCTGCCTGATCTTCAGCCTCCCGATTTTCATTTATTCGCCCATGGGTGGGATGTTCGAACCACCGGTGCCACCCTTCGGGCTGCGGCTAGACCTGTGGTTGCTATTACTGGCAAGCATCGCCGTGCTCTGGCCAAGCTGGCCGTTCTTTGTTGCCGCCTGGCGCGCGCTGAAAAACGGCGTGCTCAACATGGCTGTGCTGGTCGTTCTCTCGGTGGGTACTGGCTACCTGTTCAGCGTCGGTTCCACGCTCTTTTTCCCGGGTGTGCAGTTTTTCGAGGCGGTGGCGGTGCTGCTGGTGTTCATCCTGCTCGGCCATTGGCTGGAGATGCGCGCCCGTGCCGGTGCCTCGGACGCCATTCGCTCGCTGATGGATCTCGCGCCGCCCAAGGCCACTGTGTTGCGTGATGGCCAGGAACGGGAGGTTCCCACCGCTGAGGTTCTGAAGGACGACATCGTCGTGATCCGCCCCGGCAATAAGATTCCGGTGGACGGTGAGGTCTTGGAGGGCGACTCCCTGGTGGATGAGTCCATGCTCACCGGCGAGTCCATGCCGGTGGAAAAAAAGCCCGGCGATAAGGTGATCGGCGCCACTATTAACAAGAGCGGCAGCTTCAAGTATCGCGCCACCAAGGTGGGTTCCGACACGGCCCTGGCGCAGATTGTCAAGCTGGTGCAGGAGGCGCAGAACTCCAAGGCCCCGGCGCAGCTGCTGGCGGACAAAGCGTCACAGTGGCTGGTGGTGATTGCCATCGTAATCGGCCTGCTCACCTTCGCCGTCTGGTTCTGGTGGATCGGCCAAAGCCTGCTGCTTGCCGTGACCCTGACCATCACCGTGTTCGTGATCGCCTGCCCGGACGCCCTGGGCCTTGCCACGCCCATGGCGGTGATGGTGGGCACCGGTCTCGGCGCCAGGAACGGCATCCTGTTCAAGAACGCCTCTGCACTTGAGGATGCCACCAGGCTGGATATCGTGGTCTTCGACAAGACCGGCACCCTGACCATGGGCGAGCCGCAGGTGGTCGAGGTGGTCGTGGTGGCGGGCAGCACCGAGGAGGCGGTCCTCGCACTGGCGGGGACGGTGGAGCAGGGCTCGGACCATCCTCTGGCCCAGGCGATACAAAGCAAGGCCGAAGGCTTGCAGCTCGATCCGCTGACCGGCTTCACCAACATCGAGGGCAAGGGCGCGCGGGCGGAGATTGGCAGCAAGACCGTGCTGCTCGGCAACCGCCGGCTGATGGACGAAGAGAAGGTCGACATGGCGAGCCTGAAGGACGAGGCCGCGCGTCTGCAGAGCGCGGGGCAGACCGTGGTGCACGTCGCCCAGGACGGGAAGCTGGTCGGCCTTATCGCCATTGCCGATGCGCCTCGCCCCACCGCTGCGGCGATGGTCAAGAAAATGCGGGAACGCGGGGTGGAGGTGGCGATGCTCACCGGCGACAACCAGGCCACCGCCGAGCGCATCGCCCGGGAACTCGGCATTGAGATGGTGATCGCCGATGTCCTTCCGGGGCAGAAAGCAGACAAGATCAAGGAGCTCCAGGCTCAGGGCAAGAAGGTTGGCATGGTGGGCGACGGTGTCAATGACGCCCCGGCACTGACCCAGGCGGAGGTGGGTTTCGCCATCGGTGCCGGCACTGATGTGGCCATTGAGAGCGCTGACGTGGTGCTGATGAAGAGCGACCCCTACGATGTGCTGGGAGCCATCGAGCTGTCGCGCGCTACCCTGCGCAAGATGCACCAGAACCTGTTCTGGGCGGTGGGCTATAACGTCATCGCCTTTCCCGCGGCGGCAGGCGTGTTCTATCCGTTGGTGATAAGCCCAGAAGTAGCGGCGCTCGCAATGTCTGGAAGCTCCGCTCTTGTTGCGGTAAATGCACTCCTGCTAAAGCGAACCCGACTGGACGGCTTAGGGTAGACGAACACTTCCAATTGGAAAAATTGATGTTCATCAAGCCCACGCTATTGAGCGACTCTTTTTGCATCTTTTGTTGGGGTTTTTCAGTGTGAATTCAGGCTTATGAGTTTAAGTGGTAGGTAATTGCTGTTTGCTGACATGATTAATGACAACAAGGGGGAACGGGTAAATGGACATCAAAACCTTTGGAGAACTTATTAGCTGGACACGGGATTTGCATGCTCACCTTGCAAGGTGTATGTCACATTGCGCTACGAAGAATGAAGAGGAGCGAGCACGGGCGCTGCTGGACTATCTGGCGACCCATGAATCGGAAATGGAACGTATCGTGAATGAATTCAAGTCGCAGGGCGATTTCAAAGCATTGGAGACAAGGGTCTACGACTACCTGTCTCACCATCCCATTAAGACCCACAGAACCTGCGATGAGCCCTACGCACAGCTGGATTTTGAGGGCATATGCAGAGAAGTATTCGATTTCCATGATCAGATAGAGGACCTTTATCGCACCATGGCCGACAAAGCCGAGATTCCCGAGGCGAAAGAATTACTGCAATCGTTGCTAACCATGGAAGAGAACGAAGCTATGCGATTGGCCAGGCAGATAGGGCGTATGAACGACCTCTGATCAGAACACTGAAATTATTCTTCGACGCAGAAAAGGATGTTGATACATGGTGGCGTCTTCCAGTCAGTTACGGGTTTTCAAGATGGGTATCAATACTCATCAGGAGCCTGTCGTCTACATGCGTGATGATTGTGATGTGTGCCTTTCAGAAGGATTCGCCGCCAGTTCCAGGGTGGGAATTTCCTCGCAGGGACGTTCCATCATCGCAACTCTCAATATTTCGTCTGATGAAACGGTTCCCAAAGGGTATGCGGGGCTTTCAGATATCGCCATAGAGCGGCTCGGGGTGGCTCAGTCTGACCTGGTTTCAGTACATCATGCGCCCTATATCGAATCCTTGAGTCTGGTTCGTCGGAAAGTATTCGGACACAGCTTGCTTCCGGCTGAGATGGCCCGCATTGTCTCCGATATCTCCGCACACAAATACAGCGATGTCGAAATAGCCTGTTTCCTGAGCGCTTGTGCGGGTGGCAGATTAGGTTTCGATGAGATTGTTGCTTTGACCCAGGCGATGGTGAATTGCGGACAACAGCTCGATTGGCCAGGCGTGGATCGTGTGTTCGACAAACACTGTGTTGGAGGCCTGCCGGGCAACCGGACCACGCCGCTGGTTGTGTCGATCGTCAGCGCAGCAGGCTTAGTAATGCCTAAAACCTCCTCCCGTGCCATCACCTCACCGGCGGGAACAGCGGACACCATGGAAGCGCTGACCAATGTGAGGCTTGGGCTGAACGAGATTCGCCGTGTGGTCAGAGAAACCGGTGCCTGTCTCGCCTGGGGTGGGGCGATGAACCTCAGCCCGGCTGATGACCTGTTGATTCGCATCGAGAGAGCGCTGGACCTTGATGGTGAGGGCCAGCTCGTGGCCTCGGTGCTGTCCAAGAAGATTGCTGCCGGTTCCACCCATGCGGTGATTGATATTCCGGTGGGGGAGACGGCCAAGGTTCGAACGCCCGGCGATGCCGACCGGCTGGCCTCTCTTTTCACAAGCGTTGGGGCGGCCTGTGGGCTGAAGGTACGCTGCATCGCGACAGACGGCAGCAAGCCGGTTGGTGCAGGGATCGGGCCGACAGAGGAGGCCCGTGATGTTTTGGCCGTGTTGCAGGGAAAGCGGGGTGCGCCGGAGGATCTACGGAGCCGCGCCATCATGCTGGCTGGCCATTTGTTCGATCTGGCTGATGGTCGTGGCGTGAAAGAGGGGATGGTCAAAGCAGAACGACTACTTCAAAACGGCTCTGCCTGGGGGCAGTTCAAGCGTATAACAGAGGCTCAGGGAGGGCAGAGGAGCTTAGGTGAAGCCCGTTTTAGGCGCCCAGTTCTGTGCTCGGAATCCGGAACAATCGTGTCTATCGACAATCGTCGGCTTGCCCGTGTCGCCAAGCTGGCAGGCGCACCTGCCAGCTCTACCGCAGGGCTGCGGCTACTGGCGACCGTCGGTGATAGAGTCACTAAGGGAGAGCCTCTCTATGAATTGCTCAGTGACAGTCCGGGGCAGCAGGATTATGCGCTGGCGTTTAACGATATGGGGCCGGCAATCTTCACTGTAAAGCGAGAGGAATGATTGTGGGCATTACTGAAAAAAGTGTGTTGTTCAGCCTTGCTCCCCATCCATTACGGGAAAAACTTTGTGATCGGCTCAATCTGGAGCCGGGAAGTTTGGAGGTGCGGAGGTTCCCTGATGGTGAGTCCTACTTACGTGTGCTCACATCAGTCAAAGGTGCGAACTGCGTAATATTGGCCGACCTAACGCATCCAGACACCAAATACCTTGCTCTCCTGTTTCTCTTTGAAACTCTCCGGGAACTCGGTGCCAGGTCGATTGGGTTGGTGGCGCCCTATCTTTGCTATATGCGCCAGGATCGACGCTTCGAAGAAGGGGAGGCGGTCACTTCCAGGGTGTTTGCCCAGTCTTTGTCTTTACATATCGACTGGCTGATCACCGTTGATCCACATTTGCACAGGTACCAGTCTCTTGACGAAATCTACAGCATACCCACGCAAGTTGTTCAGGGAGCACCGGCGCTGGCGGATTGGCTACGGGGGCAAAACGGTCTGTTGCTGGTAGGTCCGGACGCGGAAAGTGAGCAATGGGTATCAAGTATCGCGCAGGCCAGTAACCATCCTTATGTCATTGGCACCAAGCAGCGTCTGGGTGACCGGCGCGTTGAAGTCACCTTGCCGGATATCTCGGCGTATAACGGCCGGAAAGCCGTCATCATTGATGACGTTATTTCCAGCGGCCGCACCATTGGCGAGTGTGTCAGGGCACTTAAGGCACAAGGCACGGAGGCCATCCTGTGTGCGGCGGTGCATGGCATTTTTGCGGAGGCCTCGGACACCTACCTTCTGGGTACCGGCCTGCAGACGCTGGTGACCACCAACACGGTTCCACACAGCAGCAATGAGATCGATGTCAGCGAGTTGCTGGTGCCGCCGGTCAGGCATTTTCTCAATCAGGTGGAGGATGAGCGCCGATGAACATTACATTTCTGGGTGGCACGGAAACCGTGACCGGCTCCAAGTTCCTGGTTGAAACCGGCCAGACACGTGTATTGGTCGATTGCGGCCTGTTTCAGGGGTACAAGTGGCTGAGAAAGCGCAACCGGCAACCGTTGCCGCTCGATATTGCCTCGCTGGATGCCGTGCTTCTGACCCATGCCCATCTGGATCATTCAGGCTACATCCCCGTGTTGTACAAGCAGGGCTTCCGGGGGGCGGTTTATACCCATCATGCCACCCGAGAGCTATGCAGCATATTGCTGGCCGATAGCGGCCATCTTCAGGAAGAGGAGGCACATTACCTCGGCCGCCATAAGCTGAGCAGGCATGAGAATCCGGAGCCCCTGTATGATCAGGAGGATGCAGAAGCCTGCATGGAGCTGTTTCAGTCGGTGGACTTTCACCAAGTGATCCAGCTCGGTGATATACGCTTTCATCTGCGACCGGTTGGGCACATTCTCGGGGCGGCCTGTGTCATCATCGAGGCGGAAGGTAAACGCGTCGGTTTTTCCGGCGATGTGGGCCGCCTCAATGATATTTTCATGAGGCCACCGGCACCCCTGCCAGCACTCGACATGCTGATGCTGGAATCAACATATGGCGATCGTCGCCACGAAGACGTGGATTTGCCGTCACAATTGGCGGACATCGTCAACGAAACGGTCGACAAAGGGGGCAATATACTGATTCCAGCCTTTGCCGTGGGCAGAGCGCAGGTCTTGCAACATATGCTCACCGACCTGATGAAGGCGGGACGAATTCCAAGGTTGCCAGTTTATCTGGATAGCCCCATGGCGATTGATGTTTCTGAGATTTACTGCCGCTACGAAGATCAGCATCGGTTGAGCAGTTCAGAATGCCACGAAATGTGCAGCACCGTTCATTATAGCCGCAGCGTCCAAGACTCCAAGGCGCTGGCTGATCAGGCCTACCCGCACGTAATTATTGCAGGCAGCGGTATGGCAACGGGCGGTCGCATTCTTCATCACTTCAAGCGTCTCCTCGGCCAGCACCGCACAACCGTTATCTTTGCCGGTTATCAGGCAGGGGGGACACGAGGCGCCAAAATGGTTGATGGAGCGGAAAGGATCAAGATCCACGGCGACTGGATTCCGGTCAAGGCCCGGCTGGAGGTGTTGAGTGGGCTTTCCGGGCATGGAGATTTCACAGAGATTGAACAGTGGCTGGCTCAAAGTGACTTAGCCCCCGAAACGCCGATCAACTTGATTCATGGAGACCCTGATGCGCTGGAGGCCATGAAGGATCACTTGCGTCAGAACACCCGGTTTGAGGTGGAGGTGGCAAGCTACCAATCCATTTTGCGTCTTTGATGTGAGACTGGGCAAATACCCGGGGTAATCCGGATATTTACGGCGAGGATTTCTAATAGGCCACCATTAACGTCAGTAGAGTTATCAGGGAGAGATCATGAACGGCTATTCCATTGAGGATTCACATCGAATCCAGCAGCGTGCTGCCCAATACCGGCAGCGTTACCCCCAGTTTGCCAACTGGGCAAAAGGGCGCGGGGTGATCGAACATACCGATTTGACCCAGGTGCGCGTGTTCGACCTGTGCCAGGAACTCGTGTGTGCCGGGCGTTATGACTCGCTCGACGATGCCCTGATTATTTTCGAGGCTGCAGACACCCTCACCAACGCGGCCATGTGGCTGGTAGCCCACATGACTTATGCCAGCAGAGTGGACCTGTCCGGACAGCCGCTGGCGGCGGATGACTTCAAGGAAAATCCCCAGGGGCATACCGGTGGTTCGCTGAACATGGTGCCTGCCTATCTTGGCTACACGGCCGCCAACGCGTTGGCGGGGCTGACCCGTAGCTGGCTGATGGGGCAGGGGCACTGTGTGGCGGCTATCGAAAGCGTCAACATACTGCTCGGCAATCTGCATCCAGAACAGCAGGATCGGTACACGCTCGACGAGGCGGGGCTGTCCCGGCTGGTGAGTGACTTTTACAGCTACGCCGTCACTCCGGATGGCACACCGGGGGTTCCCCTGGGCAGTCACGTCAACCCCCACACTGCCGGCGGGCTGATCGAGGGCGGATACCTGGGCTTTGCGGAACTGCAATACACCCATATGCCGCTGCCGGGGGAGCGTCTGGTCGCGTTTCTCAGTGATGGGGCATTTGAGGAGCAGCGGGGCAGCGACTGGGCAAGCCGCTGGTGGCGAGCCGAGGACTGTGGCCTGGTGACCCCGGTGATGATTGCTAACGGGCGCCGCATTGATCAACGGTCAACCATTTTTCTGCAAGGGGGGACGGACTGGTTCCGGCAGCACCTGGAGCTCAATGGCTTTTACCCCATACTCATTGATGGCCGCGATCCTGCGGCCTTTATCTGGGGCATCTTCGAGGCCGAATCGAGGCTTCAGGCGTGCAGCGAACAGGTCAGCGCCGGCCACATGAGGTACCCTGTAAAGCTCCCCTATCTGATTGCCGAGACGGTCAAAGGCTATGGTTTCTATGGTGCTGGTTCAAACGCGGCGCATGGTACCCCGCTTCCGGCAATACCGAGATTTGATGAGGTCTCGCGCAGGCACTTTCACCAATCCATTGCCCGTTTGTTTGTGCCCGAGATCGAGATTCACGGCGCCCGCGACGTGCTGGCAACTCACCGGGCAGACGATCGGCCTGCGGAAAAGGATCATCCGCTGAGTTGTCGTGACGTCAAGCTGCAAACTGTACCCGAACCGGTCTGGTTGCAAACGGCGGTATTAGAGTCGCCCATGGTTGCGATTGATCGGCAGTTTGTTGCCCTTGTAAAGGCCAACCCGGCGCTTCGTATTCGCCTGGGAAACCCGGATGAATTGCGTAGTAATCAGATGAACCAGTCGCTTGACCTTCTGAAGCATCGCACCCTGACGCCCGAGCCCGGCCTTGCGGAATCCCTTCACGGCTCGGTAATCACAGCCCTGAATGAGGAGGCCGTTGTCAGCGCCGCTCTGGGTAATAAGGGAGGCATGAATCTGGTGGTGTCCTACGAAGCGTTCGCCATGAAAATGATTGGCGCTCTTCGGCAGGAAATTATTTTTGCGCGACACCAGAAAAGTCTCGGTCGGCCCGCCCGATGGTTATCCGTGCCGGTCATTGCGACGTCGCACCTCTGGGAAAACGGCAAGAACGAGCAGTCTCATCAGGACCCTGCCTTCGGCGAAGTCCTGATGGGAGAAATGAGTGACACTGCCCGCGTTGTCTATCCTCCCGACTGCAATAGTGCTGTGGCGTGCCTTAACGAGTGTTTTCGAACCCAGGGGCAGTTCTGGGCCATGACGGTTCCCAAGGCAAAACTGCCTGCCGTTTTTGACGGCCGTCAGGCTGTGCAATTGCTCCGGGATGGTGCCATCGCTCTTGGTGAAGCCGGTGATGTGCAGTTGATCGCTGTCGGCGCCTATCAACTCCGTGTTTGCCAGGAGGTCGCTGAAGCGCTGGCTCAGCGGGGGCTTTCGTGCGGTGTGGTCTGCCTTCTCGAACCTGGTCGATTCCGGAGTCCCCGGGATCCAATCGAGTCAGGGCATCAGTGTGGTAGTTCTTACAGTTCCGAGCTGTTTCCCCACGATACAAAACTCAGGGTGTTCGTGTGCCATATGCGCCCAGAAGCCTTGCTGGGAATCTGCCGTCCTCTTGATCTCGGGCCTGATCGGACGCTGGCGTTTGGCTACGAAAACCATGGTGGCACCCTGGACACATCGGGGCTGCTGCAGGCCAATAAATGTGATTCACATTCAATAGTGCAGGTGATCCTGTCAAAAACTGGCTCCTCAGGCGCTGATAAGGCGACATTGTAGCGATGGAGCGCGAGGATCGATTTACAACAGTCTTTACGGGGAAAAGTAAAGCGTTGGTGATCACCGTGCTGATTCTCACACTAAAACAATCCGGGCGGCAACCGATTCAGCTAGCCGCCCGACATATAGGTAAATCATGCTATGAATGAATCGTTCAATCACGCTGGGGCCTGGGGCATCACACTGATCGTTATCGTTCTGGTGTCCTGATTCTTTTACCGTTACAGGCAGGGGGGACACGAGGCGCCAAAATGGTTGATGGAGCGGAAAGGATCAAGATCCACGGCGACTGGATTCCGGTCAAGGCCCGGCTGGAGGTGTTGAGTGGGCTTTCCGGGCACGGGGATTTCGCAGAGATTGAACAGTGGCTTGCTCAGAGTGACCTGGCCCCCGAAACGCCGATCAACCTGATCCACGGTGATCCGGAGGCGCTGGAGGCGCTGAGGGATCACTTGCGTCAGAACACCCGGTTTGAGGTGGATGTGGCAGGCTACCAATCCATTTTGCGTCTTTGACGATGCCCTGACGGCCATCTTCGAGGGCGACCTGAATGAGCCGCTTAAGATCCGGCAACGACCTTGGTCGCGGCGGCTGCCGAGTGCTAGAGTGGGCGATCTCATTGGCTGGAGTGAGAGGCAGTGGCCCTGATCCCGGCTCCAACCTGAACAGTAATGTCATAAGGAGTGTTTGGTGAAATCCCAATCCTGGCTCTGGTCTCTGATAGCGGTGTTGGTGCTCGCCGGCGGTTCTTATGGGGTTTTTGTTCTGTTTGGGGAAGAGCCCTTGCCGCAGGGAATCGTCTATGGCAATGGCCATATCGAGGGGCGGGAAGTGCGGATCGCGGCCGAAGTGGCCGGTCGGGTCATCGAGCACCATCTCGCGGAAGGCAGCAAGGTTTCGGCTGGCGACACGGTAGCCGTGATCGACCCCGCCGATGCCAGAGACCGCCTGCGCTCGGCACAGGCCGAGCTGGCCTCGGCGCGGGAAGTCCGTGACGGCTTCGACAGCCAAATCACCACCTGGCGTCATCATCTCAAGAATGCCGAGAAACAACGGCAGCGGATCCGGGACTTGCGGTCCCGCAATCTGGCCAGCTCGAGTGATCTGGATCAGGCGGAAAATGCCGTCAGTGAGGCCCGGGGCCGACTTGAGTCTCTCCAGCGGCAGAAGGATGCCGCCGAAGAGCAGGTGGCTGCAAGGGCGGCGCAGGTGGCACTGGCTGAATCGCAACTGGACAAAGCGGAGGTTGCCGCGCCGCTCTCCGGAACCATCCTGATCCGGGCGGTGGAGACGGGAGAGGTTGTCGATACCGGCCAGCCGCTGGCCACGATGGTGAATCTGCAGCAGCTCGAACTCAAGGTCTATGTCCCCGGTGATATCCTCAACCGGATCAGCTTGGGGGATCCCGCCAGAATCCGCGTGGACGGTTTGCCCGGGGACTTTTCCGCCAAAGTCGGCAGGATTGACGATTTCGCCCAGTTCACCCCCCGCGATGTCCACATGCCCGACGAGAGAGTTCGGATGGTCTATGGCGTTACCCTGGTGCTGGATAATCCGGCCGATGCTCTGAAACCGGGTATGCCGGCAGATGCCTGGATTCGCTGGGATCCGGACGCCGAGTGGCCAGCGACCCTCTCGGTTCCGGCGCGCTGAGCCGTCATGTCTTCCCCGGAACCCATCGTCGCCAAAGGCCTTGGCCGCCAATTCGGAGACAATGTTGTCATCGAGCCACTGGATGTTTCCGTTGATCGCGGCCAACGAGTGGGCATTGTCGGTGCTGATGGCGCTGGCAAGACGACGCTGTTACAGATGTTGGCTGGCATCCTGGACCCCACTGTGGGGGAATGCCGGGTCCTGGGCTTCGATACCCGTCGTGAGGCCAAGCAGGTTGCTGCCCAGATTGGCTATATGTCCCAGGGATTTACGCTTTACGATCGACTCAGCGTCAAGGAAAACCTGAGCTTTGCCGCTCGCATCCGGGATGTGCCCGACGAACTCTATCGGGAGCGTTCAGAAAGGTTGCTATCCATGTCGGGGCTTGGCCGCTTTACTGACAGGCCCGCCGCCAAACTGTCCGGTGGCATGCGGAAAAAGTTGTCGCTATGTACCAATCTGGTCCATGAACCGGAGCTGCTGATCCTTGACGAACCGGGGCTCGGCGTCGACCCCCTGTCCCGGCGCCATCTCTGGACCATGCTCGACCGCTTCCGGTCGCAGGGCCTGACCATGGTTGTGGCTACCTCCTACATGGACGAGGCGGAGCGCTGCGACAGGATACTGCTGCTGGAACAGGGCCGCGTTCTTGCGGATGGGTCGCTGGAAGAGCTGCTGAGGCCCGCCGCCGGAAGGGTGTTCACTGTAAATGCTGGAGATACCGGACGAGGCTTGCGGGAGTTGTCCGGCATCCTGGCTCAAATTGACAGCGTCCATTCAGTGCAGTGGTTGCCGGATCACCTGCGACTGGTGATGAACGCGGACATCGCTGAAAACCAGCTCGCCGAGTTATTGCCCGAGGGAACCCACCTGGCGGCGGCCGAGCCCCGGCTCGAGGATCTGTTTGTGCTGCGGACGGACAGGAGGGCCGGCGAGCAGCAGTTTCCGGAATTGGCCCGGCAAGACAGGGGAAAAGAGGAAGGGCTGGTGGCCACCGGCCTGAGCGTCCGCTTCGGACATTTCAAGGCCGTTGACCGGGTGAGTTTCGAGGCGCCATCTGGCGAACTGCTTGCGTTGCTGGGGCCCAACGGGGCGGGCAAGACAACCCTGATCAGGGCCTTGTGCGGGCTGGTGGCCATCGATGAGGGCAACGCCCGGGTGGCCGGGGTGAGCTCCGGCGGGGGTAGCACCGCATTGCGCCGGCAAATTGGTTATATGTCACAACGGTTTTCACTCTATCTGGAACTGACCCCCTGGGAGAATCTCCGCTTCTTTGCCAATGCCTACGGCCTGGCCGGAGGCGCGGCGCGGGCTGCGATCGACTGGGCCAGGGAAGTAACGGGGCTGACAGATATTCCCGACAAGCTCACCGGTGATCTTTCAAGTGCCTTGCGCCAGCGTCTGGCGCTGGCCTGCAGCCTGCTTCACCGGCCCCGGGTCTTGTTCCTTGATGAGCCCACCTCGGGTGTCGATCCCGTCGCCCGGTACCGTTTCTGGCGGGTTATCCGTGAGCTGGCCGCCAGCGGTATGACCGTGCTGGTCACTACCCACTACCTGGAGGAAGCGGCCTATTGTGATCGTTTGGCGTTAATGCTGGACGGGCGGCTGCTTGCACACGGTAGCCGATCATCGCTGAATCATTCGCTCGGCCTCGAAGCCGACGCCACGGTGGAGATGCTCTTCACGGCGGCCATAGAACAGGCGGGAACGGCCAATTCCCGGGCGTTGGGACCATGAAGGCTCATCGGCTTGGAGCCCTCATCGTCAAGGAAAGTCGCGAGCTGATTCGCGACCCGGTTACCATTGCGTTGGCCGTGATCATGCCGCTGATCATGCTTTTTCTGTTCGGCTATGCGGTCAATCTGGATGTGGAACAGGTTGCCGTGGGCATTTACGATCTGGACAACACGCCGGCAAGCCGCGACCTGTCAGCCCGTTTCGACAGCTCGCGGTATTTTCAATTAGAGCAGAAAACGACCGATCTCCGCGATCTGGAGTCGGCACTGCAAAGCTCGACCATCAGCATGGGCGTGGTGATTCCAGCCGGCTTGGCCCGGCAACTGCTCAGAGGCGACGAGGCGCCTGTCCAGGTGATCGTGGACGGCGGCTATCCTGTTCTGGGTCGATTGGCATCGGCCTATGCCGAGGCGGTAATCGCAAATTTCCCCGCCCCGCGTCAGAGCGCCGTCCGGGTCCAGGCCAGGGTCTGGTTCAATCCCTCCCTGCGCAGCGTCAATTTCGTCATCCCCGGGTTATTTGCCGTGATCCTGATGGCGTTCCCACCCCTGCTGACCGCCCTAGCGATCGTGCGTGAGAAAGAGACCGGTACGATTGAGCAGATCTATGCATCGCCGGTCACCTCAACCGAGTTTGTTGTCGGCAAGCTGGTGCCCTACGGTCTGGTGGCTTTCCTGGAGATTCTTATGGTCATGGTGGTGGGGTTTGCCTGGTTTCAGGTCCCCATTGCCGGCAGCCCGATACTGCTGCTGACGTCCGCTTTCGTTTATGTGCTGACCACGGTGGGTATCGGCCTGTTGGTCTCATCCCTGGTCCGTACCCAGTTGGCGGCCATGTTGATAACGCTGATTGTCACCTTGATGCCGTCGTTTTTGTTTTCCGGTTTTCTGTTCCCTCTGTTCACCATGCCTCTTGCCCTGCAACTGTATAGCTGGCTTTTCCCTGCCGGTTATTTTATGGAAATCTCCCGGGGCATCGTACTGAAATCAGCCGGCCTTGAAGCCGTTCTGCCAAATCTGATGATGTTGATCGTCTATACGGTCCTGGTATTTGTCTTCGCGGCCTGGCGAATGAAGCAGAAGGTGGCCTGATGGGAATTGCCTTATTTGGTTTGTTGCGCAAGGAGCTCGTGCAGTTCTTTCGTGACCGGTTGATACTGACCCTGATACTTTGGCTTTACACCATTGAAGTCGTCATTTGTGCCGTTGCGCTCAGTTTTGATGTAAGCCACCTGCCCCTGGCGGTGGTGGACGAGGATCGCAGCGCCTTGAGTCGCTCGTTGATCCAGAAATTTGCGGTGAGCGAAACCTTCGACCTGAAATTTCAGGAAACCCGTGTGGCAACCGCCACTGACCTCCTGGAGAAAGGCGATGCCACCATGGTGTTGGTCGTTCCCGCCGGGTTCGAAGGTGCTCTTCTCGCTGGCAAGAGTGCTCAGCTCCAGTTGCTCCAGGACGGCACCAATTCCAACATTGCCGCCAATGCCGTCAATGATGCTCTGCAGATCGTCCAGCGCCAGGAGCGCGAAGCGCTCCCTGCTGCCGGGAAGAAGGGGGTCGCGGTACCCCTGATCCGTATCTGGTATAACCCCGATCTGACAACATCGGGTTTTATCGTGTTATCGATGATTGCTCTGGCCGGTATGATGGTGGGCGTTATTCACCCGGCCGCCTCTATTGTCCGGGAAAAGGAGCGAGGCACTATCGAGCAGCTGCTGGTGACGCCCATTTCCACCCTGGAACTGTTCCTGGCCAAGGTCACACCCACGCTGATCATGGGCGTACTGTCCATCTTTCCGAGTTTGGTGATTGTCAGAGTCTTTGATGTGCCCCTTCAGGGCAGTCTGCTTTTATTTCTGGTGCTGACCGCCATCTTTTTGCTCAGTGCGATTGCGCTGGGCGTACTGATTGCCGCCTACAGCCGGACCCTTCAGCAGGCGTTGCTGCTCTCCTTTTTCGGACTTTTCCCGCTGATGTTCCTGTCGGGCAGTTTGACGCCGGTAGAAGCCATGCCGCCTTTCCTGCAAAGCCTCTCCCTGCTGAGTCCACTGCGTTATTACATGGATATCATCGTCGGTATTTTCCTCAAAGGCGCCGGCCTGGCGGTTCTCTGGGATGAGGCTCTCGCCTTGCTGGTAATCGGTGTCACGCTGTTTATTTTCTCCCTTTGGGTCTTTCGACGCCGGGTACAATGAGATCGGTTGGGTGAGTGCCTGACGTTTGTCGCTACCGAAACGCCGATCAACTTGATTCATGGAGACCCTGATGCGCTGGAGGCCATGAAGGATCACTTGCGTCAGAACACCCGGTTTGAGGTGGATGTGGCAGGCTACCAATCCATTTTGCGTCTTTGATGTGAGACCGGGCAAATACCCGGGGTAATCCGGATATTTACGGCGAGGATTTCTAGTAGGCCACCATTAACGTCAGTAGAGTTATCAGGGAGAGATCATGAACGGCTATTCCATTGAGGATTCACATCGAATCCAGCAGCGTGCTGCCCAATACCGGCAGCGTTACCCCCAGTTTGCCAACTGGGCAAAAGGGCGCGGGGTGATCGAACATACCGATTTGACCCAGGTGCGCGTGTTCGACCTGTGCCAGGAACTCGTGTGTGCCGGGCGTTATGACTCGCTCGACGATGCCCTGATTATTTTCGAGGCTGCAGACACCCTCACCAACGCGGCCATGTGGCTGGTAGCCCACATGACTTATGCCAGCAGAGTGGACCTGTCCGGACAGCCGCTGGCGGCGGATGACTTCAAGGAAAATCCCCAGGGGCATACCGGTGGTTCGCTGAACATGGTGCCTGCCTATCTTGGCTACACGGCCGCCAACGCGTTGGCGGGGCTGACCCGTAGCTGGCTGATGGGGCAGGGGCACTGTGTGGCGGCTATCGAAAGCGTCAACATACTGCTCGGCAATCTGCATCCAGAACAGCAGGATCGGTACACGCTCGACGAGGCGGGGCTGTCCCGGCTGGTGAGTGACTTTTACAGCTACGCCGTCACTCCGGATGGCACACCGGGGGTTCCCCTGGGCAGTCACGTCAACCCCCACACTGCCGGCGGGCTGATCGAGGGCGGATACCTGGGCTTTGCGGAACTGCAATACACCCATATGCCGCTGCCGGGGGAGCGTCTGGTCGCGTTTCTCAGTGATGGGGCATTTGAGGAGCAGCGGGGCAGCGACTGGGCAAGCCGCTGGTGGCGAGCCGAGGACTGTGGCCTGGTGACCCCGGTGATGATTGCTAACGGGCGCCGCATTGATCAACGGTCAACCATTTTTCTGCAAGGGGGGACGGACTGGTTCCGGCAGCACCTGGAGCTCAATGGCTTTTACCCCATACTCATTGATGGCCGCGATCCTGCGGCCTTTATCTGGGGCATCTTCGAGGCCGAATCGAGGCTTCAGGCGTGCAGCGAACAGGTCAGCGCCGGCCACATGAGGTACCCTGTAAAGCTCCCCTATCTGATTGCCGAGACGGTCAAAGGCTATGGTTTCTATGGTGCTGGTTCAAACGCGGCGCATGGTACCCCGCTTCCGGCAATACCGAGATTTGATGAGGTCTCGCGCAGGCACTTTCACCAATCCATTGCCCGTTTGTTTGTGCCCGAGATCGAGATTCACGGCGCCCGCGACGTGCTGGCAACTCACCGGGCAGACGATCGGCCTGCGGAAAAGGATCATCCGCTGAGTTGTCGTGACGTCAAGCTGCAAACTGTACCCGAACCGGTCTGGTTGCAAACGGCGGTATTAGAGTCGCCCATGGTTGCGATTGATCGGCAGTTTGTTGCCCTTGTAAAGGCCAACCCGGCGCTTCGTATTCGCCTGGGAAACCCGGATGAATTGCGTAGTAATCAGATGAACCAGTCGCTTGACCTTCTGAAGCATCGCACCCTGACGCCCGAGCCCGGCCTTGCGGAATCCCTTCACGGCTCGGTAATCACAGCCCTGAATGAGGAGGCCGTTGTCAGCGCCGCTCTGGGTAATAAGGGAGGCATGAATCTGGTGGTGTCCTACGAAGCGTTCGCCATGAAAATGATTGGCGCTCTTCGGCAGGAAATTATTTTTGCGCGACACCAGAAAAGTCTCGGTCGGCCCGCCCGATGGTTATCCGTGCCGGTCATTGCGACGTCGCACCTCTGGGAAAACGGCAAGAACGAGCAGTCTCATCAGGACCCTGCCTTCGGCGAAGTCCTGATGGGAGAAATGAGTGACACTGCCCGCGTTGTCTATCCTCCCGACTGCAATAGTGCTGTGGCGTGCCTTAACGAGTGTTTTCGAACCCAGGGGCAGTTCTGGGCCATGACGGTTCCCAAGGCAAAACTGCCTGCCGTTTTTGACGGCCGTCAGGCTGTGCAATTGCTCCGGGATGGTGCCATCGCTCTTGGTGAAGCCGGTGATGTGCAGTTGATCGCTGTCGGCGCCTATCAACTCCGTGTTTGCCAGGAGGTCGCTGAAGCGCTGGCTCAGCGGGGGCTTTCGTGCGGTGTGGTCTGCCTTCTCGAACCTGGTCGATTCCGGAGTCCCCGGGATCCAATCGAGTCAGGGCATCAGTGTGGTAGTTCTTACAGTTCCGAGCTGTTTCCCCACGATACAAAACTCAGGGTGTTCGTGTGCCATATGCGCCCAGAAGCCTTGCTGGGAATCTGCCGTCCTCTTGATCTCGGGCCTGATCGGACGCTGGCGTTTGGCTACGAAAACCATGGTGGCACCCTGGACACATCGGGGCTGCTGCAGGCCAATAAATGTGATTCACATTCAATAGTGCAGGTGATCCTGTCAAAAACTGGCTCCTCAGGCGCTGATAAGGCGACATTGTAGCGATGGAGCGCGAGGATCGATTTACAACAGTCTTTACGGGGAAAAGTAAAGCGTTGGTGATCACCGTGCTGATTCTCACACTAAAACAATCCGGGCGGCAACCGATTCAGCTAGCCGCCCGACATATAGGTAAATCATGCTATGAATGAATCGTTCAATCACGCTGGGGCCTGGGGCATCACACTGATCGTTATCGTTCTGGTGTCCTGATTCTTTTACCGTTACAGGCAGGGGGGACACGAGGCGCCAAAATGGTTGATGGAGCGGAAAGGATCAAGATCCACGGCGACTGGATTCCGGTCAAGGCCCGGCTGGAGGTGTTGAGTGGGCTTTCCGGGCACGGGGATTTCGCAGAGATTGAACAGTGGCTTGCTCAGAGTGACCTGGCCCCCGAAACGCCGATCAACCTGATCCACGGTGATCCGGAGGCGCTGGAGGCGCTGAGGGATCACTTGCGTCAGAACACCCGGTTTGAGGTGGATGTGGCAGGCTACCAATCCATTTTGCGTCTTTGACGATGCCCTGACGGCCATCTTCGAGGGCGACCTGAATGAGCCGCTTAAGATCCGGCAACGACCTTGGTCGCGGCGGCTGCCGAGTGCTAGAGTGGGCGATCTCATTGGCTGGAGTGAGAGGCAGTGGCCCTGATCCCGGCTCCAACCTGAACAGTAATGTCATAAGGAGTGTTTGGTGAAATCCCAATCCTGGCTCTGGTCTCTGATAGCGGTGTTGGTGCTCGCCGGCGGTTCTTATGGGGTTTTTGTTCTGTTTGGGGAAGAGCCCTTGCCGCAGGGAATCGTCTATGGCAATGGCCATATCGAGGGGCGGGAAGTGCGGATCGCGGCCGAAGTGGCCGGTCGGGTCATCGAGCACCATCTCGCGGAAGGCAGCAAGGTTTCGGCTGGCGACACGGTAGCCGTGATCGACCCCGCCGATGCCAGAGACCGCCTGCGCTCGGCACAGGCCGAGCTGGCCTCGGCGCGGGAAGTCCGTGACGGCTTCGACAGCCAAATCACCACCTGGCGTCATCATCTCAAGAATGCCGAGAAACAACGGCAGCGGATCCGGGACTTGCGGTCCCGCAATCTGGCCAGCTCGAGTGATCTGGATCAGGCGGAAAATGCCGTCAGTGAGGCCCGGGGCCGACTTGAGTCTCTCCAGCGGCAGAAGGATGCCGCCGAAGAGCAGGTGGCTGCAAGGGCGGCGCAGGTGGCACTGGCTGAATCGCAACTGGACAAAGCGGAGGTTGCCGCGCCGCTCTCCGGAACCATCCTGATCCGGGCGGTGGAGACGGGAGAGGTTGTCGATACCGGCCAGCCGCTGGCCACGATGGTGAATCTGCAGCAGCTCGAACTCAAGGTCTATGTCCCCGGTGATATCCTCAACCGGATCAGCTTGGGGGATCCCGCCAGAATCCGCGTGGACGGTTTGCCCGGGGACTTTTCCGCCAAAGTCGGCAGGATTGACGATTTCGCCCAGTTCACCCCCCGCGATGTCCACATGCCCGACGAGAGAGTTCGGATGGTCTATGGCGTTACCCTGGTGCTGGATAATCCGGCCGATGCTCTGAAACCGGGTATGCCGGCAGATGCCTGGATTCGCTGGGATCCGGACGCCGAGTGGCCAGCGACCCTCTCGGTTCCGGCGCGCTGAGCCGTCATGTCTTCCCCGGAACCCATCGTCGCCAAAGGCCTTGGCCGCCAATTCGGAGACAATGTTGTCATCGAGCCACTGGATGTTTCCGTTGATCGCGGCCAACGAGTGGGCATTGTCGGTGCTGATGGCGCTGGCAAGACGACGCTGTTACAGATGTTGGCTGGCATCCTGGACCCCACTGTGGGGGAATGCCGGGTCCTGGGCTTCGATACCCGTCGTGAGGCCAAGCAGGTTGCTGCCCAGATTGGCTATATGTCCCAGGGATTTACGCTTTACGATCGACTCAGCGTCAAGGAAAACCTGAGCTTTGCCGCTCGCATCCGGGATGTGCCCGACGAACTCTATCGGGAGCGTTCAGAAAGGTTGCTATCCATGTCGGGGCTTGGCCGCTTTACTGACAGGCCCGCCGCCAAACTGTCCGGTGGCATGCGGAAAAAGTTGTCGCTATGTACCAATCTGGTCCATGAACCGGAGCTGCTGATCCTTGACGAACCGGGGCTCGGCGTCGACCCCCTGTCCCGGCGCCATCTCTGGACCATGCTCGACCGCTTCCGGTCGCAGGGCCTGACCATGGTTGTGGCTACCTCCTACATGGACGAGGCGGAGCGCTGCGACAGGATACTGCTGCTGGAACAGGGCCGCGTTCTTGCGGATGGGTCGCTGGAAGAGCTGCTGAGGCCCGCCGCCGGAAGGGTGTTCACTGTAAATGCTGGAGATACCGGACGAGGCTTGCGGGAGTTGTCCGGCATCCTGGCTCAAATTGACAGCGTCCATTCAGTGCAGTGGTTGCCGGATCACCTGCGACTGGTGATGAACGCGGACATCGCTGAAAACCAGCTCGCCGAGTTATTGCCCGAGGGAACCCACCTGGCGGCGGCCGAGCCCCGGCTCGAGGATCTGTTTGTGCTGCGGACGGACAGGAGGGCCGGCGAGCAGCAGTTTCCGGAATTGGCCCGGCAAGACAGGGGAAAAGAGGAAGGGCTGGTGGCCACCGGCCTGAGCGTCCGCTTCGGACATTTCAAGGCCGTTGACCGGGTGAGTTTCGAGGCGCCATCTGGCGAACTGCTTGCGTTGCTGGGGCCCAACGGGGCGGGCAAGACAACCCTGATCAGGGCCTTGTGCGGGCTGGTGGCCATCGATGAGGGCAACGCCCGGGTGGCCGGGGTGAGCTCCGGCGGGGGTAGCACCGCATTGCGCCGGCAAATTGGTTATATGTCACAACGGTTTTCACTCTATCTGGAACTGACCCCCTGGGAGAATCTCCGCTTCTTTGCCAATGCCTACGGCCTGGCCGGAGGCGCGGCGCGGGCTGCGATCGACTGGGCCAGGGAAGTAACGGGGCTGACAGATATTCCCGACAAGCTCACCGGTGATCTTTCAAGTGCCTTGCGCCAGCGTCTGGCGCTGGCCTGCAGCCTGCTTCACCGGCCCCGGGTCTTGTTCCTTGATGAGCCCACCTCGGGTGTCGATCCCGTCGCCCGGTACCGTTTCTGGCGGGTTATCCGTGAGCTGGCCGCCAGCGGTATGACCGTGCTGGTCACTACCCACTACCTGGAGGAAGCGGCCTATTGTGATCGTTTGGCGTTAATGCTGGACGGGCGGCTGCTTGCACACGGTAGCCGATCATCGCTGAATCATTCGCTCGGCCTCGAAGCCGACGCCACGGTGGAGATGCTCTTCACGGCGGCCATAGAACAGGCGGGAACGGCCAATTCCCGGGCGTTGGGACCATGAAGGCTCATCGGCTTGGAGCCCTCATCGTCAAGGAAAGTCGCGAGCTGATTCGCGACCCGGTTACCATTGCGTTGGCCGTGATCATGCCGCTGATCATGCTTTTTCTGTTCGGCTATGCGGTCAATCTGGATGTGGAACAGGTTGCCGTGGGCATTTACGATCTGGACAACACGCCGGCAAGCCGCGACCTGTCAGCCCGTTTCGACAGCTCGCGGTATTTTCAATTAGAGCAGAAAACGACCGATCTCCGCGATCTGGAGTCGGCACTGCAAAGCTCGACCATCAGCATGGGCGTGGTGATTCCAGCCGGCTTGGCCCGGCAACTGCTCAGAGGCGACGAGGCGCCTGTCCAGGTGATCGTGGACGGCGGCTATCCTGTTCTGGGTCGATTGGCATCGGCCTATGCCGAGGCGGTAATCGCAAATTTCCCCGCCCCGCGTCAGAGCGCCGTCCGGGTCCAGGCCAGGGTCTGGTTCAATCCCTCCCTGCGCAGCGTCAATTTCGTCATCCCCGGGTTATTTGCCGTGATCCTGATGGCGTTCCCACCCCTGCTGACCGCCCTAGCGATCGTGCGTGAGAAAGAGACCGGTACGATTGAGCAGATCTATGCATCGCCGGTCACCTCAACCGAGTTTGTTGTCGGCAAGCTGGTGCCCTACGGTCTGGTGGCTTTCCTGGAGATTCTTATGGTCATGGTGGTGGGGTTTGCCTGGTTTCAGGTCCCCATTGCCGGCAGCCCGATACTGCTGCTGACGTCCGCTTTCGTTTATGTGCTGACCACGGTGGGTATCGGCCTGTTGGTCTCATCCCTGGTCCGTACCCAGTTGGCGGCCATGTTGATAACGCTGATTGTCACCTTGATGCCGTCGTTTTTGTTTTCCGGTTTTCTGTTCCCTCTGTTCACCATGCCTCTTGCCCTGCAACTGTATAGCTGGCTTTTCCCTGCCGGTTATTTTATGGAAATCTCCCGGGGCATCGTACTGAAATCAGCCGGCCTTGAAGCCGTTCTGCCAAATCTGATGATGTTGATCGTCTATACGGTCCTGGTATTTGTCTTCGCGGCCTGGCGAATGAAGCAGAAGGTGGCCTGATGGGAATTGCCTTATTTGGTTTGTTGCGCAAGGAGCTCGTGCAGTTCTTTCGTGACCGGTTGATACTGACCCTGATACTTTGGCTTTACACCATTGAAGTCGTCATTTGTGCCGTTGCGCTCAGTTTTGATGTAAGCCACCTGCCCCTGGCGGTGGTGGACGAGGATCGCAGCGCCTTGAGTCGCTCGTTGATCCAGAAATTTGCGGTGAGCGAAACCTTCGACCTGAAATTTCAGGAAACCCGTGTGGCAACCGCCACTGACCTCCTGGAGAAAGGCGATGCCACCATGGTGTTGGTCGTTCCCGCCGGGTTCGAAGGTGCTCTTCTCGCTGGCAAGAGTGCTCAGCTCCAGTTGCTCCAGGACGGCACCAATTCCAACATTGCCGCCAATGCCGTCAATGATGCTCTGCAGATCGTCCAGCGCCAGGAGCGCGAAGCGCTCCCTGCTGCCGGGAAGAAGGGGGTCGCGGTACCCCTGATCCGTATCTGGTATAACCCCGATCTGACAACATCGGGTTTTATCGTGTTATCGATGATTGCTCTGGCCGGTATGATGGTGGGCGTTATTCACCCGGCCGCCTCTATTGTCCGGGAAAAGGAGCGAGGCACTATCGAGCAGCTGCTGGTGACGCCCATTTCCACCCTGGAACTGTTCCTGGCCAAGGTCACACCCACGCTGATCATGGGCGTACTGTCCATCTTTCCGAGTTTGGTGATTGTCAGAGTCTTTGATGTGCCCCTTCAGGGCAGTCTGCTTTTATTTCTGGTGCTGACCGCCATCTTTTTGCTCAGTGCGATTGCGCTGGGCGTACTGATTGCCGCCTACAGCCGGACCCTTCAGCAGGCGTTGCTGCTCTCCTTTTTCGGACTTTTCCCGCTGATGTTCCTGTCGGGCAGTTTGACGCCGGTAGAAGCCATGCCGCCTTTCCTGCAAAGCCTCTCCCTGCTGAGTCCACTGCGTTATTACATGGATATCATCGTCGGTATTTTCCTCAAAGGCGCCGGCCTGGCGGTTCTCTGGGATGAGGCTCTCGCCTTGCTGGTAATCGGTGTCACGCTGTTTATTTTCTCCCTTTGGGTCTTTCGACGCCGGGTACAATGAGATCGGTTGGGTGAGTGCCTGACGTTTGTCGCTACACGGCCAAGAGGATACGGCGCATAGGCATCAGGATTACCGTGATTATTCATTTTCATCAGTAACCTGAATCAATGGGATGGACTCCTCCTCACCTCACCGGCATCTACGTGCCAAAATGGTGAGTGATTTGGCGAGAGTCAGTGGGGCGATTTCATCCATGAACTCAACCATCATCCCTGTGTTGATTTTGCCGAGCGCAAACCGAACAACCAGCTGCATGTCGTCTACGATGGAACCCATTGGTCTCTTGACGAGTTAATGGAACTGATCAAAACCCACGGAGGCGGGTTGCAGGCCGGGTGGTGGACCCAGCGGAAACTGGCGTGGTGTCGGTTTACAGACGACAATGTTCGGGCCAACGCAAAAAAAGTAAAGCGTTGGTGATCACCGTGCTGATTCTCACACTAAAACAATCCGGGCGGCAACCGATTCAGCTAGTGTCCCGTCTGGGTAATCCGTTTATTTATTATCAATAACACTCAGCTTTGCTCGCGTCACTGAAGTCATAATCGATTCTGCACTCTTGTGCCAGCGGAACGGCTTTGCCAGTTTCTCATTATGAGTTTGGATAAAGCGACGAATCGCCTTCTTAAGTTCGCCGACACTGGTAAAAATGCCACGGTACAAAGCGCGGCGTTCCAGTTGACCAAACCAGCCCTCCACGGCATTCAGCCAAGAGGCGCTGGTTGGTGTGAAGTGAAGCTTGAACCGGGGATGCTTTTCCAGCCAGGCCTTCACTTCTGGTGTTTTGTGAGTCGAGCTGTTGTCCAGAATCAGATGAAGGTCCTGCTCTTTCGGTGTTTCTCGATCAATTTGTCGCAGAAAATCGAGAAACTCTTTGGCGCGGTGGCGTTGTGTAATGCGCCCAATCACTTCGCCGTTCAGGATATTCAGGGCCGCGTATAAGCTGGTCGTCCCGTGCCTCTTGTAATCGTGGGTACGGCGCTCGATCTGGCCGGGTTTCAGTTGCAGCTTTGGTTGAGTGCGATCCAGTGCCTGGATCTGCGTTTTTTCGTCAACCGACAGCACCAGCGCGTTATCCGGCGGATTCAGGTACAGGCCAACGACATCGAAAACCTTCTCAGCAAAGTCTGCATCGCTCCAGGCACGCTGGTTCGGTCTGAACTATATCAATGTCGTCTGGCAGGAAAAAATGGTCAGCGGCATGGCCATGGCCCTGTTCGGCAGTTTCGTTGTTGTGCTCCTGTTGATGGCCCTATTGTTCCGCTCTCTGCTCTGGGGCCTGCTGTGCATGATCCCCCTGACCGTGACCATCGGGGCCATCTACGGTCTGATCGGCATTGTCGGCAAGAATTACGATATGCCGGTCGCCGTGCTGAGCGCCCTGAGTCTGGGGCTCGCCGTGGACTACGCCATCCACTTCCTGGCCCGTACCCGCGCCACTCAGGCCGAGACCGGCTCCTGGCGTCGCTCGGTGGCACCGATGTTCGGTGAGCCTGCACGAGCAATAACCCGCAACGCCATCGTGCTTGGCGTTGGTTTCCTGCCGCTGCTGGCGGCGCCGCTCGTGCCCTACCAGACGGTGGGGGTGTTTATCGCGGCCATTCTGTTGACCGCCGGCCTGAGCACACTGCTGATCCTGCCGGCGCTGATAACCCTGCTGCAACGGTGGCTGTTTCCCGGTGCCCGCAGGGCCGTCCCGAATTCGCAAAAGCAAGAGGAAGGCGTGCAATGAGTAGATACTGGCTTGTTACCCTGTTCCGACAGCTGGCCCTGATTGCAATGGCGTTGGGCATCACGCCCATTGCCCTGGCCCAGGATGCCGGCGCTGCGCCCGAGGTGGAGCGCATTGTCAACCGTGCCAATATGGTCTCCTACTTTCAGGGGCGTGATGGCCGCGCCAGGGTCGCTATGACCATCACGGATAGCCAGGGGCGTACCCGTAGTCGCGAACTTACCATTTTGCGGAGAGACGGTCCGGAGACAGATGCCGTTGAGGGGGGCGCCTACCTCGGCGAGCAGAAGTACTATGTCTATTTCCGACGACCGGCGGATGTGAGCCAGATGACGTTGCTGGTTTGGAAACACCAGGACCGGGACGACGACCGCTGGCTGTACCTGCCGGCGCTGGATCTGGTTAAGCGAATTGCCGCTTCCGACAAACGCACCAGCTTCGTTGGCTCGGATTTCTTCTACGAGGACATCTCCGGGCGCAGTATTGATGCCGACAGCCATGAGCTGATTGAAACCACGGATAACTACTACGTAGTGCGCAACAAACCCAAGAGGCCCGGGGAGGTTGAGTTCGCCTACTACGATGTCTATATCCACAAGCAGTCGTTCCTGCCGGTTCGCACCGAGTATATCGACGACAGTGACAACCTCTACCGGCGTTACACCGCGCTGGCGGTGGAGAACCTTCAGGGTTACCCCACGGTCGTCAAGGCGAGGATGGAGAATCTGCGTAACGGTGGCACTACGGAGCTGACCTACAGCGGCATTGACTATGACCTGGGCCTGCCGGAAGACGTGTTTTCGGAGCGGTATCTGCGCCGGGCACCGAGGGAGTATTTGCGGTGACCATTCGTGCACTGAGGGTGGGAGGACGTGAATGAACGCCAGCAGCGTTGTCGGAGTTATATTGCTGGCGGGCAGCGTTCTCGGTGTGGCGCCGGGAGCGCCGGCCGCGCCCGACCTGCCAGAGGGACTGGGCGCGCCGGCCAGCGATACAGCGGAACCGTCCTTGCCAGCGGGTCTCGGGGGGAAAATCGAGCCAGAACAAACCACTGAAAAACCGGCTTCGGCGGCCCTGCCATTTTGGTTGCGCGGCTTCTGGGAGGCGCGGGGAGGATCCCGGCTGAACGATGATCCTCACCAGCGCGATCTATCCATCGCCGAAACCCGGTTGCAGCTCGAGGCGGAGAAGTATTTCCAGGGAGCAACCGTGCGTCTTACCGGCGATTTTCTCTATGACGACCTGGACGATGATCGGGCGGTGGACCTGGAATCGGGCGAGGGTGCCTTCGACCTGCGCGAGGCCAGCCTGGTGTTCTCGCCGAGCGCGGATACCGATGTCAAGCTGGGGCGCCAGATACTAACCTGGGGAACCGGCGACCTGGTGTTCATCAACGATCTGTTTCCCAAGGACTGGGTCTCGTTTTTTATCGGCCGCGATGTGGAGTACCTCAAGGCGCCCTCGGACGCGCTGAAGGTTTCGGCTTTTT
>Ga0208014_1000242_pt1 | contig 28501 bp, 16 predicted proteins | sample 25_taG_FD_184099 | JGI IMG/M metagenome (GOLD analysis project Ga0208014, IMG submission 184099) | Marine viral communities from Cariaco Basin, Caribbean Sea - 25_WHOI_OMZ (SPAdes) (version 2) | ecosystem: Environmental > Aquatic > Marine > Oceanic | place: Caribbean Sea: Cariaco Basin...
CATGCTCTGTTTATTATTCTTGTTAGCAGTAATCATATTTTTATTATTCAAAGTGTTCACAATTTTGTTTTCTTGTTTCTTTCCAGGTGCAGTGAGTTCTATGATCACAATTAAAACAGAGCCCCTTAAGAATTTCCTGGGGTAAGCTATTATTGACTTCCATTGTTTTAGAATTGATCATTGTTTTTTCAATTAGCATAGTAGTTCAAAATTTGTTTTGCATCCTTGAAGACAAAGCCCGTGCCTTCTTCAATAATTACTGAAGATGTTATTTATAGTGTACTGTAAATCAATATATTGATGATTTTTAAAACTGAAATAAGCAAAGGGTGGAGTGGGGAGGAATTACCCGGACGGGGAGAATTGTACCAGTGTCAAAAAGGGCATTTTAGAGCTGCTACTTCCCATGAAGTGGAGTATTTTTTGGAAATACTGAAGGAGTTACCTGAAAGTGGGGTAGGGAAAAGATAAACATAAAGGAGGCTCAAAAATGACATTTTTGAGCCTCCTTTATGTAAAAAACGGCCTGTTTTTTCTTTACGCTATCCGTTTTTACTTAGGGATTCTCTAAAAACCATTATTTGGTGGATAGCGCGGGATTTCTGATTAAAATTCGACAAGAATAAATTCACTTCTTCGGTTATTTTGATGAAGATCTTCGGGACAGCTGCTGCCATCAACACATTAGTTAAGAGGAAGGGTTTCACCCAGTCCCTCATAAGAAAGTCGGTCGGGAGAAATGCCTTTTTTGAGCAGGTAGTCAGCCGTAGCCCTGGCCCTTTGTTTTGACAGCTGCATATTATAGGAAGCCGTTCCTCTGCTGACGGTATGGGATTTTCATTGTTAAAGTAGTTTTCATTTTCAGCCCTTATAAAAAAGGGGGCTATCATAATTTCAGTTTTGGGCTACTAAAAGGTATAACTGATGATTCCTCTCAAGAAAAATGGTGTTCCCGGGGTAAAATGGATTTCTTCAACAGGTTCTGTTTCAAAAGAAAGCCGGGATTCTGTTGCGAATTGGGTTTCATTCCATTCAGTATCAAAGAGGTTCTGAATATTCACTCCAAAATGCCATTTTTGGAACTTATATCCCAGATTGAAGTCAAATACCGTGTAGCCTTCTGCCACTATGCTGTTGTCTTCATTGGCAGGGCGCGCCGAGAGGTGCCGCATGGAAATTCCGGTGTTAATCCCCGAAGGTAAGTCTACATTAAGGCCACCTGTAAGGGTGAAATCTGGTGCCAGGGGAATGTAGTTACTGTCGCCGGGAACATCCAGGCTGCGGGCAACGGTGTAAGTGGCATCAAGGTTCCCGTACAGCCAGTTTAGGGGCTGGTACTGCAGGCTAAAGTCTATTCCTTTACGTTCTGTTTTGCCGCTGGGCTCCACGATACCGGCATCACCTACATAAACGAATTCCTGTTCGAGAAAAAGGTACCAAAAAGCTGTATTTATCATCATTCTTGGAACCGGTTTCCAAATCATTTCCAGGTCGCTGCCGTAAGCTGCCGGTAAAATATTTTCTGAAGCTTTTCGCACAACCACCCTGGTGTCATTAGAATGAAAACCTTTACCTGCCTTCAGGTAGAGCTGTAAATTGTTTTTGGCGTTATAAAGAAAGTTGAGTTTTGGGCTAATAATGCTCTTTTCTTCAGAAAGCGTTGCATATTTGGGAGCGAGACGATCATAGTATTTAAAATTAAAATGATCAATCCTAATTCCGGGGTTGATAGTCCATTTTCCGAGGTGTAATTCAGCATTAATATAAGCGGCAAGATTGGTCTCGTTAATATCGCCTAGGCTAAAGTTGGAGAGGGTGGAAAGGCGCTGGTAGGTATGTGATAATTCGTTCTCTTCGCTTTGGTCATTTTGTAAACTAATCCCCGCCTGCAGGTCACCGTACCATTTTTTAAAATTAAACCGGTTGTTGTATTCAGAATTTAACCCCATCATGGTTCTTGTTTCCTGCTGTTTTATCTGGTCACCAAATTCGGGGTCTTCAAGAAAGAAAGTAAAGTTTGAGAACAACAGAAAATCATATTTTGAATAGTAAATATTATTCTTAACAAAAGATTTTTCATCTACTTGATGATCGTACTCTACAATAAGGTTGGTGCGTGAAGTTTCGCCTCCCTCGGTGTCATCTATAGCGCCAAACCTGGAGATCATGCCACTTTCTACCGCCCTTACCGGAATTTGCCCCGAGGCATCCCATATACTGGAAAAATTGGAAATACTGGCTTTTAGAGAATTGTTTGCCCCAACTTTTGCGGCATATTTTGCCATGAGGTTGATGCGGTTAAAGTGCTGCGGACTCTCAAAAGGGCCGTCTGTTGCCAGATATTCTGACGCAAGATAAAGGCTGTGGTTTTGCTTATTAAGTACGCTGAACATTCCCAACAGCCTTTGGGAATTAAATTGTCCTGCTTCGGCTTTAATCAGGTTGTTCTCAAGCCTGTCTTTGGTTTTAAAGGAAACAAAACCTGCAGTTGCAAAATTGCCTTTTTCAGCATTGTAAGGCCCTTTTCCAAAGGCAACTCCTTCAATTGTTTCAGGAATAAGGAAGTGTAAATCGCTATAACCCTGGCCGTGAGCATGGGAGACGAGGTTTACCGGCATTCCGTCTACTCCAATACTAATATCTGTTCCGTGATCAATATCAAAACCCCGAAGGAAGATTTGTTCGGCTTTTCCACCACCTGCATGTTGCCCAATGATCAAACCCGGAACTTTTCGAAGTAGATCCTGGGAGGAAGTAACCGGATTAATGTTAATATTTACTTTGCTGAAGACCTCCAGAGAATTAAGTCTGGGGGTGAGGACGACTTCATTGATGAGGTTGAGCTTTTCCTGCATCTCAATATTATTTTTACCTGTATTGGCTATAAATGTGAGGGTTTTGTAACCCATATGGCTCACCCTAATAGAATCCCCGGCTTTGGCCTGCAGTGAAAATTGTCCTAGTGAAGAAGTATGGGCGTGATTTTCATTGTTGAGGTTATAGATATATGCTTCTGAAACAGGAGATTTTTTATGGTTAATTACAGTTCCCGTTATGGTTTGGGCTTTAACCGATGTAAAACTGAAGATGGCAAGTAAAAGCAAAAGAATTTTGTAGGGGGTAGAAAGGTACATGCAACTGATATTTTTGAAGCTGCAATTTTAACACATTCTTTGTAGTACAAACAGTAAAATGCTAGCAAACTGAAATAAATATTTTATAAAATTCGTTAGATATTTATAGATCAGTGTGTTAAGTTATATATGGAGTTTAGAAAACATGATCTACTTATTATTGGAGAAAATCTAGAAAACTTCTCCAACCTTCTGAGAGGTTCTTCTTTATATGCCATTGACCCTGTACAAGGTATTAAGATCAATAAAAAACGGATTGAACGATTGTCCCTACATTATGGGCTAAAGTCACTATACCCAAAAACATACTTCCAGACGAAAAAAAGATCACAAGGTTTATCTCTATTTATTATGCCCTTTAAAAAGTAGAACGGCCCAACCCAGTTTGGCCTATTTACATTGCCTAAATCCCCATACGGAAAGGATTATGTTTTTGGTGGCGATGGTAGATCTTTACTGGAAACTCCATCAATAATTTATTTTTTACAATCACCGAAAGGGGGTGTGAGGGGATAAACAATGCAATACCTAATTGTCAGATAATCAAACAACAAAGAAAAGCTGCATAACAAATGGAAAATAGAACTTAATTTAGCAGCCAAGTTGCCCTAACAAATGGGAGGAATTTTAATTTTTGAAGGTTAGAAATAATTAATGCCCGTAAGTAAGGTAAAGAACATTATAAAACCTATAAAAAAATAAATAATGGATATTGTTATTATAGAAGATGAAGATTTGGCCGCTGAATCTTTAATAGGTTTATTACTCAAAATAAGACCCGACTTAGTTATAAAAAAACGTCTTGAAAGTGTGAAGCAGGCCATTGAATGGTTTAGTAAAAATACCTGTGAATTAATTTTTAGTGATATTCATTTAGGAGATGGGGAAAGTTTTGAAATATTTGAAGCTTTAAAAATTGATACTCCTATTATTTTTACAACTGCTTTTGATCATTATGCCATACAGTCTTTTCAGTATTATGCAGTTGATTATTTGCTGAAGCCTTATGATAAGGCCAAACTCACTACTGCAATTGAAAAGTATATGAGTTATACTAATTCATCCTTTAAGAGGTCTCAGGATTTAGAAAAATTAATAATTCGATTAAAAGCTTCCCCAGAAGTTAATCCAAACAAAACGAGGTTTCTGGTATCCAGAGGCGAAGAATTTATTTCCATTTCCAGTGAAGAAATAGCTTACTTTATGGCCGAGAATAAAACGCTTTTTTTGTTTACCAGGGCTGGTGAAATTTATTTATATGAGGATACAATTTCGAATCTAGATGAGAAATTGTCAGAAAAGGATTTTTTTAAAATAAACAGAAAATTCATTGTTCGCCATAATGCCATACAGTCTATAATACGCTATAGTCAGAATAGATTAAAAGTTAACCTTCAGCCTTCCCCTGGGAATAATGAACCAGTTTTAATTAGTTCTAAAAATGTGCAGGTTTTCAAGGAATGGTTAAACCATTAATATGATGTCAATCAATCTTCTACAGGGGTTTAGAAAGCACCGGAAGTTTTTTTATTTAAGCGTTCTTGTCATTGCTGGATTCTTTGCTACCAGTGCTTTGATAACACCAAACATCACCCTGGTAGCGGAAAAATTACTGGAGGAAATTCTTCGGGAAAATTTAGAAACAAAAAAAAATATTGTTGCATTTGAGTTTAACAGACTTGATAGCTTTTTGGAATATTCAGAAAAAGTAATTAATGATTCTACCGATCTTCCGTTTGACAGGATTAAAGAAAATCTACTATTTATTACAGAACTGGCCAGATCTACAGAGGTTATATCCAACAGTTTTATTTATGCAGTTACATTAGGGGAAATTCAAAAAATTCATCGCTCTGAAACTTTGAAAGAACCAGATTTAAAAGTCTTTTCAAAGCACTTGAACTCCTTTGAAGATAACACCTTTTTTGATACTATTATATCAACCCCGCAAAGAGTAATTAATAGGAAATTTTATTTTAAAAAGATTGATCAAGATACAGCTATTGTAGTGGGGTATGATATCGATTTGCTTAATTTCTGGAAATACTTTTCTGAAAAATATAAAGGAGACAGTGGTTATACAGTTGTAACCAATCAAGAAGGAGTATGCCTTTTACATCCTGAACCAGAATTTATAGGCAAAAGATTAGATGGATTCTTTGGGGCTGTATCTATTGATGATGTTTTAAGCAGTAAAGATCCTTCATTTCGTAAACCAATAGAATCTGCTTCAGGAGATGTGCTGAAAGATACTGCTACCTCTGAATTTCTTGGTTTAGAAGTGGTGCGTTATTTTGATCAGATAAACATTGGGAAATCTGCTTTAATTATTGTGGAAAGTTTTCCTGTAGAAATTAATTTGAAGGAAACCACTCAAAATATACAGGAATATTTTTCCTGGATTAGTCTGGTAGCTTTTCTAACTTTTATATTGTTACTAATGATTTCGAGGATTCAATTAAAAGAGGAGTATGTTGATAATCTTAAAGTCCTGGAAGAGAAAGAGCGATTAGTGAATACTAATGAAAAATATCAGAAGGAAAATGCAGTTTTGCAATTAAACCAGTTAAAGAAGAAAATGAATCCCCATTTTTTATTTAACAGCTTAAATTCTTTACATGTGTTAATAGAGTCAAAACCGGAATTGTCTCAGGAGTTTGTTTTGAAACTGGCAGAAGTATACCGGTATCTATTAGAAAACCGGGAGGGAAATCTTACTACAGTAAAAAAAGAACTTTATTTTCTAAAGCAATATGTGTTTTTACAGGAAATCCGGTTTAAGAATAGCTTAAAGGTTGAAATTATAAATAAAGGTGATGAGCTGGTGTTTTTCAGGAAAATACCATTTTTATCTTTGGAAACCATGGTGGAAAATGCCATTAAACATAATGAATTTACAAAGTCGAATCCCCTTATTATTGAAATTATAATACATCAGGAAGTTATTGAGGTGCTTAACAATTATACTCCGAGGAAATTTAACGATAAGGATAGTCACAAGCTGGGGTTAACATACTTGAAGAATATTTATTTACATCATCAGGAAAGTAGGTTCAAAACCGAAATAATAGATGGCAAATTTAAATGCATACTTCCTTTATTGTCTTAATTTAATAATTCACTCCACTTTTTATGGAGTTCACTCCATTTGATTTTTACTAACACTTCAATACATGGATATTTAACGTTTTAATGTTAAATATTTATGGGGAACCCCTTGTCTACAGTAAGGAATAGATCATTTGTGATCTTAGTAATTTTTTGTTTGAGTAATTTTGCGGTTTTTGCGCAGGGAGATGAGAATACAGGTGAGCACATCACAAAAGAAAAAGACTCCACAAGCGATGATGGAGGGGAGTTATCCTATCAGCAGTTTCTGAAGAATGGTAATGTTAAGAAAGGGCTTTTCAACGTCTATAATATTAAGAAAGATTATTTTTTTGAGATACCGGATTCTTTGATGGCCCGGGATTTATTAATCGTTAACAAAGTTTCAAGTGTTCCATATGAATTGAATGGTCATGGATTAAATAAAGGGATGACTTTTGAAACAAAGCTAGTTCGGTTTTATAAAGATACTGTGCTTAATAAGGTTTGGGTTAAAACACTCAATCCTCGTGTGAAGTCTCCTGTAGCGGATGCAATAACCCGTTCTGTTAATGCTAATTTTGGAGAGTCAATTATTGAAGAATTTGAAATTGAAGCAAAAAATACAGACTCTACTTCTGTTTTTATTAAGGTAAATAAAGTTTTTAACGGGAAAGAAAAAAGCTTCAGCGACATTCTTGCCAATACCGGGTTAGGAGGGAGTATAAAAACCAACTTATCCCTTTTAGAAGAGGTGAAACCTTTTCCGGAGAATATTGTGGTTAAATCCCTTTATACCACTTCAGTAAGTGAGGGGGGAGGCCCCGATTTACCGTTATCTATTGGAGTCACTACGAATATTGTCTTATTGCCCTCTGAAGTGATGACGCCACGTTTTTCTGATAAAAGGATTGGGTATTTTACCACGCCAATGGATTATTTTTCAGATAATCAGCACGAAGTAGAATCCAGAGGATTAATCACGCGATGGAAGCTGGAGCCTAAACCTGAGGATGTAGAGAAATACAAGCGAGGGATCCTTGTAGAGCCAAGGGAGCCCATTGTCTATTATATAGATCCGTCCACTCCACATCAATGGGTGCCATATATCATGCAAGGGGTGTATGACTGGAATACTGCTTTTGAATCGGCTGGTTTCAAAAATGCGGTAGAGGTAAAGGTGCCTTTAGAAGAGGATGAGGATTTTGATGTGGATGACGTGAGGTATTCTGTTATTACATACGCAGCATCAGAAAAGCAAAATGCCATGGGGCCTTCGGTGGTTGATCCTAGGAGCGGTCAAATTCTCGAATCAGATATTATTTGGTGGCATAATTTGATGAAAGGATTACATTCATGGATACGTGTGCAGACAGGTCCTATAGATCCTAAGGCCAGAGCAAATACCTTTTCAGATGAGCATATGGGAGATGCTATTAGGTTTGTTTCCTCACACGAAGTTGGTCATACGTTTGGTCTTAAACATAATATGGGGGCTTCCTTCAGTTATCCTGTAGACTCTTTAAGATCTAAAAATTTCACTTCTCGAATGGGAGGTACAGCTCCATCCATAATGGATTATGCAAGGTTCAATTATGTCGCCCAGCCCGAAGACAGTGTGGTGGACATTACCCCAAAGATTGGAGTGTATGATAAATATGCCATAAACTGGGGATATCGTTGGCTTGATGCTGAAAACGCTCACCAGGAATTACCTGAGTTAAATAAGTGGATTAGGGAGCATGAGGATGATCCTGACTATTTTTATGGCCCTCAACAGAGTGGTTCAATCGTGGATCCAAGATCACAAAGTGAAGATTTAGGAAATAACGCAGTAAAAGCAAGCGAATACGGGCTAAAAAACCTCAAGCGAATCATGCCAAATATATTGGAATGGACAGAAGAAGAAGGACAGGATTACTATAAGGCAGCGAAATTATACAAAGCTCTGATAGACCAGTGGGAATTGTATAATAATCATGTGATGGCCAATATAGGTGGGGTTTATATTAACAATACAGTGTACGGGGATGGTAAAGATACCTATGAGCCTGTTCCTGCAGCGATGCAGAAAAGCGCACTGGATTATTTGATCAAGAATGCCGTGGAGCCTCAAAGGTGGCTTTTTACTCCGGAAAGTATTGATAAGGTTTTTGCTGTAAGAGATGCTCCTGATGGTGATCGCTACTATTCGCCAGTATCTATGTTTCGAATTTACCAAACCAATGTGATTTATAAACTGGTAAAGACTGAACGACTGATGAGGATTGCTGAGAACGGGGTTCTGGAAAAAGATAATCAAGACGTTTTTAGGGAGCAATATCTATTTGATACACTGTTTGATGCGATTTTCAAAAAAACAAAAAAAGGGGAATCATTGGACATGTTTGACCGGATTTCCCAAAAAAATTATGTCGACGTACTTACTGTAGATAGAAATAAATTACTGGAAAAAACGAAAGAAAAAACCGTCGCTGAAAGTGATTTGTACTTTAAAAATATCCACTTCTCTTATTTACCAAGGGTTTCGGATATAGCTACTACCAAACGGGCGGCACTGGAAGATGTTCTTGATCTTCTAAACAAAAGGAAAAATAGAGGAGATCGCGAGACTAAGGCGCACTATAGAGACCTTATATCCAGAATTGAATATAATCTTAATAACTAAATGAATAAATTAATTTACCTGTTGATTTTTATTCCTTCTATACTTACTGCTCAGCATCAGAAGATAGTGAAAGGCAAAATAGTAGAGGCATCTACAAATATGCCAGTTTTGGGAGCATCAGTTTATATTTCTTCATCCCTGGTAGGAAACCAGACTCGGGAAGAAGGGGTGTTGGAAGGTGCAATGTTAGGGACTACTACAGATTTTAACGGCAATTTTGAATTTAAAGTCGCCTACGACACTCAATATATTCTAGTCTCATTTATGGGATTTGAAACTCAAAAAGTTGACGTTACCAACCCTGCTAAAAATTTGATTATTAAATTAAAAGAGAGTTCAGAGAGTCTGGAGGAGATTATGATCACAGGCTACCAAAAAATAGAAAAGCGTAAAGTAACTTCTGCTTATGGTAAAATAGATGTTTCTGAAATTCAACAGGCCGGGGTGGCCACTGTAGACCAGCTTTTAAAGGGACAGTTGTCGGGGGTGCTTGTGCAGCCAACTAGTGGGGCACCTGGAGCTCCTTCAAAAGTTTCTATTCGAGGAACAGCCACTTTAAACGGTTCTTCAGACCCCCTATGGGTTTTAGATGGTATCCCTTTAGAAGGCAGTGATATTCCGCAGGGTTACAGAGATAAAGATAACATTGATAACCTTCAGTCCTATCCTATCGCGGGTCTTAATCCAGATGACATAGAAAGTATAACCGTCTTAAAAGATGCCTCGGCTACCTCCATATATGGAGCAAGGGCTGCTAATGGAGTCATTGTCATTACAAGTAAAAGCGGCAAAAAAGGAAGCATGCGCATCAATACAAATGCCAATGTATTTGTAACCCAAAAACCTGATTTAAGTAAATTAAACTTAATGAGTTCTTCGCAAAAAGTAGATTTTGAATTGTACCTGGCAGGTCGTTCAGATTTGAAATATCAGAAAGACAGAGGAGAAGTGGCACGAATTCTAAACAAATATGGAGAATATACCCTATTTCAGAAAGAGGGGTTTTCGGGGATTTCTTCAGGAGCTCAAGATGCCATAAATGAATTGAGAAATATTAATACCAGTTGGGAAGATGAACTGTATCAAATAGCTATTAACCAGCAGTATAGCTTAAATATTTCGGGAGGTAATGATACGAACAATTATTATTTTTCTGTTGGACTCTACGATGAAAAAGGAACAACAAAAGGTACGGGGCAAAAGCGGTATAATATTACATTAAAAGATAAATTTCAAATAACTGATAAACTAAACATTGGGGTGAGCTTGTTTGGAAGTCAGAATAAAACCTCTTCCTATATAACGGGGGCAGATTCTTATACGAATCCTTCGTATTATGCGAGGAATGCTAATCCCTATATGAAACTGATAGACGAAGATGGAAATTATGTCTATGATCCAGACCTGGTGGAAAGATCTGATCTTAATCTCAATTATAATGTTTTAGAGGAGAGGGAAAATACCGACTATGAATTGGTTGCCAATTCATTGAAATCTATTTTCAATGGTGACTACGAATTGAATGAAGAAATTCATTTCAATACACAATTGGGCTTACAGTTTGACTTTAATCAGACTGAAAAATTTAGTGGGGCAAACAGCTATTTTACCAGAAAATACAGACAAAAATCCCAATATAATACGCCCAATGGCGATGATTACTATATGCCTCAAGGGGGGATCATTCAAAATTGGAATGCTGATGTTTTTCAATACAACTGGAAAACTACAGGGAATTACAAAGCTTTTTTTAATGACCTGCATGAGCTGGATGTGATGCTTGGAACAGAATTCCGAAGAAACAAAACTACAGAAATCCATACAAAAGGTTTTGGTTTTAACTCTAATACCTTAACTACAATACCCATTACAGATGAGCGTGCGTTAAGCAACTCTTTGTTTAACACTTATGGGAAAACATTTAATGAGAATGCTTATGCTTCGTTTTTTGGTACTGCCTCTTACACTTATAATAAGAAGTATACCCTATTTTCAAGTTTGAGATACGACGGATCAAATTTATTTGGGGTCAACCCAAAATACAGGTATTTGCCCATATGGTCTGTGGCGGGTTCATGGAATGCTTATAATGAAAATTTCATGTACGATGTTAAATTTATCAGCGATTTGAAATTAAGAGCTTCTTACGGAGTACAGGGGAATATTGATAAATCTACTTCACCTTTTGTAATGGGAGAATATGACAATACCTCCATTCTTCCAGGATTAAGTGAAGAAATCATAAGAGCATTAAATGCACCAAACCCCGATTTGAGATGGGAAGAAACGACGACCTCCAACCTTGGTGTAGATGTTGGGATATTCAATAACAGGATCTATTTTACAGGTGATTATTACTACAGAAAAAGTACCGATTTAATAGGATTAAAAGCAGTGCCTTTAGAATCTGGTTACAATTTTATTAATACCAACTGGGCCACGGTAAGTAACAGAGGGTTTGAATTAGCTATCAATACCACCAACATTGTGACTCCCAGCTTTTCATGGACCAGTGGTTTTAATATCTCTCACAACAAGAGTATTGTTGACAAAATTGAGATTAGAGATGAAAATTTTAAACCCTCTCTGGAGGGACGTAGTGTAAGTGCCGTATTCGCAATTAAAACGGCAGGCCTTGATAGCAATGGTTTACCGCTTTTTTGGAGGAACGGAAAAAAAATTACTGCCGTTGATTTTTACAATTTGGAAGAGGGAACCGACGGAAGCCAGTTAACACGTGAGGAGCATAGAAATCTATATTCATACGTGGGCGACGAAATGCCAAAATTTAGTGGTGGATTTAGAAACACCTTTCGATACAAACAGTTTGAATTGAGGGTGTTGAGTAATTTTAATATCAAACAAACAGTAAAAACTGAGCCGGCTTATTATCCTACAATTGCACAACCTGGAAATAACTATAGTACAGAAATACTAAAAGCAGGTACAGGTAATTTACCTGCACTTATAGGATTCAACTCTCCTGGATTTGACACAGACCTTGTTTACAGTTGGTACAACTCATATGATGTAGGTAATACGTATAAGGATCTTGATATTTGGGTAAAGGATATTTCATATATACGCATAAGTAGTATCAGGCTGAGCTATGCATTACCAACAGCGACCCTTAAAAATTTACATCTATCAGGTTTGAATTTTAATATTGAAGGACGCAATTTGTTTGTACTAGGCAGTGACTACGACGGATATTTTGATCCGGAAACCTTCGGAAGTTTATATGCACAACCTATTCCCAGAATTATTTCTGCAGGCTTTAATCTTTCCTTTTAAACAGCAACTATGAAAAAACTATTACTTCTCATTATCACAGTATTAAGCTGTCTTTCCTGTGATGATTACCTTGATATAAAACCGGTGGGGCAGGTGATACCTACTACGGTAGAGGACTACAGAAGTTTTCTAACTTCGGCATATTCAATAACAACTTCAAGTAAAGTCCTCACCTCCTTCCGTAGTGATGAGCTAGCATTATCTTCTCAAGCTACGGGAGTAGAACAGTACGAAGATATTTTTATTTGGAATGATTTAAATCCAAGTCCGCTGATGAAGGCTTATCCTTATGCCAGCTTTTATAACATAATTTTTTACACCAATCACATTATTAATAGTCAGGCTACCATAGAAGGTAATCAGGAAGCTATTGATCAGTTGGTAGGGGAAGCTTATGCCCTTAGGGCCATGCAATATTTTGAACTCATCAATTTATATGCAAAACCTTACAATTCGTCCACAGCAGGTACAGATGCTGGAGTACCAGTAACTACTATTTATGAAACAGAAGTGGATTATCCTGTAGAAACTGTTGAAGAGGTTTATCGATTGATCTTAAGTGATCTGGAAGAGGCGGAAACTCTAATTAATATTGAACAACAAACACCGGGATTGAATTACAGGTTTTCTCAGTGGGCCTTACATGCTTTTAAAGCACGTGTTTACCTTTATAGGCAGGAGTGGCAAAAGGCCATAGATTATGCCGATGCAGCGTTGGCTATAGGTTCAGAACTGCAGGATCTAAATTCAGATGTTAACCTCATGCCTTCAGAATATAATTCTGTAGAATCTATTTTGGCACTGGAAACTGTGGCTACTTTTGACCTTGTAAACAATGCATCTATTTCCGATGGACTATTATCAATTTATAATCAGGAGGAGGATCTACGATTTGAACTCTATTTTAGTAAGAATTCTGACGGTCGCTATCGTTCAAATAAACGTGAAGAGACCAGATTTAAAGTAAGCTACAGAACTTCTGAGATGTATCTTGTACGTGCCGAAGCACTTGCCCGGTTACAAAAACCAGATCTAGCAAAAGAAGCTTTGCTGGCGTTGGTGAAACAACGATATACTCCCGAAGGCTTTGAGACCTACACCCTTAAAGTTTGGGGCCTGACTCCTATTGAGTTAATTACGGAAATCATAGAAGAACGTAGAAGAGAATTTGCCATAGAAGGCCATCGCTGGAATGATCTGCGAAGAACTACTCAACCGGAGATTACAAAGGTATATGACGGGAAGAGCTATACCTTAAAGAAAAATGATGAGCGCTATGTGATTCCTTTTCCAAGAGATGCTGTAATAAACAATCCAGATTTATAAAAATTAACCCCTTGAAAGCCGTTGTTATCTTGCGTTTTTCAATAATAACTAAAAGATAAAATTAAAATCAAAAATTTCACAATTATGAAGAAGTCCATTTCTATTTTTTTATCAATTATTGCAGTTGCACTTACTGTTTCCTGTTCAAGTGATGATGATGCAATTCAACAATCCTCTTTAGCAGAGATTACAAGCTTTTCACTCGATTTTAAAGGTTTAAATGAAGAAGATGTTGATTATGACCTTGGAACAAACATTAATGTACATGTTCCTTTTGGTACAGATTTAACAGCTGTGGTTCCTACTGTTACAACATCTGAAAACGCTACTGTATCTCCTGCATCTGCTGCGCCGGTAACCTTTGAAGATGGAGCACCCAAAGTTTTTACCGTAACAGCAGAAGATGGTACAAAGAAAGAATATACGGTTACTGTGAATGTTCGGGGTGAAGTAGGTAGTGGCTCTAAATTGAAAACATACACCATTGCCGAACTTTATGGAGAGAATTCTTCAAGTACCTATTCATATAATGAGGCAAATTTTGTAGAAGAGATTACGCGGGAAGTTGATGATTGGGGCGTAGTAACAACTTCTGTTACCACTTTTGAATATAATGATAAGAATCAGATCATCGCTAAAAGAGTGGAAGCGGCTAAGGAAGAAACCCTATACACTTATGGAGATGATAAAATTGTAAAAGCCGTATATTCCGAGGACGGTACTGTAGTTTACACTTACAATTACACCTATAACGAAGCTGGAGAAATTCTTTCTGAAAAGCGTACCAACCATGCCGATGAAGATGCAATAGATGAGATAAAATTTGTTATAGAAAATGGAAACGTCACAGAAGAAAACAGATACGGGGAGGTATATGTGGCAACTTACGATGATAAAAATAATCCGTTTATAGGGTTGTATCCTGCAGCTTATGCTGCAATAAATGCAGGAATACAGGCTGTGAATGTAAACAATCCAATTTCAGGCACCATGGCAGATGATGTTATTTCTTATGAATATAATGAAGACGGTTATCCGGTAAGTTCATCATATACCTATTTTGATAACCTGGCGACGGTTAATAAGACCTTCACCTATTTTACTGAATAAGGTTTATTTAAACCTCTTTTTTAATTGAACAGGCACTTTTGAATAAGGTGCCTGTTTTTGTCTTATTAAAAATGAAGAAAATCCGATTGCTTTTGCTTATTTGTTTTTTTAATGGTTGTATTGCGACAAATTGTGATCGGAAAGAAGTAGATCTACCCGGGGGAAAAATTAAAAATAAAGAGGAAAGACTCAGAGAGCTATACTCTGAAACTGTAGTACCTTTTTTTGAAGATTTAGAGAATTTAAGTATCCCAATCAACTTTCAGGTAGATCAAAAGGATTTAAGCATAAATGCAGGTGCAGCCTTTGATTATATTGAAGTGAGTAGGGGCTTAATTAATTTAGAAAATGAGCCAATTCAGATATTTGTACTTGCGCATGAAATTTCCCATTTAGCTATTCTGGAACAGAAGCAAATTCTTGGGATACAAAGTGAACTACCCAAAGGGAGCAAGATTAATGATTATAAAAAAGTTGAATATTTATCTGATTTAATAGCTATACATTTAATTAAAACAAATTATCCCGAAGTTTTTGATCTCTTAGATTCAAACTTTTGTTATTTACAGGAAATACTTGGTACTGCAAGTTTTACGCATCCATCCGGTAAAGAAAGAATAGATTCAATAAAAAAATATGTGAAAAGTATCAGAAAAGGAAATGAGAACATCTCATTCCGAAACAGATTTATTCATATTTGGGAGATGCAATGATGATATTAGCTAGATTAAGAGAAGAATGAGAGAATTCCTTATTCCGTATTTAGAGGAAGAAAGAAATTTTCCAGGTAAAAAATATGAGGAATGAAGTTTTCATATCTTTTAGTTATTGATTTGAACGCTTAAATATACAACATAAAAAGCACGCTTGTAAGGCGTCAAGTTTTAGTTTGAAAGAAAATTCCTACTTTGGTTTCACTAAAAAAAAGAAATTTAAGTGTAACCGAATTTGTAACAGAATAGATTCATTTTAGATGATATAATGTGATATTATCGAAAAAGAAAATTTCTTTTTTTAAGGCCTTTCTAAATTAGATTTTAAAACGATAAAAAGAGCATATCAGCCAAAGTTAAGGCCACTTGCTTTTGTGTCAAAAACTTAAAAGTGACATACGCATCCCGGTTGGCCTTACCTGTTCTTCTTCTAAAAAATTTCTATAGCTCTCATAATCAATGGGCGTGCCCGCCTTCGCCTTTCTGCATTTCAGCTATGAGATAATACGCGTTATTATGGGCAAATCTCGTATCTCCCGGCAGATCTTGTAATAATGTTATTTCAACCCATTCACCTTTATCAGAGCCTGTAGTAACTTCTACAGGTCTAAAGCTCCATGTATCTCCTTCCTCTTCTGCCGTAAAAGCATAAAATTTACCTCCTTCTCTAACTATGGCAGATTCGGGTAATGCAGTTGTTTGTTGGTTGTCGACCGCAATTCGTCCTCTTACATACATTCCCGGCACTAGGTTTTCTGGCCTGTCGATGATTTCTGCATGTACATGCACGGCTTTGGGTTCCTGTTCAAAGTTCTTGCTTACAGAAATGATTTCCGCATTTAATTCAGTTCCGGGTAATGATTCGATTGTAAAAAATACTTTCTGTCCTTTCTCTACTTTGGCAACATCTTTTTCAAAGACCATGAGGTCTACATGAACATCTTTCGTATTGATGATATGGAACATTTCAATCTGCGACTGTACAAATTGACCTGTTTTGATGTTGACCGCTTGTACAGCACCATCTATGGGGCTTCTCACCGGGATCCTTTGCTGAATATTTCCATTTCGAATAGTTTCAGGATTAATATTTAATTGTTGCAGTTGGGCCTTGAGCCCTGCCACCTGTCCTTTAAGACTTTCCAGTTCTGCCTCGGCACGTTGGAAAATTTGCCCGGAACCCACTCCGGCTTCGTATAATTTCTTTTGTCTTTGAAATTCTTTTTCCTGATAATTCAGACTGTTTAAGGCATTGATATACTGCGTTTGGATCTCAATGATCTCCGGGTGTTCAATGTATGCCAGTACATCTCCACGCTCAACTTCATCTCCTTCGATCACTGTTATTGACGATACGTTACCTCCAATAACAGGAGTAACTGTGGCTTCACTCTGAGGAGGGACTTCCAGCTCTCCATTTGCCTGTACGTAACCGCTCATTAACCTCGTTGTAAGGCTATCAATTTGCATATCCAGTACATCGAACTGCTGCTGTGAAAGCATAGCTTCCTTGACGGCTTCTGTTTTAGCAGGTTCACCGGCTTCTTCTTTCTGATTCCCTTCTTTTTCAGCATTTTCCCCACAAGACAATAGGAGGAGAAACGGAAGTATATATATTGTTTGAAATTTCATTTTTTTAGTTTTTTCCTGTTAGGTAAAATTGTAATTCTGCAAGTGCTATCTGGTAATTCTCAAAAGCCTCGAGCGTTTTAATTTCGGACTCCATTGCATTGTCTAAATTCTGAATAAAAGCCACATATTCAATGGCACCTTCATTAAAGGCAAGTAATGAACCCTCCCGTTGTTCCTTCAGCAGTGGCAGGACTTCATCCTTGTAAAACAGCCAGGAAGATTTCCATCGCTTATAGTTTCTCAAGGCAACTTCAAAATCAGATTTTATCTGGTCTTTCTGAAAATCGGCAGTCCTTTGTGCAATTTCCTTTTCTATTTTTGCCGTTTTAGCTTCACCATGGGTAGCTCCGGAAAGAATTGGAATAGATATCCCGGCCTGATAATTATAAAAACCGGTTGCTCCATTTACTTTTTGAAGTCCGTACTGAACACTAATATCAGGAAGGAAATTAGCCTTTTCTGCAGCATAAGCAGCTTCTGCCACCGCGACCTTCTTTTCAGAAACTTCAAAAAGAGGATGATCCGCAGGCAGATCTCCGGTAAGTAAAATTTCATCCTCCCAAAGGTCATTAAAGTCATCCGGAACATCATAAGCTTCTTCACCTCCCAGCCAAAGGTTCAGCTTTTGCAGTGCTGTCAAATACTCCATTTCAGCCTGTTGCAAATCAATTGATGTTTGGCTGATTTTATTTTTGGCTGTCAGTATCTCTAATCTTGAAATTGCCTCTACCTCATACCGAAGATTCACTGCCTGGTCTAACTTTTTGTAAAGGGAATCCAGTTCCTGGAATAACAGATACTGCTGTTTTGCTGAAAAGGTCCGACTCCAGGCAATTTTCACCTCCTGTGCCACTTGAAGTTGAGACAGCTCATAGGCTTCTTCAGCAAGTGCGATCTTTTTATTGTAAAGTTTGTTTTTAGAAGGTATTCCTAACAAATCAATCCCTTTCTGTTGAACTCCAATAGTCGTGTATATTCCGCCGGCTTCTCCCAGCTCTTCTCCACCCGTAAATACTTCGGTTTCCCCAAGATCCCAGGCAGACTTCTTTAATGCCTGCTCCTGGTCAATCCTCGACTTCTCATTCTTCAGAAGCGGGTAATTCCGAAGAGCCAGGGCAACGGCTTCCTCCTGACTTACTTGCGGAGATAATTCAGCTGTTTGAGCTTTTAGTCCGGAAGGTAAAAGGAACAGGACAAGGATCATCGCAAAAGATCCACCTGTTGCGGGTTTAAATTTCATCCTGCCCGACCTTGACTCAACCCATTTATAAAGAATAGGTAGAATGAATAATGTGAGCAGGGTAGAGGTGATCAGCCCTCCAATAACTACGGTTGCCAAAGGCCGTTGCACTTCTGCTCCGGCAGAGCTTGAAATTGCCATAGGCAGGAAACCAAGCACATCGGTAAGAGCCGTAAGCAAAATAGGCCGGATTCTACTTCTTGTTCCAAGACTGATCCTTTCATTTAGATTTTTCACACCTTCTTCTTTTAATTCGTTGAAGCTGCTTATGAGCACAAGACCATTTAAGACTGCCACTCCAAACAGAACAATAAAACCAACCCCGGCAGAAATGCTAAAAGGCATATCCCGCAGCCATAAAGAAAATATCCCACCTATAGCTGCAAGTGGAATGGCTATGTAGATCATGGTGGTTTGCTTAAAGGATTTTAGAGCAAAATAGATTAGGATGAAGATGAGGAGCAAGGCAATAGGGACAACAATTTGAAGTCTCTTACTTGCTCTTTCAAAATTTTCAAAGGCTCCGCCATAGCGAATGTAGTAGCCGGGTGGTAGTTCAAACTCAGCATCCAGTTTGGTTTGTATATCTTCCACTACAGACTTTACATCACGATTCCGGATATTAACTCCCACATAAGTACGGCGGTTCGTGTTATCTCTACTGATCTGCATCGGGCCGGGCTGATAACTTATTTCAGCCACTTCTTTCAGCGGGATCTGGCTACCTGAAGGCAGGGTGACATAGAGATTCCTAATATTTTCAATGCTTGTTCTCTCCTCTTCCTGTAGTCGCACTACCAGGTCAAACCGCCTTTCTCCTTCAAAAATAACTCCTGCATCCCCTCCTGCAAAAGCCGACTGGATGAGGGAATTCAACTCCTTGATCTGTAAGCCATATTGCGCGGTTTTATTTCTGTTGTAGTTGACAGTGATTTGCGGTAATCCGGCTGTGGCCTCTACTTTCATATCGGCAACTCCTTCTACCGTAGAAATAATGTTGCCCATCTCCTGCGCCTTACTTGCTAAAACCTCCAGATCTTCACCATAAAGTTTGACTGCAACATCTTCCCTGACGCCGGTAAGAAGTTCATTGAACCTCATTTCTACAGGTTGCGTGAATTCATAACTCACTCCGGGAATAATGCCAATGGTTTCTTTGATCCTGGCAATAAGTTCATCCTTTGAATCGGCAGAGGTCCATTCATCTTTATCCTTCAGAATTATAAAACTGTCCCCAATGTCCATAGGCATAGGATCTGTGGGGACATCAGAAACTCCAAACCGGGTGACTACCTGTTCTATTTCGGGGTACTCGTCCAGAAGAAGCTGTTCTATTCTTGTGGAGGTCGCGATTCCCTCGTCCAGGGAACTTCCCGGTTTTAAGATGATATGAAAAGCTATGTCCCCTTCGTCAAGCTGCGGAATAAATTCCCCTCCCATTTTGGTGAACATGAAAGCGGCCAAAGCGAATAGGGCTATAGCGGAGCCGAGTACAATTTTTCCTCTTTTTAAGGATTTGTTTAATAGAGGCTCATATTTATTCTGAACCCAGCCGACAAATTTATCGCCATAGGATCTCTTTCGTTTCTTACTCTCCTTCAGAAAGAGCGCAGAGATCATTGGAACGTATGTCAAGCACAAGATCATTGCACCGAGCATGGCAAAAATGAAGGTCAGCGCCATTGGCTTGAACATTTTTCCTTCAACGCCTTCCAGGGCAAGAATTGGCAGAAATACGATGAGAATAATAAGCTGCCCGAAAAAGGCAGAATTCATCATCTTTTTTGCTGAAGAGGAGGCTATGTTATTTCTCTCAGTCTTGTTTAATTCACCTCGTTTCTTCATGCGCTGATGAATAGTAAAAACGGTACTTTCTACAATAATTACAGCTCCGTCCACTATGATCCCAAAATCTATTGCCCCCATGCTCATCAGGTTTGCCCAGACGTCAAAAAGGTTCATAAGGATGAAAGCAAACAGGAGGGAAAGGGGAATTGTGGAGGCAACTATTAATCCTCCACGCCAGTTCCCCAGGAGCAGCACCAGAACAAAGATCACGATCAATCCGCCTTCGAGCAGGTTTTTAGTTACAGTGGAAGTAGTATCGCTAATAAGTTCACTTCTATCCAAAAATGGCTTTATGGAGACTCCTTCAGGAAGGGATTTCTGAATCTGCTTGATCCTGTTTTTTACATTGTCAATCACCTCATTGGAATTGGCTCCTTTCAACATCATGACCATTCCGCCAACGGCTTCTCCCTGTCCGTTTTTTGTCAGGGCCCCATAACGTACGGCACTTCCTATTCGAACATCAGCAACATCGGCAATAGTTATAGGTACTCCGCCGGAAGTGGTGACCACAATTTTTTCCAGGTCCTCCACACTTCGGGCAAGGCCCTCGCCCCGAATGAAGTTTGCCTGATGGTTTTTTTCAATGTAAGCCCCGCCGGTATTCTGATTGTTATTTTCGAGGGCGGTAAAAACATCAGAAATGGATAATCCGATAGCTTTTAACTCATCGGGATCTACAGCAACTTCATACTGTTTTATCATTCCGCCCACACCATTGACTTCAACAACACCCGGCACCATTGCCATTTGTCGGCGTACGATCCAATCCTGAATTGTTCTCAGCTCAGTAGGGGAGTAGTCATCTTTGAATTCTTCTTCTACTTCGAGGGTATATTGGTAAATTTCACCAAGTCCCGTAGAAATAGGTCCCATGGAAGGTTGACCGAATCCTTCGGGAATTTCATCTTTTACAGTGTTCAGTTTTTCACCTACTAACTGCCTGGGGAGATAAGTGCCCATGTCGTCTTCAAAGACAATGGTTACTACGGAAAGTCCGAACCTGGATATTGAGCGAATCTCTGTAACTCCGGGCAAATTGCTCATGGCAATTTCCACGGGGTAGGTGACGAACTGCTCGATGTCTTCAGTTCCTAAATTGGGTGCCTGGGTGATCACCTGCACCTGATTATTCGTGATGTCTGGTTGGGCATCTACCGGCACCTGGAAAACGCTCCAGATCCCTGCACCAATGAGCACCACTGTTAAGAGACCAATAATGAATTTATTATTGATCGAAAAATCAATGATCTTATTAATCATACATGATAATTTAATTCAGTTTGTAATAAATTCTCTGTCCGGAGCCAGTGACAACAGGATATAGCTATCCTAAAACTGAATTAAATACGGGGAGGCTGGAAGTGAGAAAAGGCAATTTCCTTGCCTGCACTCTCGCCAAATAGAGGTGTCAAAAAAGGTATATTTGGCTCAAATACTTCGAAGGTACCTGTTTCGAATCTCACCACATGCACATGGCAGCAGTGACATTGGCAAAAAGGAGGACATTCGTCAGAAGTTCCATGCTGATCTCCTTTCTGATCCTGGTTTAATTCCACACTCACGGAGATAGTATCCCGACTTTCGGATACAGCTGTGTCATCACAGGGTATGAAATTTAGCCCCAGGAAATAGACAGATAATATGATTGCCAAAATATTCACTTTTCAAAAGTATAAAAAAAGATAAGCAAAAGGCTTAGGTACATTAAAAAGATGTCTTTCAAAAAGCTTCATGCTCTTCAGAGGGGATCGAGATTTATCTTTTGGGGATGTTCCTCAATTTATTAAAACCTTCAGATAATTAATTCATGGTCTGTAAGTTGGAGTCTAACCTTTCTCTCAAAGCAGCCATGTCATCACTGATTTTTCTATCTAAAATTTTTGCATAGTGCTGGGTGGTCTGGAGGTTTTTGTGACCAAGCATCTTACTTACACTTTCTATAGGTACACCATTAGATAAGGTTACAGTTGTGGCAAAAGTATGTCTGGCCAGATGAAAAGTAAGATTTTTATTAATACCACAAAGATCTCCGATCTCTTTGATATAGGCGTTCATCTTTTGATTACTCAACACTGGAAGTAACCTTTTGTGATTGACATCGGGATGCGAGGAATATTTCTCCAAGATGGCTTCTGCAGTAGGAAGGATCGGAATGCTACTTCGGGTTTTCGTCTTTGTGCGGTTCATTTTTATCCACTTGTTTCCATCAATTCCCACTACTACTTCTTTTTCTGACAGTTTCTTTACGTCGGCATAGGCAAGTCCTGTAAAACAGCAGAAGAGAAATATATCTTTTACTAAACTTAATCTATCATTGTTGATTTCTTTTCCGATCATGACCTGAAGTTCATCTTTTGTAAGAAATTCCCGGTCAACGATTTTTAGTCTTCCCTTCCAGTTGTTGAATGGGTCTCTACTAATCCATTCGTTGGCATAGGCAATCCTAATGATCTTTTTAAAGTTGGTGACATATTTTATGGCCGAATTGTGGGCACAGTTTCTTTCCGTTTTTAAATAATATTCTAATCCTGAAATAAATTTGTGATCAACATCCTTAACGGGAATATCCGAAGCCTTATATTCTTTTTTAATATAATCCTCAACATGTTTTTTCGCTGTTCTATACCTTTCAGCCGTTCCGGCAGCAAAGTCCTTTCCAATGAGCTTAATTACACGATCATTATGTTCTTGAAAAATCTCTAGTAACATTTTGGTTATCCTAGATGGAATGTCTTTGCCTAATAAAGTATTCACTAAATCATGTGCTGAAAAATTTTCATTTTTTTCCAGTAATTTTTGATGTGCCTTGAAGAGATCGTTTTCAACTTTGGAAAGATATCTATTGAGCAATTTAGCTTCTAAAGAGTTTCCAGTTGCTCTTCCAGCAGAAGAGTTCCAGGATTCCACTGGAATTTTCCTATTTAAACTCATAGCAGCTCGCTTGCCATTTATAGTAACACGAAGGTAGATTGATGCGGCTGATTCTTTATTACTGCCTCGGAGATAAAAAATGTGAAAAAAACTTGAGTCCATAACTAACAATTTTGATATTGTATTGGATCAAAAGTAGTATATTTTACCATATCTAATATGAAGCAATTCAGGTGTTTAACTTTTTATTTGTATGAATATTCATCATAAAGGTGTCAGTTAATTTTGAATATCTAGTGTAACCGAATTTGACACCGAATAGATTCATTTTAGATGATATAATTTGATATTATCAAAAAATAAAAAGCCCGAAAACTCAATGTCTTCGGGCTTTTTACTAAAATTTGGAACTTATCCAGCGGAGAAAGAGGGATTCGAACCCCCGGAGGTGTTACCCTCAACAGTTTTCAAGACTGCCGCAATCGACCACTCTGCCATTTCTCCTTAGCGGATGCAAATATAAAAAGCTTTTTTAAATATTAAACAAGAAAATCCACTTTTTAAAAGAAGAAGTTTTAGTTGTTAGGCTAACAATCTTAAAAGTAGTCGTTTATACATAAAAAATATTTTCAAGCCTGTTTGCCCTTTTTGGAGGCAGCAGACTTATGTGTTTTATCCCGGCCGCATTTGGATTTCCCACATTAATAAATATCTTTGCCATAGTTCATTTTTTACTAAACGAGTTATCAAGAAAGGTTGAGGGATTAGACCCTGTGAAACCTTAGCAACCCTCCTTTGGAGAAGGTGCTACGTTCTACCACGGCAACGTGGATAGATAACAACAAGAATTCTTTCCCGTCTTCTTTTTTGATAGCCTTATTGCGCAAACAAATGTCAAAAATTGAAGACCTGCTTTCAGAAAAAATATTGATCCTCGACGGTGCTATGGGTACCATGTTACAGGAATATAAATTCACCGAAGAAGATTTCCGCGGAAAACGTTTTGCCGACTGGCCGGTTTCCCTCAAAGGGAATAATGATCTCCTCTCTATCACTCAGCCCGCAGCTATTGCCGAAATTCATAGGAAATACTTTGAGGCGGGAGCAGATATTGTGGAGACCAATACCTTTTCGGGCACCACTATCGCCATGGCCGATTATCAGATGCAGGAGCTTGTCTATGAACTCAACTTTGAATCAGCCCGCATTGCAAAAGAGGTGGCACAGGAGATCACTGCAAAAGATCCTCAAAAACCACGTTTTGTGGCCGGCGCAATTGGTCCTACAAATAAAACTGCCAGCATGTCTCCCGATGTCAATGATCCGGGTTTTAGAGCTATTTCTTTTTCTGAATTATCGGCGGCCTACAAGGAACAGGCAAGAGCTTTGATCGATGGCGGAGTGGATGTGCTGCTCGTGGAGACCGTTTTTGATACCCTTAACGCCAAAGCCGCTCTTTTTGCCATTGAAGAACTAAAAGAAGAACTTTCTCTGGACATCCCGGTGATGATTAGCGGGACTATTACCGATGCTTCTGGCCGCACTTTGAGCGGACAAACAGCTGAAGCTTTTCTTATTTCCATTTCTCATATTCCTTTACTCAGCGTCGGCTTTAATTGTGCCCTGGGGGCCAAACAACTCACCCCGCACCTGGAAGTCCTGGCTCGAAAAAGCGATTTTGGAGTCTCGGCTTACCCCAATGCCGGGTTGCCTAATGCTTTTGGGGAGTATGATCAAAGCCCCCGTGAAATGGCAGAGCAAATAAAGGAATATCTGTCTCGTGGTCTCGTAAATATCTTAGGCGGTTGCTGCGGAACTACTCCAAAACACATCAAAGCTATTGCTGAAGTAGCTAAAGATTACCAACCACGAAAATTCCAGAAAGAATTCATTCAACCTGAAACCGAATAGACCATGATTGCAGAAAAAAGTACGCCTGAAAGCACATTTTTGAGAGGTAAGCAGGAGCGATATCTAAAACTTTCGGGCCTGGAGTCACTGATAGTCACTCCCGACACCAACTTCATCAACGTTGGTGAGCGCACGAATGTTGCAGGTTCCAAAAAATTCCTGAGGTTGATCAAGGAAGAAAAATATGATGAGGCGCTTTCGGTTGCACGAGATCAGGTCGAAGGTGGCGCGCAGATCCTTGATGTGAATATGGACGACGGGCTCATAGACGGGAAAGAAGCTATGGTGAAATTCTTAAACCTCATTGTCGCCGAACCCGATATTGCCCGTATCCCAATCATGATCGATAGTTCAAAATGGGAAATCATAGAAGCAGGGCTTCAGGTGGTGCAGGGAAAATGTGTGGTGAATTCCATAAGTTTAAAAGAGGGGGAGGAAGAATTCCTTGACCATGCAAAGAAGATCAGGCGTTATGGAGCGGCTGTGGTGGTAATGGCCTTTGATGAAACAGGACAGGCCGACAATTATGAACGACGGATAGAAATCGCAAAGCGTTCTTACGACCTGCTGACTCAAAAAGCCAATTTTCCACCCGAAGATATCATCCTCGATCTCAATGTTTTTCCCGTGGGTACGGGTATGGAAGAGCATCGCCGCAATGCGATAGATTATATTGAAGCTACTCGCTGGGTTAAGGAAAATCTCCCTTACGCAAGCCTAAGTGGCGGAGTGAGCAATGTCTCTTTCTCTTTCCGCGGGAATGATCCGGTTCGCGAGGCCATGCATTCCGTTTTCCTCTATTATGCCATTAAAGCCGGAATGAACATGGGGATTGTGAATCCGGCGCTACTGGAGGTGTATGATAATATTCCGAAAGATCTGCTGGAGCATGTGGAAGATGTGATCCTGGATCGTAGGGATGATGCTACAGAACGCCTGTTAAGCTTCGCCGAAACCGTCGTGGGTACAGCAAAAGAAAGTAAAACAGATCTTTCCTGGAGAGAAAAGCCGCTTCAGGAACGCATTACCCATGCGCTGGTAAAAGGTATGGACGAGTATATTGTAGAAGATGTAGAGGCGGCAAGGGCCAATTCTACCCGCACATTAGATGTCATAGAAGGACCTTTAATGACCGGAATGAATGTGGTGGGAGATCTCTTCGGAAGCGGAAAAATGTTCCTTCCACAGGTAGTAAAGTCGGCCAGGGTTATGAAAAAAGCCGTTGCGCATTTGCTGCCGTACATTGAGGAGGAGAAAAAGGCCGCAGTCCCCCAACCCCCAGAGGGGGAGAAGGGCCGGGGAGAAGTGCTCAAAGGAGAGGAGTACTGGAGAACGGCAGATCCGCAGATGTATTCTGCCATGAAAAAGTTTGCGAGGGAAATGCGGTATGAAAAAGCAACTCCTGCTGAACAAATTCTTTGGGAGGCTTTAAGCAATAAGAAGTTGGAAGGCTATAAATTCAGAAGACAGCACATCATCGGGCCTTTCATTGCAGATTTTCTGTGTTTGAGGCATAGACTCATCATTGAACTCGACGGACTCATTCATCAGCGCCCGGAAAATAAGAAAAGTGATGAAGAGCGCACAAGATGGCTAAATAAGCAGGGTTTCAGTGTAATTAGGTTTAGCAATTCAGATGTTGAGAAAAACCTGGAAGAGGTTTTAAAAAATATTTTGGCACAGTTGAAAATTCAGCATTCAATAGTGGAGGAAGCTTCAACTCCCCCTTCGGGGGCAGGGGGGCACGGAGGCGCTGGCAAAATCCTTCTCGCCACGGTTAAAGGTGACGTGCACGATATTGGGAAGAATATCGTGAGCGTGGTGCTGGCCTGTAATAACTATGAGATCATAGATCTTGGGGTGATGGTGCCACCCGAGAAGATCATCGAAACCGCCAAAGCCGAAAATGTCGATGCCATTGGCCTTAGCGGACTCATTACGCCCTCTCTTGACGAAATGGCTTACATGGCCAGTGAAATGCAGCGACAGGGCTTCACCGTCCCTTTGTTGATTGGTGGTGCTACCACGTCCAAAGCGCATACGGCTGTGAAAATCGATACCCAGTACAGCAATGCAGTGGTTCACGTCAATGATGCTTCCCGCGCTGTCACAGTAGTGGGAGACCTGCTTAAAGAAAAGACCCGTGATAATTATAAAGCTGAATTAAAAACAGAATACGACACCTTCAGAAAGAACTTCAAAAAAAGAAGTAAGGTCAAGGAGTATTTAAGCATTTCTAAAGCCAGGCAAAATAAATATCAGATTGACTGGGAGAAAACAGAAATTATTCAGCCTGAAAAATTAGGTATACAGATCATTGAAGATCTTGAGCTAAAAAAGTTGATCCCTTTTATTGACTGGACGCCGTTCTTTAGAAGTTGGGAGCTACACGGGAAGTATCCGGCGATCCTTTCAGATGAAGTGGTGGGGGAGCAGGCGACTTCCCTGTTCAGAGACGCCAATGAACTACTGGAAAAGATCCTGGATGAGAAATTGCTGAAGGCCAAAGCGGTCTACGGACTTTTCCCTGCAAACACTATAAATGATGACGATATTGAAGTTAAAGCTGAAGAAGCGGGTGCCAAAAATGTCATTTTTCGGACCCTTCGGCAGCAATTGAGCAAGTATGAGGGGAAGCCAAATTTCGCCCTGGCCGATTTTGTTGCACCTAAAGAATCGGGGATTCAGGATTACATTGGCTGCTTCTGTGTTACTACCGGCTTCGGAACCGATGAGCTGGCAAAGAAATTCGAAGAAGAGCATGACCAGTACAATTCCATCATGATTAAAGCCCTATCTGACCGTCTTGCAGAAGCTTTTGCGGAATATCTGCACAAGAAAATAAGGACTGAAGATTGGGGATACGCACCCGACGAAAACCTGAGTAATGAGGAATTGATCAAAGAAAGCTACAAAGGTATTCGTCCCGCTCCGGGTTATCCTGCCTGCCCCGATCATCTTGAGAAATTAACCATTTGGGACCTGCTGAAAGTAGAGGAGAGGATAGGAGTGAAACTTACTGAAAGCCTGGCGATGTGGCCTGCAGCCAGTGTAAGCGGATACTATTTTGCCCATCCAGAAGCCCGCTATTTCGGTGTAGGTAAGATCACCAATGACCAGGTAGCCGATTTTGCTGAAAGAAAAAAAAATCCTTTTGAAAAGGCCCAAAAATGGCTGAGACCTTCAATTGCAGATAAATAACAAACCTTCTGAAAAACATTATAACCAAAAATGAAAATTACCGAACACTTAGCTGCTTCAAAAAATAAAACGCTTTTCTCCTTTGAGATCCTGCCCCCTCTAAAAGGGCAAAATATTCAGTCGATTTTTAACGGTATAGATCCGTTAATGGAGTTTAAGCCACCCTTTATTGATGTGACTTATCATCGTGAGGAGTACGTATATATTGAAAGAGGAAAAGGCCTCTTGGAAAAAAGGGTGGTGCGAAAGCGACCGGGTACAGTAGGTATTTGTGCCGCGATACAAAGCAAGTATAAAGTTGATGCCGTTCCTCATATTTTGTGCGGGGGATTCTCTAAAGAAGATACCGAAAACTTCCTGATTGACCTCGATTTTCTCGGGATCAAGAACGTAATGGCACTTAGAGGGGATGCTGTAAAAAGTGAGATCTATTTTACACCAGATCCCCAGGGTCACAACTATG
>Ga0208014_1000243_pt1 | contig 28307 bp, 22 predicted proteins | sample 25_taG_FD_184099 | JGI IMG/M metagenome (GOLD analysis project Ga0208014, IMG submission 184099) | Marine viral communities from Cariaco Basin, Caribbean Sea - 25_WHOI_OMZ (SPAdes) (version 2) | ecosystem: Environmental > Aquatic > Marine > Oceanic | place: Caribbean Sea: Cariaco Basin...
TTTAGACATCAGGGTAATAATACGTTTATGATATAAAAATAACCGCTTAGCATCTAATAAAATGCTTACAAATAGCGCTTAGTGTATAAGCAGCGATTACCGCTCATTTTTTATTCATAGAGTATTCGAGGATGAATGCAAGTCGCGATACAGACAATACCAATGCCAATAGCATAGCAAACAGCGATAGTCTCATAGACATTGTAGGGGACAATTCTATCTCAAATTCGGCAATATCATCACCACTATTAACCCCATTTTCGCCAATATCTTCAACGCCTCCGATAAGCGCTCCTCAAACGTTAGACGCGTTTGATTGGAAGCGCACCATCAATGACACCTATTTTGATCTCAATGTCAGCTTTCGCCAACCAAGTCAGTTTTCTGGTTACTTGCAACACGCCAAGCTTTTGGATATCGGCGTATCGCATTATCATGCCAATACCGTATATTATAAACGCAGCTTAGCAAGCAATCAGTCTAGTCACGGCAACAGTAATAACCGTAGCGACGACAGTATTTTAATCACCTTTCCTGTTACTGGTAGCGTTCGTTTTGCGCAAAAAAACCGCCAATTAACCTCAAGCCCGGGTCAGTTTTTTATTGAATTATCAAACTTACCTTACGAGTTTTATCATCTGCAAGAAGTATCGTTATATGTGATTAAAGTGCCATTAGCGCTATTAAGCCCGCAAATGGGTACGATAGAGCGGCAGTTTGCCCGTAGCCTGTCTATTGATGAAGGGGCTGGCAGGTTGCTGGTTTTTCAAATCAGACAGATATTAGAGCTGATTCAGCAGCATAGATTGGCGGCTTTAGAGATTAAAATCCTAGAGCAGCAGCTGCTTAACCTTATTGTATTGACATTGAGCGCCCCGAAAGAGGTGATGATGAGTAGCAGCTCGTCCATACAGTCGGTACACCTAAAGCGCATCGAGCATTACGTCTATTTGCACCTAGAAAACCCTGCTTTGACTCCAGCAATGGTCGCTGCTGCTTGTCATATATCGGTCAGATACTTGCATAAGCTGTTTGCTGAGTTGCCCTATAGTTTTTCAGAATGGGTAAAAGAGCTACGTTTAAAGCAGGCCAATCATATTTTAAAAACCAAAAGCTATGTAACCATCGATGAAGTGGCGCATAGGGTCGGTTATGGCGACCAAGGTTACTTTTCACGCATTTATAAGCAGCATTTCGGTTATACGCCGCGAGATACTCCAAGCACAGGATAGTCATTGTTATGTACTCTGTCATGCAGTCGCTGTATGATTTATGAATTGAGCATAAGCGCGTATATTAAGTTAAGGAAAAACCAAGATGACTGATGCGACGAATGATAAAACAGCAAAAGTAGAGATATATGAAAGCGCTGATGGAGAGGCGCAGGTAGACGTTCGCTTTGAACAAGAGACTGTTTGGCTCACGCAAGCACAAATGACCGAGCTGTTTGGTCGTGACCAATCGGTGATTTCGCGTCATATTGCCAATGCTATAAACGATGAAGAGATCGCTGAAAAAAGCAATATGCAAAAAATGCATATTGCAAATTCTGATCGCCCTGTGACGTTTTATGACTTAGATGTGGTTATCTCAGTAGGTTATCGCATTAAATCTCCCCAAGGTGTGTAGTTTAGACGCTGGGCAACGCAGCGCTTACGTGAATACTTGGTCCAAGGCTATACGCTCAATCAAGAGCGCTTTGATAAAAACTCAAGCGAGCTACAACAAGCATTAAATTTGATCAGAAAAACCGCGCAAAGTCCTGAGCTGAAAACCGATGAAGGTCGCGGCTTGGTTGAGATTATCAGTCGTTATACACAGACGTTCTTATGGTTACAGCGCTATGACGAAGGTTTACTTGATAATCCCGCAGGAGAAGATGGTGGTATCTTACCCAGTCCGACTGAGGCAATGGCAGCGCTGACGGATTTGAAAGCGCAGCTGATAGCAAGGGGCGAGGCGACTGAACTATTTGCTAAGCCTCGTGGTGATGGTTTGGACAGTGTACTGGGTAATTTAGAGCAGACGGTGTTTGGCGAGCCTGCATACCCGACCATCGAGAGTAAAGCGGCGCATCTGCTGTACTTTATGGTCAAAAACCATCCTTTTACCGATGGCAATAAACGCAGCGGCGCTTTTTTGTTTGTAGATTTTCTGCATCGTAATAATCGACTGCTCAATGATAAAGGTGACATGGTTATTAATAACACAGGCCTTGCCGCATTAACGTTATTGGTCGCTGAATCTGACCCCAACCAAAAAGAAACCTTGATTAAACTAATTATGAATATGTTGTCGTTAGAATCTTGATAAATAGGCTTATTGTCAGCACCATTTAACCCCTTAAAACACATAACGCCAATAATAAAAAGCACAGTCTAACGACAAAATTAAAGGAAATTCAATATGTTTAGCATGATAAAAGACTGGCGCGAGCAGCGCATATTGGACAACAGCGAGTTTACCCATGCTGACTGGATGCAAGCGGTCAAGCGGATTGTGATACTTGATAGGTTGAACGAAGATGAGCTAACACGCTTGTTTGAGCTGGCGACGTTATTTTTGGCGGATAAGTCGATTACTGGCGCGCAGGGTTTCGAGATTACCGATGCGGTTAGGCAGTCTATCGCCTTACAAGCTTGCCTGCCTATTTTAAACCTAAGCCTTGAGTGGTACGCTGGCTGGTCGGCCATTATTATTTATCCGGGTTCTTACAAAAGCGAAACCACCACTGTAGATGAGTTGGGGGTTGTCCATGAGGGCAGTCAGCACCGTAGCGGCGAAGCGTGGCTGCGTGGTCCCGTCATTCTTTCGTGGAAGGATGCCAAACACTCAGGCGAGCGCGATGGTCATAATGTTGTCATTCATGAGTTTGTGCATAAACTTGATATGCTAAATGGTCGTGCCAATGGTTTTCCGCCGCTGCAACCGGATATGGATCCTGCACGCTGGACTGAGATTATGAGCCGCGACTTTGAAGATTTTCAAAGCCATCATAAATCAGGTCTCGACCGTTATGGCGCGACCAATCCTGCGGAGTTTTTTGCGGTACTGAGTGAAGTGTTTTTTGAGACGCCGCAAAAGCTGGTCGATGCTTATCCTGAAATTTACGACATAATGGTGAAGTTTTTTCGCCAAACGCCACTTGAGCCAAGACCGTAAGATTTATGTATATCAAAAAGTAAATATATAATAGTTGAAGTAAACAAAAAGGGCGGTGCACCATAAACGACGCATTGCCCTAATATCATAAAATATTTCTAATGAATCAAACGCTTAATCTTTTTATTACACTGTCCATCTATCGTTGACGATACCAATCAAGTAGCGTTTACCTTGATAGTCATCAAATACTAAGCGCATACCACGCCAGTACATACCATCATATTCAGCTGTCCCTTTATAATGAAAATCTACCACATCTGATTTTGGATAAGCCTCATTGACGTTATTAATCATATTGCCTCGAGATTCAAACTCGTTGATAGTTATATGCGCATTATTATATTTTTTAGCATCAATCCAAGTTCTTAGATATTCTGGTAGTGGTACTACCAATGCCTCGCCAGTACCGTCTTTTTCGCCCCAAGTAAAACGAATTTTTGATTGTTGTAGATACTGAGCATACTGCTCGCGGCTAAAGACTTTATCCGTATCAGTCCTTACGTAAGCATACATCGAAAAACGTACGCCACGAGTTGGGTGAATATCATCTGTGATTCTAGAAAAATCGTTATTGGCAAGAGCGCGCTGGATACGCAGTGCTTGCTGTTTGAGCGTTTGCTGGCTCATATCTGAGACTATAGGTACAGATGGGTTGCCAGTTGATTGATTTGGAGTGCTGGCGTTGGATTCAGCAGAAGATTGGCACCCTGTGATTGCTAGCACTAAACCAAAACCCGCCGCGGTTGATAGCTTATAAAGATAAGACTGAAAAATATTAGAACGAGTAGATGGCATCATAACAATATCCTTATCGTAGCTTATTTAAGTCATTCTAAAACACATACTAGATCCAATGTATATTTACCAGTCAATAGTACTAATAACGCATCAAAATTTATAATGGTGCTGTGTAAACAGTTTTTTTAATAAACTCGATAGACACAATTAAGCAGTAAAGTGGTAGCTTGTATGTGATTTAATGAATATAACACTTAAAACGTCATATTTCATGGAGGATGCCATGCAAAAAATGATATTTTCTATAATGATGCTCACAATAGGGTTTTCTGCTATCACGGCTACTGCTAATCTAACGCAGCCGTTACAGACAGCTTTTGCCATGAAAATTGATACTGTGGCCAAGATGTACCAGCAGGATGTGAATAATGAAGGAATGGATAACCCAGTGGTATTACAACAATATGCCAATCCGGATCTGAAGGCTGCCATGCAGCGTGAGCAAGATTACTTTGCTAAAGCGCAAACATCCTGTCATGTGGGTTATGATGTCTTGTGGAATTCTCAAGATCCTGATTATGCACAAGACAAGCAATTTTCAGTGACAACCAGAGGCTTGGTCCAAGTCAGCTTAGCGCATGGCCATGATGTTTATTATGAATTGTCCTGTGATAATTCTGCGTGCCAAGTGGCGGATGTAATCTTAGATGAGGATGGAACATCTTTACGAGCGCATTTGCTTAAAAACTGTCCTTAATTAGAAACCAATATATCGACATTAAATAACCGCTGATAGAAATCAATGGGATGATTAGCAAATAGCATTATACAAAATATGATGCGCCCAAATTATAAAACCATTGGTTTGTTTTCGCATAATCTATATTATGTTAAACTAGGTCTATCAGTTAATAAGTTCATCAATATGTCAAACAGCCTTATTTATCAAGGGATCTAAATAAAAGAACAGTTCTCCAGTAATCGCGCAATGTTTATAAGTTAAATTATTCATAATTATTTAGCTTATACGGTTAATGGTATGTTTGAACTATTTAGGATTGCCGTAGGCAACGACAATAATGTATTAATCTTATTCGATGAACAGACAAAAATGCCTCTGTTCTACCCTTTGATGTATTCAATAGACAGGCTTAATCTGAGATCAGTATCTACCCAAGAATCTACTTTGCGAGCAATCAAATTCTTTTATAATTTTTGGCATCAAAAGTTTGATAGTACATTCTGCTATAGCTTCAATCAGTCAAATCACGACCCCTCAATTGCAATCAATGAGCTTGACGACTTTTTCCATTATCTTAATGGCGGCCACATTTACTCACCAAATCTAATTTCGCTAGAACATAGCTCTGTTTCAAATATTTTTACCAACGCAGAGCGTGTCCGTGCATTTGCACGCTTTATTAAGTATATATCTATTAAATACGTTAATTCCTATCATTACAAAGAAAGCCCTAAAGAAATATTAAGGCATCAAAATAGACTTCTAGTTTCCTTAAAGTCTAATACTGATAATTATAAGAAGATTTCAAAAAGTAGAATTACGACTGAGGTCAATAGCCATCAAGGGTTCGATAGCCTTACAGATGAGATGGTAAATATGTTGTATAAAATAATAATGCCTAGTTCATCTAAAAAAATTAATCCATTAAACCCCTTCAGAATTCTTGAAAATCAAATACGTAACTTTGTTATTGTACGTATTTTATTAAATTACGGCTTACGTGTATCTGAACTAATGCTCCTCGAGAACTCCTCTATCAAGACCAGTAAAGACGGTAGCAGCTTTTACTTAATTATCACTACGATGTCTGATAATTCAAAAGATAATAGATACCGTAAACCTTCAATTAAAACTAAGGACTCCATCAGGTCTATAGCTATAGATAAGACAGATTATCAATGTTTACTACAATATATTAGTAAAGTAAGACCTAACTCTAAAGAAAATAATCAGCTTATTTTCACGACACTTAGACAGCCTTATAAGCCTTTATCATATGATGCTATTTATCTAATATTCAAAAAAATTGATGAGGCCCTTACTACTCACTTTCCACAATTCACAGACTCTCAATATTTAGGTTGTATGAAAAAGATTACCCCTCATACGGCTCGACACACATGGGCTTACTCAATGCTAAAAAATACTTACAACAAAAAATATAATGAGATTATAAGGCTTTCAGGGCGATCCAATATTGATTTTACTAACAATGGAATTATGGAAGATGCTAAGGATGAGCTTCGAATGCTTGCCGGTTGGCATGCTAATAGCATAATGCCAGATTTATATGCAAAACGATTTATTTCCGAAAATGCTAATAAGGAAAACTTAAGAAGAATCCATACATTAAACAACACAATTGAATCAGATTTTTATTTTGAGGATACGTCAAATGACTATTAATAGGACTGTTTACACTAATATTAAATTTGACCCTAGAAATACATTTACACCTCAGCAAATTACAGTTATTAAAAAATTAAATATACCCACTGCCCTATTATTTAAAACGGCATCTGAGTTTGATGATAAATATATAAATACAAAAAAAGATAAATGGACGTTTACTTTTTCTGGTCAAAAAGCCTCGGTTCAGTTCATAGGTGGTAAACATGAGGTTTTGCTAAAAAAATATATACTAGCTTGTTTCGTAAGTAAGAACTCACCAATAGGCCTGAGTCATCTTAATAATATTTTAACCTTATTTTTCTCGTTTAACATAAAGTCAAGCTCCATATCCTATTCAAAATCTATGGATTTTATGAAGAGAACTACTAACAGTAGAGAGTTTTACTTTTTCTTATTCTTTATTAAAACTCTTTGTAGAATTGATTTTCCGGAGTTCGATATTGATAATCTAGAAGATCTAGAGTTTATACCGAGACCAATTAATAACTCATGGAGTAATTATCAAAATATTGATGCAGTTCTAAAAGATCATGATAAAAACCTTATAATTAAAGGCATACATGAATTATCTTTTCGTATTACAAGTAATAGCTCAGATAAAGTGCCAATTGGTGAATTACAAGACAGTGCTGTATTAGGCCTATGTTATGTTTGTGGTATCCGACCTGTACAGTTAGCTAGACTAGCCGTCGGAGACATTAATTTAGACTCCAAATCAAAAAGAAGCAACCTAATGCGTTACAGCATAGCGATACCTTATGCAAAACAGCAAAAACTCATACTTGATAAGATCCTAATTGCCATTCCACCTGAGTTAGCCAGAATTATGTTGGAATATGAACTTAGGACTCAGAGAAATAAAGGAGACCAGTTGTTCAATATTGGTAGCAATGCCATTATATTTGTTAATGAAGCTATTAACAGACAAATGGTGAGGTTCGCACCTCTGGAAACTCGTAAAGCTATTGAAAGTAATAATATGGTACAGCCTCATTACACCTCTTCTGATTTCCGTCACAATGTAGGACACTCTTTGGCAATGACAGGAGCAAGTGCAGAAGAAGTTGCTCATATAATGGGACACAACTCTTTAGTGGCCGCTAAGCATTATATTTTGGCAACACCAGAACTAGCTTTAGTTCGAGAAAAATCTTTAGGGAATAACCCTGTATGGCAAAATATGATCTCAATGCTATTAACTGGTGCCATTGTCTCAAAATCTGAATGGCAAGGTAATCAGGTTAGTGGGATTGTGCACAATACCCTTTACTCAGAACTAGGCGGTTGTAATCGTTCATATGATGAATGCCCCTTCTCTGAAGTTCGATCATGTTACGGGTGTTTATATTTTAACCCCTTCAAAGAAGGTAATCATAATTCAGTATTGCAAAGTGTAGAAAGAGAGCATCTTGACTTAATAGAGTTATCTGACTCAGTCGGTAACTCTAAAAATCCGTTAATTCAAGTATATGAAGCAACTAGCCAAGAAATTAAATCAGTTATCGCACGATGTAAAAGCATTGCAATAAATCCAAATGCTATTACGTTAACTAATGTGGAGTGATATAAATGGATAATATTTTTCAGAACTACGCTTCTTTTATTAGTGAGCAGAAAACTTTTTTTGAATCAAACCTCTCTAAAGATTTCCATCATAATTGGGACAACGATGCCTGGAATATAGGAACATATGGTACAGGGTGGTTAAAAGGAAGTGGCAAAGGAATTTTAACTTTTGACAACATTAGTGATCGAATGAAAGGCATTAAATCTAAAATAATTATTAATAGTAAAGAATATAAAGATTTTATGAAATCAATCATTGTTGCTATTTATCGCAAGAAGCAATCTATATCTACGACTGTGGCAGTTGCTAATCTAATAATATTAAAACGTTGGTATAACTCATTGCTAGAATTAACAGATAGAAAGCATCCGATTTACTTAAATACAGAGGTTATCCATCATGCGATGGACTTGTATACCATCTCATCTAAAAATAACGATTCTAATGTAGCTGACACCTTAGGCAGATGTGTCAGTTTACAAAACCTAATAAATCGTTATGCCTTTTGTCTAACCCCATTGAATTTCCAAAATAGTACAACATATTCAAATAATTCTAATTACACAAGAAAAGCAAAGGAGCTACAGAACCTTAAAGAACAAGATTTTATTGATGATAAAAATATTGAAGATAAGCAGAAATTAATTACTATTGATACGTTTCTGAACATAGTTAATCTGATTCATAAATGTGAGGACCGTGGTGAAAGAATTTTATTAAACTTAGTTATCCTACTCATCATTACAGGCTTTAGATCCATTGAAGCTATCAATTTAAGAAAAGACAGCCTTATTAGAAGAGAGATTGAAGACTTAGATACCAAAAACAGATTAATAAATAAAGGGTTACGCCCCTACTTCCTAGGAATTAAATATATTGGTGCTAAAGGTGCTGGCGAAAGAATTCACTGGTTGGAGCCTTCTTCAGTACCTTTGGTCGAAACTATTTTTGATACTGTTAAAGATTTGACACAACCATTACGTGAACATCTGATTTACTTAAGAGTTAATAAATTTTCCAGTTATTTACCTAAAGAAATTGAGCTAATAAATTCTGATTTTGTGGAATTAGACGATATAGATAGATTTATAATTGGCACAAAATCAGATAATAGAGGCCGAGGGGGGCGTCGTGATAAGGTACGTAAGACGTTAAGGAATGCTAGGTTAATTTCTATAAAAAAAGATAGACAAGAGTTTTTTTCGAAAGCAAATCTTAACGAATTCGTCGCTCAAAGCTTTATTGACGATCAAAATCAGACTACTAATCTATGTACTGTTGTATGGAATACTAATCAGAAAAATAATAAAATCCCTTACGAAGATTTACTGTTTATTCATGCTCGCGGGTCTACCAATATTCGTAGAACATTAGTATATAAATCGACTCCTATACCATTTGACAATAAAATAATAAATGATTTTTTAGGTGCTAGTAAATCTGTATCTATTTTCCAGAAATACGACTTAAAGGAATCTAATAGTGATTATACAAGATTGACAAGTCATATTCCTAGGCACAATATTAATACCTTTCTTGCTATAGCTGAGATAGCCGACCATTTACAAGCTATGTTGATGGGCCGTATAGATATTACTCAAAATCAGCACTACAAGCATTTAGCTATTGAACACCTTAAAACTGGTGCTTCTGTCTTACCCTATACTATTCAAGAAGATAGAACAATAAATGATGAGTTGTCTGAGCTGACACCAATTGAAGTAATTAAAAGAATAGGCTCTATTCATTTATCACAGAACTTAGACACTGAATTAAATCTTAAAGCTAATTTACACACATTCGATAATAAGTATGAAAAATCTAATTTTATTAAGATGTCATTTCAAGAAGATCTTTTTGAAGATTTAAAAGCTGCGTTTGATGATATTGAAAATGATGAAGGGAGTTCTGCAGCAGAAGAAATGATTTTTAGACATACTAATTTACATCCATTAAAACTTGGATCTTGCACTTATGATGTTGGTTTATGGAGCTGTCCATATGGAGTGAAATGCCAAAGCGGAGAGTCTTGTAGCCACTTCACACTCACTGGGCGAGCTGATGAAATATATAAGATAATTGCTTTAAAAAACAAATTAGAGCGACTTTTAATTGAAGCAGAAGAGATAGTTTTATTAAACCCTGAGCGTAAAGGGGTTCTTAAAAAAGTAAGTAACCAGTTAGATCACGTTATACATCTTGAAAAAGTTACTAAAAAATCTCTTTCAAATAAAAATACAATTAATATCTATGCTGGAACCAATAACAAAATTGAATCTAGGCATATTAGCACTTTAGCCGATCTATTTGCGTTTGAACATCTTGCTCAGAAGGAGTTAAGCAAATGACATTACGTGGTAGAGCATTAGATGATGCTATTGAGAAGGAATTACTTACCATGTTAGAAGAAGGCTTCGAAAATTCGCCTATCTCCCCTTCGGCGTTACATCAGAGATTAGTATGCAAAGGTATAATAAGAGGCGGTTTAAGCACTTTAAGCAAAAGTACATCGCTTGAACGTCACAATCTAATTTCATACTATATAGACAAGCAATTAAGTCCTTTAAATTTAAAGAATAAAGAGAAGCAGCAGTATATTAATGGGAGAACTCGAGAGGCTTTTGTTTCACAGAATGCTAGGTTAAAAGAGAAGATCGCTAATCTCGAAGATAGACTTTCTGAAAATACAATGACTTTAATAGCAATTATTAAAGAGGTTAATAGTAAGACATCAGTTCGCACTGAAAGAATTATAGCACCTCATATTATTAGAGAAATGAGAAATAAAGACTAAATAGGTTTAGAATAAATATATTTAAGATACTAACAAAGACCTAAAAGAGCCTTTTCTAAAAAGTGTGTAACTGCTTATAATTCACTAACCGGAGAATAAGCAATGACTACTCAATCTGACCTTAAAAAACTGGCCGAGCAAATGGCTGGTAGCATGAATAGCTTCGATGACATCAAAGACTTTCAGAAGCAGCTCATGCAATCCTTCATCGACACTGCCCTAGAAGCTGAGATGGAAGAACATCTTGGCTACCCTAAGCATGAAAAAGCAGACAAACCTATGAAATCGTCGAAACCATTAAAGAGCTTTACGATGTAGATATCTCAAGCAGCTTGGTTTCAAGAGTCACTGACAAAATCTTAGAGGACATCACCGCTTGGCAGAATAGGCCGCTGAGCAGTGTTTATCCTATTGTCTACCTAGACTGCATTGTCGTTAAAGTCCGTCAAGATAAGCAGATCATCAACAAAGCCATTTACTTAGCGTTAGGTGTCGCTCTTAACGGTAAAAAAGAGCTGCTTGGTATGTGGCTATCAGAGAATGAGGGCGCTAAGTTCTGGCTAGGGGTTCTCACTGGATTGCAAAACCGCGGGGTACAAGACATCCTAATCGCCTGTGTCGACGGTTTAAAGGGCTTTCCTGATGCCATCAATACCGTTTACCCCAATGCTCAGGTTCAGCTGTGTATCGTGCACATGGTGCGCTATTCAATGAAGTTTGTGCCTTGGACGGATAAGAAGGCCGTAGCCGCTGACTTAAAGGCCATCTATGGCGCTGATACGCATGAGATAGCAGAGGCCAATCTTGAATCCTTCGACGCAACATGGGGCGATAAGTACCCACATGTGGTCAAGTCTTGGCGCAATAACTGGGAAGGCTTAAAAGTGTTCTTTGGTTACCCTAAAGACATCAGAAAAGCGATTTATACCACCAATGCGATAGAGTCTCTAAACAGTGTGATTCGAACGGCGGTGAATAAGCGTAAGGTGTTCCTATCTGATCAGGCGGCATTTAAAGTGGTGTACTTAGCAACCCAGCAGGCATCTAAAAAGTGGTCGATGCCCATTCGTAACTGGACGTCTGCCCTTAATCGCTTTATGATTATGTTTGATGACCGTATCAGTAAGCATTTAATCTAAACGGCAGTTACACAGAATCTGGGATGATCTCAAGAATATACTTAGCTTTCAACATACTATCATTACTACAGTAAAGAGGAATCTATTCTTTCTAATGATTCAATTATTTCTTTTACAGTAATGTGATCAAATTCTTCACGATCCTCTTCTTCATGAGTACCTTTGTTTAGATAAGCCCAATGTAAACCACCTTCATCCTTACCCAGACCAAGCAGTAAGTCGAGACTTATAATTATTTCATCTTTATTTGGAACATCTACTTTAGCTTTTTTAATTTTAGAACATATATTTGCAGCTAATGCGTTTAAATCCCAAGGTGCTTTAGGGTTTCGTCTAACGACACTGATAGCCGGATCCCTTATATGACAATTGTTGCTGTAGTGCCACCATGCTTTGTCACATAAGTATTCCAAAGCACGACGCGATGACATTAAGGCATCCTTATACTCACCATTAAAGTATAACTCCGATGCTGCTAGAATATAATTTTTAGGACGATGTTTAGAGGTGACTTGTATATGATTTTCACCTTTTTGACGTAAGAAAATATATGATTCAGTTTCTTCTGCAGCTTTTTTTCCAATAGTCTGATGTATATCTTTGAAAAACTCTTCGCCATGGCACGCTAAAATAACTTGTTTATCTTTGAAAAAACTATCTTTAAATAATGTCTCACGAATAGCCTTCCGATGTTCATCATCTATAGAATTTACAGGATCATCAAATATAATCAAAGGGCAATTATTTTTAATATTTTTTGCGAGTAAGATGGCTAAACCTAAACACCTAATATGTCCTTCGCTTAGTACATGTAATGCATCATGTTTCTTAGCAGGTGTTGTTTGGAAAGATATTAATAATTTTTCATCTTGTGCAAGTGGTAAATCTATCCTCCCGATCATCTCCTCAGGCTGATCGTATCTATTAAAGGCATTATATAATTTAGTAGTCATGTCACCCAAATCTGCAACTAAATCAATAGGTAAGTTATTCTTATAATCATTTAGAGATATAATCAATAAGTTGTAAGATTCAGCAATCAGAATATTATTAGCTATCACTTCTTTTTCTGAGTTAACATCTTCGATTAATTCAGCATTATCTTTTTCAAATTTAGCTATAAAATCATCAGCTTTTTTTAGTTGCTCATTAATATTTTCTTTATTCACTTTAAGTTTTATTATTTGATTGGATATAGCCCTTATTTTCTCTAAACCGTTGTTATTTATTCGTTTTTCTTCTAATTTCTGAGTGATCTTTGAATCTTCTAACATTTGATTCTTTATTATTCTTTCTATTAAGACTATTGGTGCATGAGCACTAGAGTTGGAATTTTCTAAGCTATGAAACCATTCAATATCTAATTCTGAAGAATTTTCCTTTAAATATTCTTTTAAAAAATCATTATCGGAATAGTTATCACAAACTGTAATAATACTATTTAACTTTACTAGTGAATCGCTAAGTGTCTTTTTTTCAAGATGTATTTCATCTTGAATTCTGGCAAGGTGCTCTAATTTTTCTAGCTCTAGAATGGCATTAGCAAAGGGATTTCTAGTCGATAAATTTATTGGAGTCTCACAAGCAGGACACTTATCAGCGCTTTCATCTTGCAATACACGTACTGATTCATACAACCTTTTATATGAAATTTGTGTTGAGTTGTCTATTAACTCCTGATTATTTATCATAATTCTAGAGTAAGCATTTCTAATTTCTCGTCGAACGCTATTCATAGAGTCTAGGTTCAGGTTAGATTTAGATGTTATAGGCTTTTGAAGCTCTGCTTCGATACGACTTATTTCCCCACTACTACCCTGTTTTCCATTAAGCTCATCATCCATCTGCAAAAAGGTATAACCGTCTTTATATGTTCTAGCTAGGCTATTCTCATCTTCTTTTATTTTTTGTAGATCAGCCAGATACTGATGTCTATTTCTAACATGAATGTCAGTTTCTCGCTCTTTAACTCTCAATTCCTCTGCTTTTTTCCCAACCAAGTCTATATATTTCTGATCAATTGCTAATGAAAAACCTTTTACAAAATCGTTAAATGCATCAAGACCAAATAAGGTTGAGGTAAGCTCTGTTTGCTTAGCTGGTAGCTGAGCTGCTATACGTGAGAAGCTATCAATACGATTTCTTTCAATAAAACAAAACTGGTAAAGCTCTTGGTCAAATTCTATTTCTATTTCTTCGTCTTGATCATTACGACCTAAAAGAATGGGACGAGTAAAGCTTTCTGTATGGGCATTTTCAAAGTATTTATCTTGATTTTTAAATCTCTTGTTATCAGCCTCAGCAACACTTCCAAGTAACCCATATTCTAATGCTTCGCAGAAACTCGTTTTCCCAGTCCCATTAGGACCGTATATAAGAACTATATTGCTATCAAGAATCAATACCTCTTCTTTAGCAAAACCCCGAAATGGACCCACTTCTACAGAAACTATTCTCTTTATAAGTGGATTAGCTTTAGAACTACCTTTTGGTGATTGTGAGATTTCATCGGATAACTGATTCCAGCTTGTAACTGTTAGCTCTACTATTTTTCTTACTCGCTGACCTTGATGCGTGCCCAATAACGCCAACTCATCAAAATTAGCGAGAATTAAATTAGCCATCTTTGATACATTTGGCGCTGCAGTTAGTTTTATAGTGTTCATAAAGCGTAAGTATTCGTTTTTAAGCATAATTTCCCTCTTAATCAGAATCATCCTGATTTAAACTTATATGCAAATGATTACATAATAAAAGTAGTTCTAGCAGCAAATAAAACATTAATATCCTGAAGGTTTTAACAGTCGGTGTCAGCAGACACCTTTAAAAAATCAACCCTAATATTCTCCATGTTCAAAAATTTATTTATCATTTTAGTTTTCATTAGCTTGATTGTTGATAACCAAGCTTTGAAATAGCACTCTAGACATTAGTATAAAAACGACATAAGTTTCAATTGTTAAAAACCGTATAATTATAACTAAACCACTCTATTCTTCTTAAAGTTCTCAGCCTGCTCAAATATCTCTTTATAGACCTCTTTTGAATCAACAGGTGGATAATCCCATTCATCAAGCAATATCATCAAATCAAACTGTAGTTCCGCTTTGATATCATCGCGCTTATTCCAGTCAATATACTTAGCTTTATCATCGATGAGCTTTTTAACCTCTTTGGACAGCTCAACCAGCTTATCTTCTGGATAAGTAAAATCGTATTTATGCGCCAGTGACAGCAGAATGTCGTAAAACGCTTTTTCTTCAAAGTCGATACCCATTTCACCAAACGATGCCATCTCAACCCGTAGCTCGTTATATAGCTTGATGATCTCATCAGAGAAATCACCAATGACTTCAGCGCGTAGTATGTCTTGCTCGTCACGGTCGTTATACTTCTCAACGAGCGCATTCATTTTCTTACTGAAATCAACACCCTTTACCTTGTTGGTCTTTTTCAGCTCACCAATGGCTTTAGCCAGTAGTTGTTGTAGTAGCTCTAGCTTGGTATTCGGCTGTTTAATCACTTCAAGCTTGGCCAGGTAGTCTTCATCGAAGATATCGATCTCACCGTCGGTGTTATCACCCAGCTTAAAGATCTCTTCAACGCCATCACTCATCAGTGCGTCTTTCACTAGGTCACGTACCTTTTGGTTCATCTGCTCGACGTCAGGTGCGCCGCCAGTAGTGATTTTAAAGATGATGGTACGAATGGCTAGGTAGTAATGAATCTTGTCTTTATAAGTCTTGGTGAGCGCTTCACTGCCCACGCAAATATCATAAGCAGACTTCAAACGCTTGGCCAAATCCATAAAACGCTTTTCTAGCTTCTTAGATTGCAACGCAAAGTCAGCCGCTGCATTCAAGCAATTGAGCTGCTTTAATGGCGTGCCGTTAAAGTAAAGACTAGAGTCAAACTTATGATAGACGGTATCTAGTAGATCCAAATGGTCTTTGACCACCACGACTGACTTTTGAATATCGTCTAGGTTTTGAACCTGACCGCCTGTGTAATACGAGAGCGCCAGATTCATCTGCTTTTTGATGCCGATATAATCAACCACCAAGCCGCTTTCTTTGCCTTCAAACTTACGATTGACCCGTGAGATGGTCTGAATCAGGCTATGCTTTTGTAGGGGTTTATCTATATAGATGGTATCTAGAAACGGTACATCAAAGCCTGTGAGCCACATATCAACGACGATGGCGATCTTAAAGTTAGACTTGCTATTTTTAAACTGACGATCTAGCTCTTTGCGGTAGTCTTTGTTACCCAGATTGTCCCACATGCCTTTTTCATCATCTTTGTTACGAGTTATGATCATCTTGACGCGCTCCATGGGCATGACATTTTTCTTGTCGCTCTCTGACAAGGTTGAGCCTTCCTCGCATGCTCGCACTTCATTCCATTCAGGACGCAGCGCTATGATGTCTTTATAGAGCTGATAGGCAGCTTCACGGCTGCTACAGACAAACATTGCCTTGCCTTTTTGCGTCGTACCCTCTTCTACTCGCGCCTCATAATGCTGAACAAAGTCTTCAGCAATGGCTCTTATGCGATCAGGGTCACCAAGAATGGTGGACATACTCGCCATGGCTTTTTTGCTTTTCTCTATCTGATACTCATTGGTGCCAGCGTCAGCACTTTCTTGATAGTATTTCTCTACTTCATCAAGCTGCTTACTATCGAGTAGTACTTTGGCAGCACGGCCTTCATAGACGATACGTACCGTGATTTCATCGAATACCGACTCAACCATGGTATAGCTATCAATGACTGGACCGAAGACATCAAGGGTGGCATCAATTGGTGTACCTGTGAAGCCGACGTAAGTAGCATTGGGTAATGAATCATGTAGGTACTTAGCGAAGCCGTAGCTCTTTTTGACACCGTCTTCGGTGACGGTAATTTTTTGCTGTAGATTGATTTGGCTACGGTGCGCTTCATCTGAGATACAGATGACGTTGGTACGCTCGGTCAGTAGGGCTAAGTCTTCGGTAAACTTATGAATGGTGGTCAAGAACACACCGCCACTTCTGCGACCTTTTAACTGTTCGCGCAGATGCGCTCTACTTTCGACACTGATGATATTGTCATCGCCGATATAGGTCTTAGCATTGGTAAAGGTTTCAGACAGCTGACCGTCTAAATCGGTGCGATCAGTGATTAAGATAATGGTTGGACTGCCAAGCTCAACGTCGCGCATCAGCAGACGTGCTAGAAACAGCATGGTAAAACTCTTACCACAGCCAGTGGCGCCAAAGTACGTACCACCTTTACCGTCACGTAAGCCATTATCGTCAATTAAGTTGCCATGACTATCGAGCTGCTTCATGTGCTGCTTAATATTGTCGTATAGCTTGGTGGCAGCATAATACTGCGGATAACGACAAACGATTTTTTCTTCCTTGCTTGATTTATCAGGTACATAAATAAAATTGCGAATAACATCAAGCAAACGAGCTTTATCAAATAAGCCGCTCATCATGGTCAGTAAGGAATGGATACCGTCTTTCTCTAACTTCTCATCGCCTGTCACTTTGCGCCAAGAGTAGTAGAACTCATAAGGCGCAAAGAACGATCCCATCTTTGAGTTGACCCCATCGCTAATGATACATAGGGCATTGTATTTAAACAGCTCTGGAATATCGCGCTTATAGCGAGTGGTCAGCTGGGTATAGGCATCAAACATAGTGGCATCTTCGCGGATGCTGCTCTTAAACTCAAACACCACCAGTGGTAGGCCATTGATATAAAGAATGCCATCAGGAATACGCCACTCAAAGCCTTGTATCTCCATTTGATTGACGATGCGGTAGCGATTGTTATCGAGTGCTTCATAATCAATGAGCTGGATGTATAAGTCTTTTTGGGTATAGTCCTCACGCTTCAAGAAAAACCCATCAGCGACAAACTTCATAATGGCTTTGTTGGTATCGTAAAGGTCGGAGGCAGGAAGGTATTCAAGCTTATGAATGATAGAATCAATCTCATACTCTGTAATCAAGTCATCTTTATAACGGGTCGCTAGAAACTGTCGAAGATCAGACTTAATCAGCACATCGTCAAGATTACGGTCGAGTGCTTCACCTAGCGTATGTGGATAGCCCTCAGCAGATAGTAGCTCGATAATGGCTTGTTCAAGCCTGTCTTCGGTGAATTTCAACTATAAGTCCTTTTTTAGATAAATAGAGCATCTTTCAATAACATTAGTAATCGCTTACGGCAATGTGAACCCTACAAAGCTGCAAAGCTGGATGTCGTCTCATAAACTTTTTTTACTGGATTGAACTTCATAACGAAGCTTTTATTAACGAAGTTAGGACGCTCAGGATCATCAGGAGGTATGCCTTTATAAGTCAATATAATGGGATAATAAGCAGCGTTTTCAGGCATTACTTTAACGATCCCTTCATAATTATAATATAAAGGGGAATCTTCATCGTCTTGACCGTCATTATCTGAACCAGCATCACCCAAAGCATAAACATTAATAAAATCATTCTCAGGCAGGTGTAGTACTGTCCACCAACTGTTCGTTTCGCCAAGAGTCATATAACCGCTCTTAAAAACACTGCCTACTAAGTTTGTCCCTAACAGCTGTATAGTTTTTTGAATGTCATTGTCCTGAAGGTTCATTGTGCCCCATCTGTCATAAAAAGCTACGCTCTCCGGTGTTCTGCTTATCAATTGAAACTGTCCATTATTTAGTCTTTTAAAACTATATAAATCTGCCTTTGAGCCGCAAGATTCACAGTATTCAGATGATTCATCATAAACGATAACCTTTTCAATGGTCACTAAATAACGTGGTTCACCTTTTGCGTTATCATAAAGTCCCATAGGATGCATTAAAGCAACTATTCTTGCTCCATTGCTGTCAACTTGACCTAAACCGATATTTGGCATCGATTCAATATATTCATCATTGACGGAGGTAGGTCTCATCTGACCACTATAAAACTGACGCATGACTTCTTTAAAGCTTAAGTCTTTGATTTTTACCTGAGCCATTTGGCTGACAGAAAAAGCGGGAGCGGCAGCTATTGCAGGAGTCGCAGATAGAACGCTTAGGCTGAGCGCCAAACTAAGTAAAAGCTTTTTCATGCTAAACTCCATTAATTACTATATTTTTGAGAGAAATATTTACTGTCAAAAGCTATATTATTTCATCCACAAGTCTGGCAGCATCTGGGATACACAACTCCCCTGACATTAACTTAGACAAGAGGGTATCGCGGAGTTTGGCTAATTCAATAGTCTGTAATGAACGAAGATTATTTGCGAGATACATTGGTTTTGCTAATTCCGAAAACTCTTCCATTAATCTTGATGAAGGTATTGCTACTGACCAGCTCATAATGGCTGCTTTATCACCGCGTGGCATCTTGGTTCCTTTTGATGTTGCAGTCATATAGTCAAAAAAGGAATCCTGATAAAGAAGATTAAATAAATATTCATTAGCTACAGAGTTATGAGCTTGAAAGCTCAAGACATCATTTGACCGACCACCGCTGAAACTAGCAAGCCATATTTTTTTGAAATATGGACGTATATTAGAGATTAAGGTTTGTCCTACAGAAAACTTTGGAACTTGATTGGTACTCGCGATATTCGCTGCATGAGAAATTCCTGACTTCTCTTTATTCATATTTTCAGTAGAAACATAGTTTTCTAAAGTGAGTTCTGATGTATTTATTTTGCCTTTTCCGTACGAGCAAATATCAGCAAGTATTCCATTTTCCCACCCCTTCGGAATCCAACCCATTTCTTCCGCAAACTCAAACGCATCAGGGAATAAGTCCTGAATATCTGAATTGTCTTTTTTCTCAATCTTCTTACGCTGTTCAGCACGTTCGATAAATTCATCAGGAATAGCATTACCAGCCGCCAGCGCATTATCAATCAACGGATCAAAATCAACAAACCAACTTTTAAACAATGCCTGTGCCATCGCTTCTAGCGTTTCATTCATTTGGCGGTTTAGCTCGATTTTGTCGTCTAAAGAACCAAGAATATGGGCAATTGCTTTTTGAGTATCCAAACTTGGTATGTTCAAAGGAACGCGCTTGAGTATTCCTGTATTAAGATTAGGCATAGTAGCGCCAACAGCGTGTCTGATTATCCATTCTTGATTTATAGGCGAACTTAAGTGATAGGTCAAGAAACGAGCATCTATGCTATTACCAGGTCTTACAAGTAAGCATCCAGTACCACAAAACATCCCTTCTTCAAGTTCAGTAATCAACGCTTTTCTAGTTACGTCACCTCGGCGACTGTATACGATATCGTTCTTTTTCACTAAATGCTTTGATAGTCTTTCTGCATCTTCTTTAGTTATTCTAGCTATACCAGATAAATCTATTTTATTATTGATAATATTAAGAGGCATAATTACTGGAATCCCCTCATCAACATAATCAGAGGCATGCAATTGGCTACCAAATGGTCCTGTCTGAATTATTCCATTGCCCAGCTTTACTATTTCTCCAAGAGTTGTTTTTACCCAATCACTCGCCATAACCCAATACCTCCAAGTTCTGACGAATGGTCGCATCTAGCTTTTCGGACTCTTGCATCTGTGCATATAGCGTTTGGCTTAGCTCCAGCATCTTAGTCTCAAACGGAATGCCATCATCTTCGATAGCTGCCGCCCCAACATAACGCCCAGGCGTCAGCACATAGTCATTGGCTTTGATATCGTCTAGACTGGCGGATTTACAATAGCCTGCTTCATCTGCGTAGGCTTCATAGCCGCCCGCTTCTTTCTCACCGCGCCATGCATGATAAGTCTTGGCAATCGCTTCGATATCATCAGTAGAAAACTCTTTATGCGTACGGTCAATCATCGCACCGATATTACGGGCATCAATGAACAGCGTCTCACCGCTACGGTTACGCAACCCCTTTGCCTTACTATCAGCTGACGTAGCTTGTTTGTCTTTACTGATAAACCATAAACACACCGGAATCTGCGTGGTATAAAACAGCTGACCCGGTAGCGCAATCATACAATCGACCAGATCGTTTTTGATGATTTGCTCGCGTATCTCACCCTCACCACTGGTGGTGGTAGACATCGAACCATTGGCAAGTACAAAACCAGCAGTTCCATGCTCAGAGAGCTTGGATATCATGTGCAATATCCATGCATAGTTGGCATTGCCCGTAGGCGGTGTCGGATACCCTGCCCAGCGTGGGTCATCGACCAGCTCATCAGAGGCGCGCCAATCCTTTTGGTTAAAAGGTGGGTTTGCCATGATGAAATCGGCTTTTAGGTCTTCGTGCTGATCTTTAAAGAAAGTATCGGCAGCCACATCACCCAAGTTGCTAGAGATACCACGAATGGCAAGGTTCATCTTAGCGAGCTTGTAGGTCGTGCTGGTGTACTCTTGCCCATAGATAGACACATCTTTGGTATTGCCGTGGTGACTCTCGATGAATTTGATGGACTGGACGAACATACCGCCCGAGCCGCAGCACGGATCGTAGATTTTGCCTTGATATGGCTCAACCATTTCTGCAATCAGATTGACCACAGACTTAGGCGTATAGAACTCACCACCGCCTTTACCTTCAGTTGCAGCAAACTTACCCAAGAAATACTCGTACACGCGCCCTACCGTGTCTTCTTCTGGATTACCGATAGTGTCGATGTTATTGACCACATCAATCAAGGCGGCAAGCTTACTGGCCGTTAAGCCTAGACGTGAGAAGTAGTTGTCAGGCAATGCGCCTTTCAATGATTGGTTGGTCTTTTCGATGGTACTGAGCGCCGTGTCGATTTTAAGCGCGATGTCTTCTTGCTTAGCATTCTGCTGGATAAAACTCCAACGGCTCTCCTCTGGCAAGTAGAACACGTTATCTTTGGTATAAGCTTGCACCATGTTGATATGCTTTTCATAGCCTGTATCGATCAGTTTTTGGCGCTGCTGCTCGAAAGTATCACTGATGAATTTTAAGAAAATTAGGCTAAGGACGATGTGCTTATATTCTGATGATTCGACGCTACCTCGTAGCTTGTTGGCAGCATCCCAAAGGGCTTCTTCAAAATTGCCATTGTCTGTTTTATCTTTTTTGTTCGCAGGTGTTTTAGCCATGTTTCTTTAATCTCTATTTGTGATACTTTTAATTTGTATGATGAATTGTGTTTAATTTTCATATGCAATACAGATATGATTCCGACTACCTTTACGATGTAGCCATCACTTTATAATGTTGAAAACAGCATCATTAATTTTGTTTGGTATTATACTATCATAAGAATGCTTGAACTCTATGATATACAAAGCGTCATTCCATCTTTGACTTAGACAGTTTTGATTATACTCATCGAGATATGCAAACTGATGTAAAGATACTTTTTTGCAGAAAAGTGATTAACTTGCTATGAAAAGTCTATTATTGGACTATAACGCAATGTTTAAAACCAACTATGGCGTAGACAGCAAATCCTTCCAAAATTACTACCGCGACCTTGCAGGGCGCGTCATTAATCAAGAAGTGGACTTACTGGTTGTCGTTGGCATGTTCTTGACGGGTTTTGATGCTACCAAGACATTTGGCCACATTGTGACCTTTCGAGACTTAGAAAAAGCGACCATTGACGCCATCACCTTGTTTGGTGATAGAAACACTAAAAACGTGGTGCTAGAGAAGAGCTATAAAGAATACTTAGAAGGTTTTACTGATATCGCCACAGGCAAAGCACGACGCGGTTATTTGGAAGTGGTCAAAGAGCTGCAACAACGCTTCCCTAACCCTGATGAGATTGTGAAAGAGTCTGATAAGAAGGACTTTGCTAAGTTATTCGGGGAGTATTTACGTGTCGAGAATATATTACAAAACTATGATGAGTTTGCAAGCCTAAAAGCACTGCAAGACTTGGATGTGACCGATGCTGACGCTGTTGAGACGTTTAAAGATGAGCATTACCTAAACGATGATGACTTAGCCGCTATGCAAGCTATTAGAGTGCCTGCTGAACGTACCGTACAAGATTACCGTTCTACCTATAACGATTACGTGATTGGTTACGTCGTGAAAAAGCAGCTGACCAGCAAGGAGAGTCTTCGATTGATTGGGACGACGTGGTTTTCGAGATAGATCTGCTCAAATCACAGGAAATTAATCTTGATTACATACTCGGATTAATTTTTGAGCATAATAAAAACACCAAGGACAAGTCTGCCCTAGTTGAGGAAGTACGTCCTTTGATTCGGGCAAGCCTTGGCAACCGTGCCAAAGAGAGCCTAGTAGTCGATTTCATCAATCAAACCAACTTAGATAGCATCCCTGATAAATCCAGCATTATCGATGCTTTCTTTAGCTATGCTCAGGTAGAGCAGCAACGTGAAGTGAAAGACATGATTGCCGCTGAAAACCTGAATGAAGATGCTGCTAAGCGTTATATCACCGCTTCTTTAAAGCGTGAGTACGCCAGTGAGAACGGCACAGAGTTAAATGCTATTTTGCCCAAACTGAGTCCACTGAATCCGCAGTACTTAACCAAGAAGCAAAGTGTTTTGCAGAAAATTGCGGCTTTCGTTGAGAAGTTTAAAGGCGTGGGTGGGAAATTTTGAGTAATCTATAAAGCAAAGAGGCTGTTTGACACACGTCAATCAGCCTCTAATATAATCAGGGCGGTTCATATCTTGAGTACTAGATTTATTCGTGGAAATATATTCCGTATTTTGAAGAACATATTACTAATAATATTAAACCAAATATGTATATTTTTAATTGCTATTACAGCCTAAATCACTCACTAACTTAGTATCTTTACTCTTAATTGCTTCTAAGCAAGCAGCATATTTCTGTTTTACGAGTTCTAATTTAATCGTCTGTTCTAAGGCGGAAATTTCGTTCTGATTGGTAGTTGAAGATCTGCTATATACTGAACCAACTGCAGTAAATACTGATGTTATAATTGCAGACGGAATTTTTGCTACTGCTAAAGCTTCACCATCTACATCTTGCTTATATTTTGTTGGAATACCCTTTTCAAAAGTAAATTCTGCGCTATTATTGGCAAAAAATGATTTAGATATTGGAAGAAATGATGTTGTGGAATACGATGGTGAAAATACTATCGATGAAAAATTTAGATCCCCAATCGTACTACCACTATTTATCGTTACTCTATAAGGTTCGTCTTGTCGATAAAATATGCCAGAACTAGATACTTCCACCTCCTCGGTATTTTCTACCCCTTTATTCTCCGGCCCTTCTTTTTTAATAGTTACTGAAAGACCACATGGGTTATATTCACCTTCCGATTTATATATAAAAACATGTTCTGTATCAGTATTACAGCCGATCGGCGGAAACAAACCAGACCCTAAAGGCGGTTTGGTAAAATTACCATAACTAGTTGCTAGATTACTGAATATATCTGTAACGTTACTAGTAGTCTTTGATGTGACAGTGGTTAATAATCCGCTTTCAGTTATCGATATATCTGAAAGGTTTTTACCCATTATATTTTTATTGTGGTTTAGCACATATCTTTTTGATAAATCAGGATATGATGGTGTCGTTTCAAGCGCAACCTTAGTTATATTACTAGCTTCTATAGTAACTTTAACTACAATATCTTTTTTAGGCATGTAATAAGACAAGCCGTGAACATGACTCGAATTTTTATTTTCAAAAGAGGTTATGCTCGCACAGGAAGTTATACACAAAGTAGCAATGACTATTAATATTTTCATCTAGTTATCTCCCATATATTGTATAGTGCTTCTTACCTGATTTATCTCTGCATTACATCCTATTGTTTATTATTTAGACACAAACTATATTACGCTTAATTTTTAATTCTTTATACTAATAAGAAGTCAAACCACCTCAGCGTTTTGGACGTTCATCACTTACATCTACTTTAGATTCTTGCCGTTTCAGCGCTAAATATTGCTGATGCTGTTCGTTAGACCTCTCATTTGTGCCGTTTTACAGAATTCTTAGTTTGACAATAGATAAATCCTAAACTGGTATAAAGTAGTGTAAGACTTATAAGGAAGCGTGTACTGATCAATATTTTCTATCTCAACTTATATGTCTTGCTCTTTATAGTCATCAATATCAATATCTGTATATTCATTATTAGAAGTATACCTCAAGAAAACCAAATATTTCACCCTTCAAACCTATTAATAGACCACTTAAAACAATCTACCGTTTCACTATACCTAAAGCATAAAAGCTTTAAATGATAATCTATCTATCATTAGACTTTTTTGTATTATTAAATGATAGTAATATCTTGCTATTATTAATGAACATTAATTATTAAGTCTAAGTAATAGAGGTGGCGTTATGACCGTTCGTATTTATGTGAGAGCCAGCACTAAGGATCAAGACGCTACCAGAGCATTAGCTGAGTTAGTAGCTTTCAGTACAAGTTATGATGATAACTATATTGAATATGTTGAGCATTTCAGTGGTACGAAGCTCGATAGACCAGCTTTAGCCAAGCTGCTAAAGGATGCTGAAAAAGGCGATATTCTACTAGTTGAAAGCGTGGATAGATTAAGCCGGCTATCTCAAGATGATTTTGCAATTCTAAAGCAGCGTATCAAAGACAAAGGCTTACGATTGGTGGTGGCTGATCTACCAACCACGTATACGGTGAGTGGTGGCATGACAGGTGATATCCTAACAGTGATTAACCATATGTTGATCGACTTATTAGCAACGATGGCAAAACTTGATAACGACAAGCGTAGAGAGCGTATTAAGCAGGGACTGGCTAACAGTGGCTATAAGCCCACTGGTAAGAAGCCTAATACAACGAAACACAATCGTATTAGAGAATTAGACAGTCAAGCCAATATGACAAAAGAGGAAATCGCTAAGGCGGTTGGTGTTGGGGTAGCTACCGTTTATCGTGTATTAAAGCAGGACTAATAGCTGAGGTATTTTAAATATTAGCTCATCATTATTATTATGAGTGCTATATTTTATTTTCGTTCATAAATAGCTGATATATAAGGTTTTACACGCGAGGTAAGAAATATTTATTTATAGAGACACCAACTTTTTTACTATGTGGACGTGTTAAAACACAGTATCTTATGGTTGGGATGTTTGCCGCATAGGCTTTAAGCTCACTAATGATAAAGCTAGAAAAACTGGGCAGAAATACTTTAGAATAGTAAACATTTTACCAGTCCTCTTGTATGAATCAATCTTACTACGAGAGAAGTAACATAAGGTCGCTTATAACCTTATTTTCTTCATTTTAAGAGATTAAGGTGCTCTATGTCAGACCCAAATAGAGAAGAGTTTAAAGGCACAGCCTGGCATAAAAAAGATAATGGCTTATTTGTGCCAGAAACTTATAGCCTTGATGAAAAAGCCGAGGTCACAAAGAAGACACTAAGGGAGCAGGTTAAATGGGTGCTGGACAACATAAGCCTTGTTTTATTGTTGCCATCTTTTTTAGGAGCTTTATGGCAGATCTTAGAATTATCAAGTATAAATGTTGCTTATATTAGGTTTTTTTCTGTCACTCAAATACCAGTTGACGGCATACTTATACTGTTTTTAATCGTTCTGATAATTGTTATGGGGAAGGCAGTAATAGGTTTGTTAAAAAGTGCTTTTGAAAACAAAGTCAAAGGGCTTGAAGATGAAGAATTTGTTAAAAAGCTTAGAAAAAACTTAAATTTTCACATAAAAAAGATGCTTATCGTCATACCTATAATGCTAGTTCTTATTATTTATTTAATTAGTGAGCTATTTGCAGGTATGTTCCCCACATCCCCTATTGTTACCATTTTACTTGTAAGTTTTTTTATTTCGGGCTTTATGTTTTATGTACTTGACGCTGTTATGCTGATTGGATTGAAGTACGCTCAAGATGGTATTAATTCGGATAATATTAAAGACCGTATGGGCACCCTTGTAGATAAATATAGAAAGCCTATTTACTGGTCAATATTAGCAGGCATAGCAATAGCCATCTTTATTTGTTATCTGTTAATCAAAGCATTTAGTGCAAGCTTTATATTGCCTGCTGATTTATATAACACTAAAACCTTAGAGGCAGTAATATATAACGATTTTAAAACCAAGAACTACGAGATAGAGTATTTTAATGACAAATACATCTTTGTTAAATTATGTGCCATCAAGGAATGCAATCATAGATTAGATAAAGAGATCATTATATATCCTACCGAAAAGGTCTTATTTAAAACTACCTATGGCAAAGTATGGACTGGATATTTTACAACCTACAAACCTGTTAATAGCCCAGATACTCCTTAATTGGGCTGTTCAATTTAAATATGTAAAGCAAACCACGCTCTATGCAAGGATGTCTACCTTGATAATTAAGCTATTATAAATATCATCGTTGCGATGATGATTCGACTATAAGAGAATCGGCTGATATACCATAGCTTGAAAAGTAATCGATATTTTTCTTGACTCTATTTAGGCTAACAGAATACCTAAAACATTCCGTATCAAAGGATACTGATGCTCAAAATAATTTTGAGTATTTGAGTATTTGAGTATTTGAGTATTTGAGTATTTGAGTATTTGAGTATCACATCGCTTCTTTGGCTATGATAGTTATCAGCTATATTAGTTTTGTAAGTACTAGTGTCGCCCCTGATCCATTTTCTATATAGAACACAGCAGCTTTAAGGCCATGATCAGTAGCAAACTGTATGAGCTTGTTCTTGGCACATTTGGCATTTTGCTCTTTGGTTGACGCTCTAAGTAAGATACGCTCTGATAAACATAAACACCTAAAATAGTCTGTTATAAGTAGTTCCACTACACCAGTCTATTTTAGGTGGTCTATTAATCGGTTTTTGATGCCTTTTAAATGGTTCCGCTGGGATATACCCTACGATAACAGGAAAGCCATCGCGGATGACAAAACCTGTTTAGCTTTTAAACAAGACGGGTTTGTCGATAGTATGTAAGATAAGTTCGAAAAGTAACTAGAGTGTGAGACTATTCATATTGGGTCTGAATCAAAGTTTTATTGTGATTAATTTCTGCTCAATGTTATTCATTTGTCGCCATGATGAGTGATGGCGGCTTGTAATTTAGTTAGGAAAAATAATCTTGAGTAATAATATACGTTTGTAGCATTTGTAGCAGAGCTTGTTCTAGGCTTCTTTACTTACGCTTTTTTGTAGATTCTTTTTTAGTAAATGATCAAATATGAACGGGCCAAATGGTAAGAGTGATCCGAGTACGCCCGCAGGTATTGCCCAACGAGGAATTTTTACTTTGATAGCTGTGCCTACAAGTACTACGATATAGACAATGAATAGTACACCGTGCGCCATACCGATATATTTCACACCTTCTGGAATGTCCATCATATATTTTAGTGGCATGGCGATGAAGAGCAATAATAAGAAAGAGGTGCCTTCTAGGTAGCCTATAAGGGTAAGACTTTTTAACGCGGTCTCTTGTTTTTTTCTAAGGCTGTGAATTTTTTCAATA
>Ga0208014_1000246_pt1 | contig 28168 bp, 27 predicted proteins | sample 25_taG_FD_184099 | JGI IMG/M metagenome (GOLD analysis project Ga0208014, IMG submission 184099) | Marine viral communities from Cariaco Basin, Caribbean Sea - 25_WHOI_OMZ (SPAdes) (version 2) | ecosystem: Environmental > Aquatic > Marine > Oceanic | place: Caribbean Sea: Cariaco Basin...
GTGGAGCTACAAAAAGAACTAAATGAGCTTTTCACCGGCACTACTGCAGATTCAATCACCGATAGTATTATTCAAGGGTTTAGAGAAGGGAAAAGAAGTATCGAAGATTTCGCAGAAACATTTGAGGATATGATGAAAACCGCTATGCTTAACGCCTTCCAAATGAAATACCTTGAAGATGAAGTAGCGAAATTCTATGAAAAGTTTGCTGATTATGGAGAAGACGGAAACTTTTCAGCTAGAGAAATAGAATCTTTGAGAGAATTATATGCTTCTATGATTAACGGAGCGAGAGAGGATCTAAACGCAATAGATGACATTCTGCAATCTACCGGTATAGGATCTCTATATCAACCAGAGAACAGATCAGGAATGAGCGGAGCTATTAAGAGCATAACTGAAGATACTGCTAATGTAATGAATGGCTATTTAAATGCCATGCGAATTGATACTCGAGAGCTTTTAAACAGTGCTCGTGTAGAATTAGAAATCAGTAGACAATCCAGTATATATTTATCGGAAATAGCATCTAACACCCGGTACAATCGCTATTTAGAGAGTATTGATAATCGTATGTCAGTTATAGAAAATGGTTTGCTACAATTTCAATCAAGAAGCTAGCAATTAAAAAGGGCAAACTATAAAGCTTGCCCTTTTACTGGTTGGTTAGGTTAGAGCTTTCCTATTATCGGATAGCTTGCATAAAGGTCATATTTTCTTTTTCAGGAGCAAAGGCAGCTGTATTTCGCACTAACGTATTCCCATCAAGAATAATTTCATTGTCCTCCCCTACATTGATATAGGTAAACGAAGCCGTATAAACACGATCTAAATCCAGAATATCATAATAAGGGGAACTCTCAGGCAGCCATTTAAAAGAAACTTTGATTTTTTCTACATCTTCACTTATTTCAATTTTATTGGACTTTCCTCCACCGGCAGAAATAGGATTAAGATCATCCTGTCCAGCCAAATCATCATCAATATATTTCAAAACGGTGACTTCATATAAGGTCCCGTCTAATTCAGATATGTTTTCATTAGGTTGACTTTCGGCATTATTGACAATTTGATAAGTGGTAATCTGGGGTTCAGGTTCGTTATCATCAGAACTACAGGAGAATAAAAGAACACTTAAAAAAGAAAGTAATAAAATTTTAGTTTTCATTTGATTGATTTAATTATTAGCCAACGAAGCTAACCGAAGATTCATTAAAAACCTTACGGTTTTACGTAAATACGGCTTTAAAGACTGGGGGCATACACAAACGCTTTTAGCTTTTATATTATTTTTGATTTTTATAAAATTCAGCTATTGCTTGTGCGTAATCCATAGAGGATTTACCTATATAATTCAGTAGCATTTTCTCGGTACTGTGAGCTGTTATTTGCATTATTAAAGGAGTTGGCAATATTCCATATTGATTAGATGCAAAAGATCTTCTACAAGTATGGGAGCTGATTAATTGCCATTTTGGGTAATAACCTTGTAATGTTCTCTTTTCTCCCTTTCCGAGGTAATTCCCATCCTCATCTTTAGGTAATTCATTCCCATTTTCATCAACTAAAACTATTTTACGACCTGGAATAATTTCTGCAATACCAGCTTCTCTACAAAGAATTTTCAAATAGTTATTAAATTTCTGAAGTGAAATAGGATAAGGTAACCCCTCCTGTAATATCTCTTTAGTGGTTTCCAGAACCGGAATAGTCACATTTTTTCCTGTTTTTTGCTGAGTTAACTCAATTAAATCTAGCCCCTGTCTAGTTACAAAATTCGATTCTCTAAGCCCTAAAAGATCTGAACCTCTTTGACCAATATTGCAGCCTAATAATAGCCATTTTTTGGCATTGTTCAGCTTACGATTATTCATATCGGTATTTTTAATCGTTTTCAATTCTTCAGGATTTAGATATATAATATAATCAGTTTTCGGTTTACCACCTTTTACCTTTTTAAGCTGTAAATGAGTAGGGATGCCATCCATTTCAGCCTCCACACAAACCGTTTTAAGATCTGCTATAATTTTTCGGGAATAACTTTCAGAGTAATTTCTTTCACCTATCATCCAGTTAAGAAAGTCTTTCGCAAATTTTATATTTACATCTGAAACTTTAAACTTCTTTCTACCCTGATATTGTTTTAAAATATTTCGCAAGGATATATAAGAGTTGATCCTACTTTTAGAGAGTCCTAAACTGCCTTTATAATTCTCTCGGGTGTGAGCATTATCTATTAAATTGTTTACAGCATGAAGTAAACCTTCGTTCAGCTCCTCCTCAGCTTCATCATAAACACCATTGAAAATATCAATTTGCTTTTCCAACCAATCCGCGGTAATTTCTTTGGGATTGGATTTATTAAAGGCTTCAATAATATGAATGGATAACTTTTCTAAACTAATATTTAAGTTTCCAAGTTCTGGATCATTCTTAATTAGCTTTGGCGTAATTCCGTTGATCTTTTTTTTATTGTCAACCGTCCAGTTCTTAGGATCAATTACTTTTCCTGTTTTTTTCCAGATATTAAAATCATTACCGTGACGAAAGCGGACATATATAGGAGTGGGGTTCCTTACCCCTTTTAACCTAAAATTTACAGATGCCATACAGATTTGTTTTGGTCAAAAATAAAACTTTATCCGAACTTTATCCGTTTTTAATATGAAATAATGTGTTTAGATGTTAATAGATGTTACCTTAAAAACCTTGATATCACTCATACGGCAGGTTAATACAAGGAAAATACTAAAATGAAAAACATCTAAACACATATATTCAACTCCCATCCTGGGCACTTTACACTTCTATTTTCCAAAATTTCTTTAGTTAACTATTCATTTAATGGATCAATCCTAATTGTTGTGTTTAGGCCAAAATTGTGGTTAATCTGTACAGGAAGATTTCTATGCATCCGGCTAAGTATCAGAACCTGAATTTTATACACTTCTAGCGATGCCAATAAAGTAAATTCAGAACTAACATCACCGTTGCTAATTCACGAAAGCTATTATATTTGCGCTCTGAACATTTGATATGCCTAAAACCTTATTATTAATTTGCTTATTTCTACCCTGGTTATTAAGTGCCCAACTGGTTAATATAGAAACTCAACGTATCCAGTCTGACTCTACTCAATTTGTGCTTAATGCCGATTTTGGTTTTGATCACTCTAATAATGATGGTGTTACAGTGAATCAGATTCAGGCAATTATCACTACCCAAATTCGGTCCAAAGACCTTAAAAAAACCTACCTCCTGCTAGGGAATTATAATCTCGTTGATGCCGATGAGGGAAACTTACAAAACTCCTGGTTTCTACATGGAAGGTTTAACTATAGTATTGATAAACTTATAAAATTGGAAGCTTTCCTACAGGGACAATACAACCAACTACTGGTGGTGAGACAAAGAAATCTTATTGGTGCTGGTGTACGCTTTAATTGGATTGACCGTAAAAACTTTACGGGACATTTAGGCAATAGCTATATGTACGAAGTGGAATATAATGATACACTACGAAGTAAAAGCTATAATCATAGAAATAGTACCTATATTAGTTTTTCCTACACCTCTTCATCCCGCAATTTTATGCTCACCAATACTTTTTACTATCAGCCGTTGTATAGAAATCTTGATGATTATCGACTACTCGAACAATTTAGATTCGACTTTCCCTTAAACAAATGGCTTAAATTCTTTGCGGTTTATGACTATTATTTTGATAGTGAAACACCATTAAATACTAAAGAATATACCTCAAAACTTCAAATGGGATTTGGGATAAGTATTTAAAAAACGCTGTTCCATAGTGATTAAAAATCGACAATTGTATCATTTTTTTTATTTTGTTTAACCAATTAATCTCTAGATTAAACATTTTAACTTTTCTATATATAAATTACAGGTTCTATTTCTTTAGATTTGTTAAGTATCATAGGTTATATGGAATTAATTAAGCAAAACTTTAGCATTAAAGATCTCGAAAATCTTAGCGGTATTAAGGCTCACACGATAAGAATGTGGGAAAAGCGTTATAATATTTTAACACCAGAACGTACCGACACCAATATTAGAATGTACGACAGTTCCAGTCTGCAAAAAATATTGAACATCGCTTTTCTTAACGAGAATGGATATAAGATTTCACGGATTTCAAAACTAAGCGAAGAAGAAATTACCGCAATGGTTCATCGTATCACTTCCAGTATTAGTGACGAAAACAGGGCGATCAATCAGTTTAAGATGGCCATGATGAATTTTGACGAAAGTCTTTTCGATAAAACCTATAAAGCTTTACTCGAAAAAAAGACGTTTAAAACCATCTTTAACAATATCTTTCTTCCGCTTTTAAATGAGGTGGGAATGCTTTGGCAAACTGATACCATAAAACCTATTCACGAGCATTATATCGTAGATTTAATAAAGCAAAAACTTTATATAAATATTGTAGACATAAAAAGCAGTAAAAAACCCATTAAAGATGATCTGTTTATTCTTTTTCTGCCAGAAAACGAAATTCATGATATCGGGATCTTATATATACAATACCTGCTGTTGCATTCCGGATATCAAACCATCTTTCTGGGGCCAAGTTTACCCCTTTCCAACATGAAATTTTTATTAGAACGTTATCCTAATGTGCGTTTTTTAAGTTACTGCACCATTGCACCTGTGAATATGCAGGATTTTATTAATGAATTTCAGGAAATTATTTGTGATGGCCGCCAGTATGAACTCAATTTATTTGGTCATAAAGCAAATATGCTCAAAGATTCCCCATTACCCGAAAATATTAAAATATACCGCGATTTAAATAATTTTATAAAGACCATCTAAAAATGAAGCAAAAAATAAGTATTATCGGCTCTGGGTTTGCTTCACTCGCGGCCTCGTGTTACCTGGCTAAAGAAGGTTATGATATCACGATCTATGAAAAAAACAGCGAGGTTGGCGGTAGAGCAAGACAGTTAAAAAAAGAGGGATTCACTTTTGATATTGGCCCTACCTGGTACTGGATGCCTGATGTTTTTGAACGCTTTTTTGCTGATTTTGGTAAAAAACCGGAGGATTATTACCAGTTGATCAAACTCAATCCTGCCTACAGGGTATATTTTGAAAAAGGTCATTATATAAGTATTGAAGATAGTCTTGAAAAAATTTATGCTGCTTTCGAAAAAGAAGAGCCTGGTAGTTCTAAAGCTTTAAAGAAGTTTATTAAAGAAGCCCGGGAAAATTATGACATTGCTATAAAAGATGTGGTATACCGCCCCGGCGTTTCGCCACTGGAACTGGTTACCCCCCAAACCGCAGCCAGGATCGGGCAGTTTTTTAGTACCATCTCCAAAAAGGTTAGGAAAGAATTTAATAATCAAAACCTCATCAAGATTCTTGAATTTCCGGTCTTGTTTTTAGGCGCTAAACCTACAAACACCCCTTCTTTTTACAGTTTTATGAATTATGCCGACTTTGGGTTGGGTACATGGCATCCAAAAGGAGGAATGTACGAAGTAATTCGTGGCATTCAATCTCTAGCCGAAAGTTTAGGCGTAAAGATTAAAACCAATAGCACTGTTTCTAATATTAAAGTTGAAAATAATACTGCTAAGGGTTTATATGTTAATGATAAATTTATAGCCACCGATATCGTGCTGAGTGGTGCAGATTATCATCACAGCGAACAATTACTTCCTGAAGAGCACCGCCAATATTCTGAAAAATACTGGGAGAGCCGTACATTTGCTCCTTCTTCCCTACTTTTTTATGTGGGGTTTGATAAAAAATTAAAAGATACGGTACATCATAGTTTGTTTTTTGATACCGATTTTGATGTACATGCACAAAATATATACGATAATCCTAAATGGCCGGAAAACCCGCTTTTCTATGCCAGCTTTCCTTCGGTAACCGATGATAATGTAGCCCCGGAAGGAAAGGAAGCCGGAATTTTTTTAATTCCACTAGCCCCGGATATTGAAGATACGGCGGAATTAAGAGCTAAATATTTCGAGAAAATTATCACTAGATTTGAAACCCTCACCAATCAAAGTGTTAAGAATAATGTTATATTTAAAGAGTCTTTTTGTGTAAACGATTTTAAAGAAGCTTATAATTCGTATAAAGGAAACGCCTATGGGCTCGCGAATACCCTGCTGCAAACAGCTTTTCTAAGACCAAAGCTTAAAAGTAAAAAAGTAAACAATCTGTTTTTTGCAGGACAACTAACGGTACCGGGGCCGGGAGTTCCACCATCATTGATCTCTGGAAAATTAACCGCCGGGCTAATCACAAAAAATAAAAATTAATGCTATGAAATCTATTTTTGACGTTGTCTCGAGAACGTGCAGTAAAGAAGTTACCAATGCTTACAGTACTTCTTTTTCTTCTGCTACAAAAATGTTAGCTCCCAGCATAAGACAGGACATTTACAATATTTATGGTTTTGTACGCTTTGCAGATGAGATTGTAGACAGCTTTCACGATTATGACAAAGAGAAATTATTCAATGATTTTGAAACCGACCTATACAAAGCTTTAGCTGATAAAATTAGTCTAAACCCTATTCTTAATGCTTTCCAGGAAACCGTGCATAAATACAATATCGATAAAGAATTGTATGTCGCTTTTATGAAAAGTATGCGACTGGACCTTCATAAATCAGATTACCTAAGCATCGAAGAATATAAAGAATATATTTACGGAAGTGCAGATGTGGTTGGCCTTATGTGCCTAAAAGTATTTGTAAAGGGAGATCAAAAAAAGTACGACCAACTTAAAGAGTCGGCCATGAGCCTTGGATCGGCATTTCAAAAAGTGAATTTCTTAAGAGATCTAAAAGCCGATTTTGAGGATCTTAACCGAAGTTATTTTCCTAACACCAATCTTGATCAATTAGATGAAGAAAGTAAAAAAAGAATCATTGCTGAAATTGAAGAAGATTTTAGAAAAGGTTTAAACGGAATAATCCACTTGCCTGTTGAAGCCAAATTTGGCGTTTATACTGCCTATATTTATTACAAAAAATTGCTTTACAAATTAAAACAAACCCCATCTTTAGAAATTAAGAAAAAGCGAATTAGGGTATCAGATTATCAAAAAGCAGGATTACTTGCAAAATCTTATATCTCATGCCGACTAAATCTTATATAATTTGTAAATTTAGACTATGATTACACTACTTTGGATCGTCATATTTTTAGCCACTTTTATTGGCATGGAAGGCATGGCCTGGTTTACCCACAAATATATTATGCATGGCTTTTTATGGAGTTTGCATAAGGACCATCATCAAAAAGATCACAGCAGCTGGTGGGAGCGCAACGATCTTTTTTTTGTATTCTACGCTGCCGTAAGTATTGGCTGCTTCCTTTTATGGCGTTATGAAAATGTTTGGTTTACCCTGCCCATTGGTCTGGGAATCTTAGCTTATGGTATCGCTTATTTTAGTGTTCACGATATTTTTATTCATCAACGCTTTAAAATCTTTAGAAACGCCAACAGTACATATGCGAAAGGAATTAGAAGAGCACATAAAATGCATCATAAACATATTGGTAAAGAAGACGGCGAAAACTTCGGGATGCTGTTTGTTCCTTTTAAATACTTCAAAAAATCTAAGTAAACCTAAGCTATGCTAGGCCCTGTATATTTTTATGCGATTGTTGGGGGTGGTCTGGCGGGACTTCAATTGGCCTTACGCTTAAAAGAGGATGTTTTCTTTAAAGGAAAGAAAATCGCCATTATAGATCCCTCATTTAAAATTACGAGAGACAAAACATGGTGTTTTTGGGAAAAAGGACATGGTCGATGGGATGCTTTGATTACTACACAATGGCAAAAAGGAAAATTCATCTCTAATATTGCTGATGAACATTTGGATCTGACGCCGTATTCCTATAAAATGCTAGCTTCAGAGCGCTTTTTTGAATACGCTCTCGCTGAAATTACTACTTCGGAAGACTTTATTTTAATTGAAGATGAAATTTCAGAAATCGATCCGGTAACCATGAAAGCGATAGGAAAAAACAACACCTACAACGCCACTCATTTTTTCGATAGCCGTATTCCTTCAGAGTATTACGAAACTCAGGATTACACCAGGATCTACCAACATTTTAAAGGTTATCATATAAAATCTGAATCCCCAGTTTTTACACCCAATCAATTTACGATGATGGATTTTAGATTGAGCTACAACAACAGTACAAGTTTCACTTATATCTTACCTTTTTCTGAAAATGAAGCGCTGATAGAATACACCTTTTTCACTCCGTATCTTACAGAAGAAACCATCTATGACGAGCAGCTGAAAAAATATATTTCAGAATACCTAAAATTAGATGCCTACGAAATTTTAAATGAAGAACAGGGAATTATCCCCATGACCGATTTTCCTTTTGAAAAAGATAATAGCGCTAAAATCACTAAAATCGGTACTGGTGGCGGATGGGTTAAAGCTTCTACAGGTTATTCATTTAAGCATACCGAAAAAAAGATTTCAAAAATCATCAAAAACATCAAATCTGGTCACAAACCATCAAAAGATCTTTTCCTAAGAAAATATAAGTTTTACGATGCTATTTTTTTAGATGTTCTTGCCCGCAGAAATGACAAAGGAGAACAAATTTTCAGCAAATTTTATCAGAAAAATTCGGTTGAAGAAATATTCGCATATTTAGATGAAGAAACACCTTTCAATGAAGATCTAAAGATTATGTTTAGTCTTTTTGACCCTGAGTTTATCATTTCTTTTTTTAGAAAATTTCGTCTTTAATTCTCCAATAGCTCCTCTAGCGTATTCCTGAAACCTTTGCTATTCCAATCTGCGGCACCTTCTTTTTTAATCACTATCCTACCATTTTTATCGATAAGATAAGAGGTTGGCAGTTTATACCCCTCTAAAGGATCTGGATAATTCGTTTTCATGCGATAGACGGGCATATCATAGCCTTTGGCATTCATAAAGCCCTGGCTGGTTTCTAAATCCTCTCCGCTAATAAAAAGAAAAACTACCCTATCCTTATAATCCTGATAGACTTCTTCCAGACTAGGCATTTCAGCAATACAAGGAGGACACCAGGTAGCCCAATAATTGATTAGAATAACCTTTCCTTTAAATTGGCTAAAGTCAACTTCATTCTTAAATCGGTCTTCCAAAATCCAATTATAGGATTCGATTTGCGGGCGCTCTTCCACATCGGTCACACTTGGATTTGAAGCTATAAGCTTATTAAAAACTATAGCAATTGGGGTTCTGGTTTGTGGCAAAATCATGGCTATAATGATCACAATCAAAATGATATTTAGCCATTCATTTTTAAAAAGCTTTTTCATAACCCGTAATTTTTAGCAAAAATAACTTAAATAAGACGATTTTAAGGAATCTCATCGCATTATAAAACGATCTGTTTAAGGAATCTTTAATACTTAGACGGCCAAAACTCCAAATTCTTTCCAGTTTCAGTTCTCATATTTGAATATATAAAAATTGAAAATGATGAAGAAGAAAAGCATGATTTTAGCCGCCAGTTTATTAGCAATTATTACAAGCCTGGTGGTAAGTTTTAGAAAAAAGAATCCAGAGCCAGATATCTTTAGATATCAGATCACCAGCACATGGGACTTACCCGACCAATTAAAAAACACCTCTGGAATCGGCATGATAAATCAGCAAAAGATTGCCTGTATTACAAGGGATAAAGGCAGCATTTATATTTATAATCTAAAAACCCAAAATATTGAAAAGCAAATCAACTTTGGGAATAGTCAAAATTACACCGATATAGAAATTGTAGGCACTACCGCTTTTATCCTTAAAAAAGAAGGTATGCTTATTAAGCTTGAACATTACAAAAAAGATCCCCTAATCACCGAATATCAAATATTCAATGACGCCTCCAGAAATGCCAGTGGCTTAAGTTATGACGCGTCTAGTAACCGATTATTAATCGCTGTGAAGGATGATAAATTTGAGCATAAAGGAACAAAAGGAATTTATGGATACAGCCTCGCAACGAATAGGATCAATTTTAACCCTGATTACGAAATTGAACTTAATAGCAGTTTATTTGCTGAAAGAAAAAACCTGAAGGCAGCGCAGCGGTTTTTACCGAATGCAATAAGCAAAAATTCTAAAGAAACAGTTCATATTCTGGACACCAGACATCATGAACTGCTAAAAGTAAATATCTTAAATAAGAGCGCAGAATTATATAAACTTCGCGAAGAAGATTTCCCTGTTCCAGAAACAATAAGCCATTTAAAAAACAACAATATACTGGTTTTCAATAATTCTAAAAAACCACGGCTATTAGAGATAAAGCTAAAGTAAAAACCGAATTAAAAGCAAAAAGCCCTCGTTTTCACGAGGGCTTTCTAGTCTTAAATTTTAAACTTACTTAAGCAGCACCATTTTGCTTTTTGATTAAGTTTAATGCAGAACCATGCTTATACCACTCAATTTGCGGCTCGTTGTATGTATGTTCTGCTTTGATTGTATCTTTAGATCCATCAGCATGTACGACCTCTATAGTGATTTTCTTGTCTGGAGCAAACTCCTCAAGATCTACAAAGTTGAACGTATCATCTTCCTGAATTAAATCATAATCATTTTCGTTTACAAAAGTAAGCGCTAACATTCCCTGCTTCTTAAGGTTAGTTTCATGGATACGGGCAAAAGATTTTACCAATACCACTTTAACACCTAAGTGACGAGGCTCCATAGCAGCATGCTCACGAGAAGAACCTTCCCCGTAGTTGTGATCTCCCACTACTACTGTTGGTACCCCTTCCTTTTTATATTCTCGTTGTACAGCAGGTACACCATCATATTCTCCTGTAAGCTGATTTTTTACAAAATTGGTTTTCTTATTATAAGCATTCACAGCTCCAATAAGACAGTTATTAGAAATATTATCTAAGTGACCACGGTAACGTAACCAAGGACCAGCCATAGAAATATGATCGGTAGTACATTTACCCCAGGCTTTGATTAACAATTTTGCTCCTGTTAGGTTTTTACCATCCCAAGGCTCAAAAGGAGTAAGTAACTGCAAACGCTCGCTATCTTCAGCTACTTTTACTTCTACACTACTACCATCTTCTTTAGGTGCAATGTATCCAGCATCCTCTACGGCAAAACCTTTTGTTGGAAGTTCTATTCCTTGTGGCTCATCCAGCATTACTTCTTCTCCATCTTCGTTCATTAATTTATCACGAGTTGGATCGAAATCTAAACGACCGGAAATTGCAATTGCAGCAACCATCTCAGGAGAACCTACAAAAGCATGCGTATTTGGGTTACCATCGGCACGCTTAGAGAAGTTACGGTTAAAAGAATGAACAATAGTATTTTTCTCTTCACCTTTACGGTCACTACGATCCCACTGTCCAATACAAGGCCCACAGGCATTTGTAAATACAGTAGCATCTAAGTCTTCAAAGATCTTTAAAAGTCCGTCACGCTCTGCCGTATATCTAATTTGTTCAGACCCCGGATTAATACCAAAATCTGATTTTGATTTAATTTTTTTATCAACCGCCTGTTTTGCAATTGAAGCTGCCCGGGTCAAATCCTCGTAAGAAGAGTTGGTACAAGAACCAATTAATCCCCAGTCAACATTAATAGGCCAGTCATTTTCTTTAGCTTTTTCTCCCATTTCAGAAATCGGAGTCGCTAGATCTGGAGTAAATGGACCGTTTAAGTGAGGCTTTAATTCTGAAAGATCGATCTCGATTAATTCGTCGAAATACTTATCAGGATTTGCGTATACTTCATCATCACCAGTTAAATGCTCTTTTACAGCATTAGCAGCTTCAGCAACATCTTCACGATTTGTTGCTTTCAGATAACGTTCCATAGATTCGTCGTAACCAAAAGTAGAAGTGGTTGCACCAACCTCAGCTCCCATGTTACAAATTGTACCTTTACCGGTACAAGACATAGAACGAGCACCTTCGCCAAAGTATTCAATAATTGCTCCGGTACCACCTTTTACAGTTAAGATACCTGCAACTTTAAGAATTACATCTTTAGGAGCGGTCCAACCAGAAAGTTTACCAGTTAATTTTACACCGATAAGCTTTGGAAATTTAAGCTCCCATGGCATACCTGCCATAACATCTACAGCATCAGCTCCACCAACACCAATAGCCACCATACCTAAACCACCTGCATTAACAGTGTGGGAATCGGTACCAATCATCATTCCACCCGGGAATGCGTAATTTTCTAATACTACCTGATGAATAATCCCAGCTCCCGGCTTCCAAAAACCAATTCCGTATTTATTAGAAACAGATTCTAAGAAATCGAAAACCTCGCTACTAGATTTATTGGCACTTTGTAGATCTATTGCAGCTCCCATTTTCGCCTGAATAAGGTGGTCACAATGTACTGTTGTAGGAACAGCTACTTTCTTTTTACCAGCCTGCATAAATTGCAATAAAGCCATTTGCGCGGTTGCATCCTGACAGGCTATTCTATCTGGAGAAAATTCTACATAATCTTTAGCTCTTTCGTAAGCGGTAGTTGCTTCACCATCCCACAAGTGAGAGTAAAGAATTTTTTCTGCAAGAGTTAAAGGTCTACCAACAACGTCACGTGCTTTTGTAACACGATCTGCCATCTGGTCGTACACCTTTTTGATCATATCAATATCGTATGCCATCGTTTTAAGAGTTTTTGTTCTAAAAAAGTCCAGCAAAAATAAGAAAATTAAGCGGATTTCGAAAATGAAAAGACCTTCTAAAAGGTTTGCGTAAAAGGGATTACAAGGAAATCAACAAACAAGAAATATTCAATAAAACACAATACTAATCATCTCAAAAAGCAGACTTCTCAAAATTAACCCTGTATTTATAAGAATTCCATAGATAAAATCCATTCATCTTAATGATTGTTTTTATTTATAGCCATTCTTAATTATTGATAGTCCGAAAAATGACTATGTTTTCTCAACAAAATTATAGTATCAGTAGAATTGATGGCCAGTAGCACAGCAGTCCCCCAGATCATTCCGAAGATATAAACCGGAAGGAATTTTGTATACCTGTACGCCTTAAATAGAGTATTAAAAAAGCTCTTTGATTAAATTTTCAACTGTAAGGCCTTCGGCTTCGGCTTTATAATTTTTGATAATTCGGTGACGTAATATACCTACAGCAACCGCCTGAACATTTTCTTTATCTGGAGAAAACTTTCCGTTTACGGCAGCATGAGTTTTTGCCGCAAGAATAAGGTTCTGTGAAGCTCTTGGCCCCGCCCCCCAATCTAAATAATTTTTCACAAAGTCTGGAGCAACTGCTGAATTTGGACGGGTTTTACCAACCAGTTTTACAGCATATTCGATCACATTATCTGCCACAGGCATTTTCCTGATCACTTGCTGAATTTGGCTAATCCCGCCTGCAGTGAACAATGAATTAATCTCATATTGTTTATCTGTGGTGGTATTTTTCACCACATTTACCTCTTCCTCAAAGCTTGGATATTCCAGGTTAATCGCAAACATAAAACGGTCTAACTGTGCCTCTGGTAAAGGATAGGTTCCCTCTTGCTCTATAGGATTTTGTGTGGCCAGTACAAAATAGGGTGAATCTAATTGATATCGATGTCCTGCTACCGTTACAGATCGCTCCTGCATGGCTTCTAAAAGCGCAGCCTGTGTTTTTGGCGGGGTACGATTGATCTCGTCCGCCAGTAAAATATTAGTAAAAACTGGACCTTTTATAAACTGAAATTCGCGTTTCTCATTAAGAATTTCTGATCCCAGTATGTCACTCGGCATCAAATCGGGTGTAAATTGAATACGTTTAAAATCCAGGCCTAAAGCTTTGGAAATGGTATTTACCATTAAAGTCTTTGCCAAACCGGGAACCCCAATTAATAAAGAATGCCCCCCGGAAAATACGGAGAGCAGTATCTGATCGATTACCTTTTCCTGTCCTACAATTACTTTACTTATTTCTTCTTTTAAGCTTTTATGCTTTTCTACAAAATTCTCTAGTAAGCTAATCTCAGACATTTAGTAATTCTTTTATTTTTTTAACCAGTTGCTAGTATACTCACAATCCCTGTATTTTCCACTAACTTTAACGTAAGTATCCTGAATTTTCTCTTTTTGCCATTCCTGTATCGCTTTAATTCTTTTATCCTGAAGGGCAAGATCCTTAATCTTCATGTAGTCTGTACCATAATCTGCGATATGTTGCGGAATTCTTTTATCGATTTTAACAATTTTAAATATAGGTCGCCCCATCTCATCCTGCTCGGTAAGTCGATAAGAAATTTCCCCGTCTTTTAATTCTGAAATCTGGCTATAAAGTCTGGGAGGTAAATTCTTTTGATCGAAACCAGTATCCCCGGTAGTTGGGTTTCTCATCTTCCCACCATCTGCTTTTGTTTCTTCTCTGTCTGAAACTTCTCTGGCCGCCTGAGCAAATTCGATTTCACCATTAACAATTTTTTCCCTTACCTGGTCGATCTCTTTTTTAGCTTTTTCTACCGCAGCATTATTCACATCTGGAATTAACAGGATATGGCGTACATCGATTTCCTGCCCTCTAACCTTAACCAGTTGTATGATATGATATCCGTACGTAGTTTCGAAAGGTTCACTTATTTCCCCTTCACGTAAAGAGAAGGCTACGTCTTTAAATTCTTTTACAAAAGCATCTTTTCTACCTAAGCTTAAAATATTACCACCCGTTTGCGTATCATCTGAATAAAGAATGGCCTTAGTCGCGAATTTTGAACCGTTCTCCAGGACATCTTCCCTAAACTGATTTAAACGGTCTATTGTTTTTTGCTTTTCTTCTTCGGGTACTTCAGGCTTCACCACGATTTCCGAGATTTCTACTTCGTCCCCAAAAACAGGTAGGGAGTCTTTAGGAATCTCATTAAAGTAAGCTCTTACCTCTTCTGGGGTCACCTCGATATTCTCTATAATTTTTTGTCGCATCTTTTGTGCAAGCTGACTTTGTTTGTTTAAGTCGAACAATTCGTTTCTAAATTCTGCTTCAGAATCCCTTTTATAAAACTCCAATACATCCTCTATACTTCCCAACTGTCTTACCATGCCTGCAATTTGCTGATCAATGTAATTGTTAATTTGAGCATCGGGTACGATAATACTATCCTGAATAGCCTGGTGTGCATATAGTTTATTTTCCATTAAAGAACCAGCTAACTGGCAGTCGGTCACATTTGCCGTACTGTTTCCCTGAGACTGAATATCTTTTCTGGTTAAATCGATATCACTATCCAAAATAATATAATCCCCAATTACTGCGGCAATGCCATCTACTTTTCGGCGTGCACCTTCTTTGGCAGTAAGGTTTTCGTTTTGCGCCAGTTCGTCCTCTAAAGGGATCGAAGTGCTATCTGTAACAATAATCTCCTGTGCTCCTGCATGTAACCCAAGCAGTATAGCACCCAGCATCAAACTTCTTTTAATTGTAAATCTCAAATTGATTGTTTTTAATTGCATCTTTTGTAATATCCTTTTCTAACTGCTTTACCAACTCTAATTTTTGCTTATTAAGCAAAATCTGTTCCACCGTTGGTTTTGCATACTCCAATGGCGCCTGGTCATTTTTCTTAAGCGCATCGTTTACATAAATTAAATAAGTTTCTAACGAATCTTTTAATTCTATGTATTTATCTTTTTGTAACAGTTTCGCTCTGTCTCCTACACTTAACGGTGTTACTTTCTCATAAACCGTAGTTGTTTTGATCCAAACGGAATCGTTAAAAGAATAATTTTTAAATTGCAACGCATTTTCCTGCAATTTTACTTTATCCTTGTCATTAAAACGAATAAACCAATCTTTAATTTTATCAAAATTGGTATTGTTTGCTTCTAAATTTATATATCGAAGTTTTACCAGATCCTGGCCCAGCTTAAAGTTCTCTTTATGCTCTTCGTAATAATTTGAAATAAGCGTATCTGCAAAAACAGAGTCCATTTCTTTTGAAACTATAGCCTCGGTATAAGCATTGGTATATAATTCGTTTTTATAATTTTCCACCAGTTCATTAAACTCTTTTTGTCTGGCTTCGGGAAGGTTCAGTTTTGCACGGTCGATCAATAATTGCTGCGTTGCCCACCTATTGATATAACTATTTACAATAATGGCACTATCCTCTGCCGATATACCTTCACCTACAAGACTCTTAATGTCTTCCTCGTATAGGTAAGAATTATTTACCCGCACTATTACTTTTCGATTATCCTGAGATTTAAAAAGATCACAAGAAATAACCAAAATCGCTACCAAGACTATTAAAATTGTCTTAAAAACTTTTTTCAAACCGGTTTAACAATTCTTTCAACTTCAGTACAAACGCTATTTTCTGAAATTTCTTATTAAGTGAAGCAAAAATAAGAATTCCAAAAGGTTCTGCAAGCTATAACCTTACTGATTATCAAGCACTGTTTGTATTTCATCTAAAAAGAGCTAAAATTCCATTTTATAAAATCAAAAAGTATCATTTTCTTAAAAAATTCTATGTTTAATTAATGCTCCCTGTTATATTTGCGCAAAACAAGAGATAAAAAATGAAAAAAATCAGCGTATTAATTACATTTTTATTTTTCGCAATTGTGGGAAACGCACAAAGTAAGATAGGAACAATAGATGCGGAATACATTATTACGAAAATGCCTGAAATTAGTAATGTAAATGACGGCGTAAAGGCTTATAATGAGTCTTTACAGACAGATGTAGAGCAGGCCATAAAAGCCTACGAAGGCCTCATTAAAAACTACCAGGACAGCACAGCCATTTTTACTGAAGACATAAAAAAGCAACGGGAAAACCAGATTCTTGGATTGGAGAACGAAATTAAACAATTTCGCCAGCGTTCCCAGGTGATGATTCAAATGAAGCGAAACGAGCTAACTCAGCCATTATACCAAAAGATTGATGCGGCCATGCAAGAAGTTATAAAGGAAGAAGGCTACACCCAGATTTTTCATTCAGGTGGTGGCGCTTTGGCCTATTCTAAACCAGGAAGTGATATTACCGAAAAAGTAATGGAAAAATTAGGAATTTCGATTGAGGAGGTGAATACGACCCAACCTTCGGCCGATAGCAATAAATCTGGTTCTAATTAAAATAAATAAGGCAACTTATCAATAAAAAAATCCAGCGATCGCTGGATTTTTTTATTGATATATGTTTTCTAATTATCGGCTATAATTTGGAGACTCTTTGGTAATCGTTACATCGTGAGGATGACTTTCATGAATCCCGGAAGATGTAATTTTCACAAATTTTGCATGTTCTTTTAAATCCGAGATATCTTTAGCTCCACAATAGCCCATACCCGCTCTTAAACCACCAACAAACTGGTGGATACTTTCTTCTAACTCTCCTTTATAAGGTACCCGGCCCACAATTCCTTCAGGAACAAGTTTCTTGATATCATCTTCTACATCCTGAAAATAACGATCTTTAGAACCTTTCTTCATAGCCTCTACAGATCCCATTCCGCGGTAAGATTTAAACTTTCTTCCTTCGTAAATGATAGTTTCTCCCGGAGATTCTTTGGTTCCTGCTAAAAGAGAACCTAACATCACACAATCGGCTCCTGCTGCAAGTGCTTTTGGAATATCACCTGTATATCGTATACCACCATCAGCAATAACAGGTACTCCGCTTCCTTTTATAGCTGCGGCTACTTCCAGCACTGCTGAAAATTGAGGAAAACCTACACCGGCTACCACTCTTGTGGTACAAATAGATCCCGGCCCAATACCTACTTTTACCGCATCGGCTCCTGCTTCTACTAAATATTTAGCAGCTTCCCCTGTTGCTATATTACCTACGACCACTTCAAGATCAGGGAATTTTGCTTTTACTTCTTTTAAAACAAAAACTACTCCTTTGGTATGGCCATGAGCCGTATCTATAATAATAGCGTCTACCCCGGCATTATACAATGCTTCAGCTCTTTGTACCGCATCTGCAGTAACTCCAATAGCAGCAGCAACTCTTAACCTTCCGTAGCTATCTTTATTTGCATTTGGTTTTTGGGTTAGTTTAGTTATATCCCTAAAAGTGATTAAACCAACAAGCTTATCTTCTTTATTTACCACCGGAAGTTTTTCAATTTTATTTTCCTGAAGTATATCTTCTGCCTGCTCTAAAGAAGTTCCTTCTGCCACAGTTACCAGATTTTCTGAAGTCATTACCTCGGCAATAGGACGCTGGTTATTTTTCTCGAACCTTAGATCTCGATTGGTTACAATTCCTATCAACTTACCTTCTTCATCTACAATGGGAATTCCACCAATGCTATGCTCTTTCATTAGATCCTTAGCATCCTTTACAGTAGACGAAATTGGCAGGGTAACCGGATCGATAATCATTCCGCTTTCCGCACGTTTTACTTTACGTACTTTTAAAGCCTGCTGCTCCATAGTCATATTCTTATGAAGAACACCTATACCTCCCTCTCTAGCCATGGCGATTGCCATTCGGGATTCTGTTACGGTATCCATCGCTGCTGAAACAATAGGAACGTTAATCGTAATGTTTTTGGTAAATTTTGTCTGGATATTTACTTCGCGTGGTAAAACCTCAGAGAAGGCAGGGACTAAAAGAACATCATCATAAGTAAGCCCTTCTCCCAGAATTTTGGATTCGTGTGCAATCATGGCAATTAAGAATTTAATTGCATGCAAATATAAACAGTTTTCAATAGAATACGTTAGGTTTAAGGGAATAAATGCTTAATCCTTCTTTTTTCTGAAACAAACAATAAATTCTGAACCTTCACCTGGATAGCTTCTTATTTGAAGGCTTGCGTTATTCATCACCAAAAACTGTTTCACAAGAAGCAAGCCTATACCTGTTCCTGTTTCCATATCAGTACCAATCTCAGACATTACCTGAGTATTAAAATTCTGAATTTGATCAATACGCTCTTTAGAAATACCATCCCCTCCATCTTTTATTTTAAATAAAACCCATTCTTCATTTTCTGAATAATGAATTTTTATTTCTTTACCTGGATGAGTAAACTTAATTGCATTACTAATTAAGTTATGAAGAATAATGGAAAGGTGACCACTATCTACAAAAACCGGACTCATATGGGAAGGAATTTCATGAATGATCTGGATTCTCTTAGCTTTTCCTACCAGATAATGCGCATCCATTATTTCTTTTACCCGCCTGGACAAAATAACTTCTTCCATATAAACTTTAGAACCTTCTAACTGGGAATTAGCCCATTGCAACAAATTTTGTAGCATCGAAGAAGTTGCCGAAACCTGCTTTAGCATCTCATCTAAAAGTTCAGCCTGCTCTAATTGGGTAAACTCTCCTGTTTTTATTAGCTCCAGGAGTTTTTGTATAGAACCTATAGGTGATTTTAAATCATGCGACAAAATGGAAAACAAACGATCCTTACTCTTGTTGATTTTCGCCAGTTCTTTATTCCGTTCTGTAATCACACCGTTTTTATGAATAATCAGCTTATTCTTTTCTTCCAGGGCTTTTCTAAAGCGTTCTTTTTGATGGTAATTTTTTATCCAAAAGAATAAAATTAATATCAGTATAAATCCTAAAGTGAGAAGTATTGCAATAATCAACTTATTTTTAGAAAGCTCTTTTTCTTTCTCCATCTTCTCGTTACGTAAACGACGATTATCAGCTTCCTTTTTTTCTAAATTTAAAAGATCAATAGCTCTAACTCTATTTTGATAATAAAGGGAATCTCTATAAATTCTATTTTGCTTGGAAATAACAACGGCATTCTCTAGTTCTCCTTTAGCTTCGTAGATATTAAATAATACGCCGGTTATTCTTTCCTTCTCAAAAAATGAATCATTAGTATTGGCAAAATCCAGTGCTTTTAAACCATATTCCTCTGCTTCATCTAAATTATGAAAGGCGAGATTAACTTTTGCCAAACCGTAAAATGAAAAAGCTTTTTCCCAATTATTGGGTTCTACACTATCTTGTAGTACTCTTTCAAAATATGCCAAAGCCTGAGGCAACTGATCTTTTTCGTAAGCTAAATTTCCTAAATGATTTAAGGTTAAATGCTCTATATCTTTTCTACCTGAAGCTACCGCCATACTTAGCGCGTTATCTAACGTAGTTTTTGCATTTTCTAAATCACCCGACTGTAATTCAGAAATCCCTAAATTAATAATAGCAGGAGTAGCTGCATATTCATCTTTAGACAGATTATAATAATTTCTCGCTTGTTCAAAATATTCGATAGCTTCACTGTGACGTTCTATTCCCTGTTGGATTAAGCCTAAGCCATTTAAGGATTTCCCCACACCTTCCCAGTTTTCTGCTTTTCTAAATAAGTCTTCGGCGTCCAGAAAGTAAGATAATGAATGATAATATTCTCCTTTTACATAATAGGCTATAGCAAGTTTGCGGACTACCTCAGCCTTTAAATTAACATCTGCTGTTTTTTCTACAAAATTTCTGGCCTTTATAAGCTTTTCTTTGGCTACCTGAAAATCATTAAAAATCGATTGATCAGCTTCTTCTAAATAATAACGCACAGAATCAGCTGTAGACTCTTGTGGGAATTTTGATTGAGCTAAAGCTAATTTTGTAAGAAAAAGAAAGAAAATTCCTAAAAACCTGATACGCAAAACTTAATAACTATTATTTACACAATAATAAGAAGAAATGTGAAATTTTTCCTAATGAAATTCTGTGAAGATTTTACTGGCGCTGTTAAAGGCTGCTTCAAAACTTCCCATTCTGATATTTGTATTTTGTTTTTTAGTATTGAAATAGGAATACATTTTTTCGGTGGGCATATTTCCGGTAAGCTCATCTTTAGCCATAGGGCAACCGCCAAATCCCTGGATGGCACCATCAAACCTTCGGCAACCTGCTTTATAGGCTGCATCAATCTTTTCATACCATTTGGTAGGAGTGGTATGAAGATGTGCTCCAAATTCCACTTGTGGATATTTGGGTATAAGGTTAGAAAAAAGATAATCAATAATATCGGGCGTCGAAGTTCCTACGGTATCAGAGAGGGACAAAACACCAACGCCCATAGCTGCCAGTTTCTCGGTCCACTCCCCTACGATCTCCACGCTCCAAGGATCTCCGTAAGGATTTCCAAAGCCCATGCTTAAATAAGCTACGACCTCTTTATGCGCATTGTTTGCGATATTCAGGATCGATTTCAATATCTCGACAGATTCTGCAATGGTTTTGTGAGTATTTCGCATCTGGAAGTTTTCTGAAATAGAAAATGGATACCCTAGATAATCAATTTCAGGAAATTGTGAAGCATCTTCAGCCCCACGTGTATTGGGCACGATCGCTAATAATTTACTTTTTGTACGGCTAAGATCCAGCATAGAAAGGACCTCAGCTGTATCGCGCATTTGAGGTATCGCTCTGGGAGATACAAAACTACCGAAATCGATCGTATCAAAACCACATTGTAATAAAGACTGAATATACCTTGCTTTAGTCTTGGTAGGAATAAAATCCTTAATCCCCTGCATGGCATCACGTGGACATTCGATAAGCTTAATCTCTCCCATATAGCCAAAGATAGTTTTTTAGATTTTGATAATAAAATCTAAAATTTATTCAGAAATAAACAATCTCTTCGAAAAAATCAAACTAAAAAGATCCAACTGCAATCCCATAAAAATTAATTCTTTTTTATAGAATACAGACCAAGAACTACATCAAAATAAAAACGCCAATCGCAATAAATGCAAAGATCTGGGTCCATTTTAAAATCACACCTGATTTTCGATGTTTTTGTAAGTATTTTGAAATGTTTCCGGCGAGGATCGCCACCAGGGTAAATATCAGCAATGCCTGACACATAAAAACACCGCCCAGAATATAGAACTGAAGCACTGTACTACCTTCAGGATCCCATAAAAAACCAGGAAACAGGGCTAGAAAGAAAATGGTTACTTTAGGATTTAGAACATTCATTATAAATCCTTGCCGATATAATGCGAAAAGACTTTTTTGTTTAATCCCTTCTGCCGAAAAAGCAATATCAGGATTGCCTTGAAAAACCTTATACGCTAAATAAAAGAGATAAGCAGCGCCAAGACATTTAATAATCAAATAAATAGTTTCAGATTGTTTTATAACTGCCGAAACACCAAAAGCTACCAAAGTAGTATGCACTACAACTCCACTAACCAGGCCTAAAGCGGTAACTATAGCGTGTTTTTTACCATTAACCATCCCCTGTACTAAAACATAAATAATATCTGGTCCCGGAGCGAGCGTAAGTAACATCGTAGCGGTTAAGAATGGAATGAGCTGCTCTAACAATTGCCTTAAATATTACGATTTTGGATAGTTGCTGAGGATCTTTTTATTGATGGCCTTAATAAGCGCAGGACCTTCATAAATAAATCCAGTATATAATTGCACCAAGCTGGCACCGGCTTCCAACTTTTCTATAGCATCATCTGCCGTATGAATTCCACCTACGCCAATAATAGGGAATGATCTATTACTTTTTTCTGAAAGGAATTTAATCACCTGGGTAGCTCTTTTGGTAAGTGGCTTCCCACTTAAGCCACCGGTTTCCTTTTTATTCTCAGATTGTAAACCTTCTCGGGAAATGGTAGTATTTGTTGCGATTACACCATCTATTTTTGTTTCCTTAACAATATTGATGATATCCAAAAGCTGAGTATCTGTGAGATCTGGTGCAATTTTCAACAATATGGGCTTTTGTTTTGGTTTGGCATTATTCAGCTCCATTAAAGTTTTCAGCAAATGTGTTAAAGGTTCCTTATCCTGAAGCGCCCTTAAGTTTGGTGTATTTGGTGAACTTACATTAACCACAAAATAATCTACATAATCAAACAAAGATTCAAAACAAATTTTATAATCCTCGACCGCCTCTTCATTTGGCGTTACTTTATTTTTACCGATATTCCCACCAATTAATACATTGGTATTTTTCTTAAGCTGTGAAACCATTTGCTCAACCCCGTCATTATTAAATCCCATTCGGTTAATAATCGCCTGATCGGCTTTTAGTCTAAACAATCGTTTTTTATCATTGCCAGATTGTGGTTTGGGGGTGACCGTACCAACCTCAATAAAACCAAAACCAAGATTCGATAATTCTTTATATAATTTGGCATCTTTATCAAATCCAGCTGCAAGGCCTACAGGATTTTTAAACTTGAGTCCAAAAACCTCACGCTCCAATCGAGGATCATTATTACTGAATTTTGATCTCAAAATTGCTGGCACCCCTGGTATTTTATTTAATTTCTTTAGGCTGCTAAAGGTAAAATGATGAATGGTCTCCGGATCGTATTTAAAAAGTATCGGGCGAATTAAAGACTTGTACATATTCGGCTGGTTTGTGCAAAAATAAATGATTTGGAAAAATGAACATACTAAATCTTAAAAGGTTTTGTGTACGATTGCCAATTCCCTAATTTTGATCCTTTAAAAAAGGAGCTTATTCTTACAAATTTCAGAAAAAACCACTCCTGAAAAATCAACCAAATCTAGACAACTAACACCAATTAACATGATCAATAAACAAGAAGTTTTAGATCGATTTATAAGCTATATAAGTATCGATACCCAAAGTAATCCTGAAAGTGAAACTACGCCCAGTCCGAAAAGCAGTGGATTCTTGCCAATAAATTGACCAAAGAACTAGAAGGAATGGGAATGCAGGACGTGAGCATCGACGAAAATGCTTATGTCATGGCCACCCTACCATCAAACATCAATAAAGACACACCCGTTATTGGATTTGTTTCTCATTTTGATACTTCACCGGATTTTAATGGTACTAATATCAAGCCACAGATTATCGAAAATTACGATGGGGGTGATATCGTACTCAACACAGAAAAAAATATTATACTTTCTTCGGAATATTTCGATGATCTAAAACAGTATAAGGGTCAGACTATTATTACTACCGATGGCAACAGCCTTTTAGGCGCCGACGACAAAGCGGGAATCACTGAAATCATGACGGCCATGAAATATCTTTTAGAACATCCCGAAATTAAACATGGGACCTTAAAAGTTTGCTTTACTCCCGATGAGGAAATTGGTCGCGGAGCGCATAAGTTTGATGTTTCGAAATTTGGTGCTCATTGGGCCTATACTATGGATGGCAGCCAAATTGGTGAGTTGGAATATGAAAACTTTAATGCTGCCAGCGCAAAAGTTAAGGTAAGCGGCAAAAGTGTGCACCCAGGTTATGCTAAAGATAAAATGGTAAACAGCATGTACATCGCTCAGGATTTTATCAACTCATTGCCTCGATTAGAAACTCCGGAACATACTGAAGGTCGACAGGGTTTTTTCCACTTAAGTAATATCAACGGGGATGTGGAAGAAACCATACTACAATACATTATTCGGGATCATGATAAAAAGCATTTTGAAGCTCGTAAAAAAATGATTCAGGATCTTGGAGTAGAGATTTGTAAGCAATACGAAAGCGAATGCGTAACGGTTGAAATAAAAGATCAATATCGCAACATGCGCGAAAAAATAGAACCAATGATGCATATTGTTGAACTGGCTAAAGAAGCGATGGAAGCGGTAAAAGTTAAGCCTATCATTAAACCTATTCGGGGAGGAACTGATGGCTCTCAGCTTAGTTTTATGGGACTCCCCTGCCCTAATATTTTTGCCGGTGGACATAATTTTCATGGAAAATACGAATATGTACCTTTAGAAAGTATGGTTAAAGCTACTGAAGTTATCATAAAAATTGCCGAACTTAATGCCAGGTAATAATTATTTAGAAAACAAGAATGGGCATTTTGTAATCTTGTTTTCTAAAGAAACTATAGAGCTATGGCGGTAAAAGATGTAGACGAATACATTGAGATTCACAAATACTGGCAAACTGAATTGAAGCAAATTAGGCAAATGCTTCAGGATACTAAACTAGAAGAAACCATAAAATGGGGAGCGCCAACCTATACTTTAAAAGATAAAAATGTTGCCGGACTGGCTGCATTTAAAAATCATATTGCATTATGGTTCTTTAACGGCGCCTTACTTAAGCAAAATACGGATTTACTTTTGAATGTTCAAGAAGGAAAGACAAAATCGCTACGGCAAATACGTTTTGAAAAAGGTGATGAAATTAATACCGAAGTTTTACTTCGGTATGTTTTAGAAGCGATCGAAAATCAAAAACTGGGCAAAACGATAAAAGCCTCCAGAAAACAAGAATTGATCATTCCGTCTGAACTAAGAGCTGCGCTTAAAAAGGATGCTGACTTAGATGAATCTTACTGCCAATTAACTTCTGGCAAACAAAAAGAATATGCCGATTATATTAATGATGCTAAACGTGAGGCAACGCGTATAAACCGACTGGAAAAAATAATCCCCATGATAAAAAAAGGATTTGGATTACATGATAAGTATAAAAATTGCTAATGATTTTACAAATCTCCCTCTACATAACACTGTCGAATCTGTACAAAGATTCCATACGATTTGTTATCAAACCAATAGCAAGGAGTTTCTGTTTCAAAATAATGAAACAAGAGATTATGTGATTTTTCTACCCCTCAAAAGGGACGGCTAACTCTGCCGAAAAATTACCCTGTGATAAAATATTTCAACAACAAGTAACCGAAAAATTTATCTCGAATACAGAGAATTTGATATAAAAAAATCCCTCCAGGAATAGAATACTGAAGGGATTTTTTATTATTTAAAAGAGTAAATTATTTTTTCTCTTCTTTTAATTTTTTCTCTTCCTTAACCGGTTTTGCCGGTTCGTTAAGCTTTTGACTCATTTCAAGAGAAATTGAAGATTTATCGAAAGTGATTTTCCCAGCACCGGTTTCAATAACTACCGCGTTGTTTTTCTCACTAAAATCGATAATTTTACCATGCATACCACTTTTGGTAACAATTCGATCTCCTTTTTTTAATTCAGAAATAAAGTTTTTCTCCTGCTTAGCCTTTTTCATTTGCGGGCGTATCATAAAAAAATACACAACCGCGAACATTAAGATTAAGGGAAGAAACTGTTGTATTTGATCCATATATAAATTTAATTCTAGCTTTTAGCTTGCTTTATCTGCCTCTACAAAAGCTTTAATTTTAATTTGCTCTTGCCCGTTTTCAGTATTTGCAGAAATTGTTACTGTTTTTTGAACCTGTCCTCTACCAGAACCATTGTATTTTACAAGCATCTCCCCTGTTTCACCGGGTTGGATAGATTCGTTTTTATGATATTCTGGCACAGTACATCCACAAGTACTCTTGGCATTGGTTATTACTAATGGCGCTCTACCCGTATTTGTAAAAGTAAATACATGCTCTACCGGTTCACCTTGTGGGATATTCCCAAAATCGAATTCGGTTTCATCGAAACTTAGCTCTGGATATACCGTTGCTTTAGAGTCACGTGCTGCTGCCGCGTCTACGTTTTCAGCTTTCACCTTTTCTGAGGCACTGTTACCAGCGTCTTTACAAGAAGTGAAGAACATCGTTCCCACTGCTGCTATTAATAAAATTCCTTTTTTCATAATGTGTATAAATTTGAGGTTTAAAATTAAGAAAAAATCTAGACTACATAAGGCCACGCCCTATTTTATTTAATTTCCCGTCGGTTTTGTACTCTTTAGAAAGCTTATCCAGAATTCCATTTATAAAAATACTACTTTTTGGGGTACTATATTCTTTACTAATCTCAAGATATTCATTTATAGTTACTTTCACCGGAATGGAAGGGAATTCTAAAAACTCACAAATCGCCATTTTTAAAAGCACCGTATCAATCTCTGCAATTCTGTCTTTATCCCAGTTTGGTGTTTTTCCCTGCATTTCGTTAGAAAGTTCACCATCTTTCAGATAGGTTTTTCTAAAAAGGTTGACCGCAAATTCCTTATCATCTATAGATTTAAACAGCTTTGGAAGTTTATCTTCCGGGGTTGCAGTTTGCTTTAATTTCTGCAGCATTTTTACTACCGCGGTATTCACTAAAGGAAGATCATCCAACCATGTTAATTTTTTATCTTCAAAGTAATCGTAAATCTTATCGTTTGGAGCAATTACTTTTTTAAATATAGCAAGAACAAAATCTTTATCTTCTTTAAACGAGTTATCTCTCGTTTCCATATAATCGGCAAACGCATTACTTTCTTTAATCTCGTTCCATAAGATCGCCACGTACTCATCATCAAACTTCCAGTGATTAAGTTTACGATCGTCGATAATTTGCTCTAATTGAGTATTTTGTTCTAAAATTTCAAAAACCGCATTTTGAACAAATTTCCTATTTGGATCTTTATCTTCCTGTGTGGCGAGATGTTTTTGTTGGGAACGTTCTAAAAAAGTTTCGGCATGCGCTTTAATTTCGGTTAACAAACTTAGCTGAAGCACAAAAAGATCATACATCTCTTCCATGCTTTTTAGCAAGAATTTCTCCTCGCTTGCAAGATTGTCATTTTCACTTTGGTTGAATGCATATAAGGATTGCATCACCTTAACTCGAATATGTCTTCTTGTCAACATAATTGTAAAAGAACTTTTTTAGAATTTAAAAAGGGCGAAAGATTATTCTTTCGCCCTGCAAAAATACCAATATTTTGATTCTGGCTACTTCAAACTTGATTTTTTTCTATCTTCTATTCTTTGCCTTGCAATTTTAAGTGCTGCAAAATGTGTTGTCATGTCTTCTTTAGCCGCAGTTTCAAGGATTTGCAGTGTGGTATTATAAATATTCTGAGTCTTAGACATAATCTCTTGTCTGCTGTATTTCTCTAATTCAGCATATACATTTATAATTCCTCCGGCGTTAATTAAGAAATCGGGAGCATAAACAATTCCACGTTCGCGTAAAATTTGTCCGTGTCTTACCTCGTCTGACAATTGATTATTTGCGGCACCGGCAATAACTTTACAATTAAGACGGTTTACGGTATCATCATTAATTGTAGCTCCTAAAGCACAGGGAGCATAAATATCTACATGTGCACTATAAACATCAGCTTCATCAAAAATAATCGCACCATATTTCTTGCTCACTTCCTGTAAACGCTCTTCGCTAATATCACTTATATAAACTTTAGCTCCATCACTTATTAAGTATTCCACTAAGGTCTCTCCTACATGACCAATACCCTGTACCAATACAGAGCGTCCTTCTAACTCATCTGTACCAAATTGATATTTC
>Ga0208014_1000247_pt1 | contig 27982 bp, 25 predicted proteins | sample 25_taG_FD_184099 | JGI IMG/M metagenome (GOLD analysis project Ga0208014, IMG submission 184099) | Marine viral communities from Cariaco Basin, Caribbean Sea - 25_WHOI_OMZ (SPAdes) (version 2) | ecosystem: Environmental > Aquatic > Marine > Oceanic | place: Caribbean Sea: Cariaco Basin...
CACACTTCCGCATCTTGGCGAATTGGCCTTGGGAGGAACTGCGGTTGGAACCGGACTTAACACTCCTGAAGGTTATGCTGAAAAAGTTGCTGAAAAAATTGCGGAGTTTACAGGCTTACCATTTACTACGGCAGCCAACAAATTTGAAGCACTTGCTGCTCACGATGCTTTAGTAGAAACACATGGAGCATTAAAACAATTAGCGGTTTCATTAAACAAAATTGGTAATGATATTAGAATGATCGCCAGTGGTCCTCGTTGTGGAATTGGAGAAATTAATATTCCGGCCAACGAACCTGGTTCTTCCATTATGCCAGGGAAAGTAAATCCTACGCAATGTGAAGCTTTAACAATGGTTTGCGCACAGGTAATTGGTAACGATTTGGCTGTTAGTGCGGGCGGCATGCAGGGACAGTTTGAGCTTAATGTTTTTAAGCCCGTAATGGCGGCAAACCTCTTACAGAGTGCCGAATTAATTGGTGATGCCTGTGTTTCTTTCGACGAACATTGTGCCCAGGGAATCGAACCAAACCATGAAAGAATCCAGGAGCATTTAAATAATTCTTTAATGCTGGTAACTGCTTTAAATACAAAGATTGGATATTATAAAGCTGCTGAAATTGCGAATACTGCTCACAAAAACGGAACTACACTTAAAGAAGAAGCCGTAAGCCTTGGATACCTTACTGAAGAGGAATTCGACGAATGGGTACAACCAAAAGATATGGTAGGAAGTTTAAAATAAACTGAAGCTTCAGAGTAATTTCATACAAAATCAAAAGGCTGTCTTATTTAGACAGCCTTTTTTTATATTCAATTCTAAAAAAAACTTAATGAATTTCATAAAACATTAAATTCGCTTTTCTTTTTTCTTCTCAATCTCTTTTTTGGCTTTTTTCTTATAATGAATACTATATCGCCAATAAGAAACTCCTCCTAAAATAGTCACAACTATTATAGAATAATATACAAATGTAGGTGTAATCACTTTATCTCCACTCGCATAAGAATGCAGCCCTGTGAGATAAAAATTCACTCCAAAATAGGTCATCATAATCGATGCATACGCTACAACAGCCATAAAATTGAATGTCCATCTCCCTCTTAAACCAGGCACTAAACGCATATGGATTACAAAAGCATACACCATAATACTAATTAAAGCCCAGGTCTCTTTAGGATCCCATCCCCAGTAACGTCCCCAGCTTTCGTTAGCCCACTGGCCACCTAAAAAGTTTCCAATAGTTAACATTACCAAACCTACCGTAAGCGCCATTTCGGTTACTATAGTAATTTCACGAATACTTAATTCTATTTTCTTCTTATTCTTTTCGGTGGTCATAATCATTAAAAGTAGCGATACCACTCCCAAAATCATTCCCAAAGTAAATGGCCCATAACTTCCCACAATAACAGATACGTGGATCATTAACCAGTAAGAATTAAGCACTGGTACTAAATTTGCAATAGCAGGATCCATCCAGTTCCAGTGTGCCACCATAAGGATCATAGAGGCTACAAATGCTGTCGAAGCTATGGTTAAGTTACTTTTTCTACCAAATGCCAATCCAAAGAACATGGTCGCCCAACCTACATAAATCATCGACTCATAAGCATTACTCCAGGGTGCGTGTCCAGATATATACCACCTAAAACCTAATCCCGCAGTGTGCAGCACAAATAATACGATAATTATTGCTGTACACACATTAATAATCATCCTAATTGCTTTTTTGTCTTTAAGAATTTGGACAATAACAAGCACTAACATTACTAAACCTGCCAGCATATACATCCAAAACAGGTTTCTAAAAATGTCATATCTATTATATAGAATTTCAGCCTCTACTTTTTTGTCTTTGGGCATTACTTCTGCACCAAACTTATGCTGATAATCCTTTATACTTTGCAAATACTTATTAGCCTGCTCGTAATCGCCAGTTTGTCTCGCCAGCTTTAAGGCATTCATATACAAAGGAAGAATTTGCTTAGTATATACAGAGTCCATTCCTTTTAAACCAGCATCTTGAGCTTCTTTGTGAGAAACCCATTTATTATTTTCGTCTTCAGGTATAGGAAAAACTCTAAGAATATTACCGTCTAAAGCCTGCCATAAAAGATTTACACGCTTATCTGCCTCAATAAAATCTTTTTGAAACTGATTAGGAACTGGAGCTCTATAGGCATTCTCTAAAAAAGGCGAAAGTTTATAATTACCTTCATCATCCATAAAGTCCAGTAGACTTAAATACTCTTTATCTTCAGGCACACCAGCAATGTGACGAATACTATCGTTGTATTTTTTCACATAAATTAGTGGAATATCATACCAGTAAAAAGGACTCTCTGACATCGATAAGAAAACCTGATCTGAATTAAGCCCTTTGTAATCATCTTTTTTACTCAGTTTTCTCAATAATTCTGAAGAAAAAGTATTGGCAGGTTTCATTCGTCCACCGGCATCCTGTATAATTAATCGTCCAAACTTGGCCGCATGTTCTTTACTTACGGCATTAGCCATAATCACTGAATCCAGCTGCTGCTCGGTGGTTTGGATATGTGCATGATCATCTGCCGTTTCCTGGGCAAAACTGCCAAAAGCAGTCGCAAAAATCGCTAATATTACTGTTAAAGATTTTTGTTTTGCTTTTACTTTATCGAGCATCACTTTTACTTTTCCAAAACGGGAGCCTTTAGCAAACATGATCCACATTAAACCGGTGTACAATAAAAAGTAACCAATGTAAGTAATCCAGGTTCCCCAAAAATCGTGGTTTACAGACAGTATTGTTCCGCTTTCATCCGGCATAAAACTGGACTGGAAAAAACGATAACCATGTAAATCTAAAACATGGTTCATATAGATTTCGTAAGGTCTTGGCTCCTTGCCATCTTCAATAATTTGGATCTTACTTTTAAATGAAGAATAGCTATTTTTTGTACCAGGATATTTGTCGGCAATAAAATCATCCAGTTTTAAAGAAAAAGGAAGCTCCATTTCTTTAGAACCATAGTTAAGGTAAATATCAAGTCCTCCTACTGTAATTTTTTGAGGTTCACTTGCAATACCTTTGGCTCCCATTAAGGTCACATTTTCGGTTTCCCCATTACTGCTTATTTTAAGACCCACTGCGTCTGGTTGACTTTTTTCCTTCTGCGCAGTAGCAACAACATCGTAACTTCCTTTCACGACGGGATCTGGGATTACAAATTGCATATTGCCCATGGTATACAGCGACCTGAGCATTAATGGCTGAATAGAATCGGCCACCAAACTTCCTTTCTTTTGATCGGCCATTCGCATATAATCTGCTTCAAAAGGCGACTCGATCAAATATTCTCCATCCTGGGTAAGCTGTATGTTTATAGCTCCTTCAGTAGGTTTATTTAAGGAAAACAATACATTATGGATGTTACTAACTTCTCCTTCTTTAAGGTAATGGTCGTGTCGTGAACCTCCACCCGCTTCAACTATTTTTAGGTAATTATCGCCCTTAGGATTTTCAATCAGTTTCTCCTCAGCGCCGTAAATAAAGTTAGTCAGTTCAAATTTTACCGGCTGGCCGTTATAATCGGTATCCAGTACATATTTATTATCATACCCCGGACCAAAAAGAACCGGCTCCTGGAGCACTCGTCGTCGCGGCTCACCGTTAATTTCTCCATCAATAAAAAAGGTAAAGAATGTTTTTTCTGAAAGAAATTTATTTGTGGTTTCACCTTCGCGGATAGGCATGATACCTTCATAACTAATATAACGCGTCACAAAAGCTCCAATTAGAATTAAAATGAAAGAAAGGTGAATTAATAGCGAAGACCATTTTTCTCGTTTATGGAGATTGTAACGTTTAATGTTTCCGAAGAAATTGATAAGAAAAAATACCATTATGGCCTCAAACCACCAGGTATTATAAATCATTAAACGTGCAGTTTCTATACTATACCAGTTTTCAATGAATGTTCCTAGCGCCATCGCAATGGCAAAAACAACGAATAATACTGCCATTATACGCGTGGAAAATATGACAGAAGCAATTTTATTTTGCATGAAAAGATAATCTTTGAAATGGCTGCAAATTTAAGGATTTTGTATTAGTTAATAAGTCTTAAATCCAAGCAATATCTGGTTTCAAATGTTAATTTTGCCTCAGTTATTTTTTTAATAATTTAGCGCAATGATAAAAGTGGTACTTCTTGGCGCCGGAAACCTTGCTTATCACCTTTTTAGGGTTTTTAAAGCCAGTAAAGATGTTGAGATCATTCAGATTTTTAACCATCGTAAAGAAAAATTAGCAGGTTTTAATAATGAAGTTGCTACCACTACCCTACTTTCTGAAATTAAAGAAGCTGATTTCTATCTAATCTCAGTAAAAGATGATGCCATTATTGAAGTTTCTTCGCAATTACAAGCGAAAAACAGCATTGTTTTACATACTTCAGGGGCAGTAAGCATGGATATTTTAGCCAGACATTCCAACATTGGTGTTTTTTACCCTTTACAGAGTTTTTCCCAAGAAAAAGAAGTCGATTTTGAGCAAATCCCTATTTGTATTGAGGCAAATTCTGAAGAAAGTTTAAAAAAGATTAGGGAATTGGCTTTACAAATTTCAGCTTCGGTTTACGAAATTTCATCTGAACAACGCAGAATATCCCATGTAGCTGCGGTCTTTGCAAATAACTTCAGTAATTTTATGCTCTCAAAAGCTTCTGAAATTTGTGAGAAGCACCAAATTCCGTTTGACATTTTAAAACCTTTAATCGAGGAAACCTTTGAGAAAATCAAAAAGGTTGCTCCTAAAGAAGCACAAACAGGGCCTGCCCGCCGTAATGATAAAAAAACGATGGCAGCACATTTAGCATATTTAGATCAAGACCAACAAAAATTATATAAAACAATATCTGAAGCAATACTAAAAAGCTATGGAAAAGAGTTATAAAGAATATCTAAACAACATCTCAACTTTTATTTTTGATGTTGATGGCGTTTTAACCAACGGATCTGTACAGGTCACCGCAGATGGTGATTTATTAAGAAGTATGAGTGTTAAAGATGGTTATGCATTAAAAAAGGCTGTTAAGGCAGGATATACCGTTTGTATAATATCTGGTGGTAAAAACGAGGGGGTTCGTACCCGGTTAAGAGATTTGGGAATTACAGACATCTATTTAGGGATAGATGATAAGGTAGAACAATTAGATGAGTTTTTTGATATTTATGATATCAAGGCAGAAAATGTGCTTTATATGGGTGATGATATTCCAGATATGTATCCCATGCAATTAATTGGTTTACCTACCTGCCCGCAAGATGCTGTGCCTGAAGTTAAAGGAGTTTCTAAGTACATTTCTCACAAAAATGGTGGAGAAGGCTGTGTGCGTGATGTTATAGAGCAGGTAATGAAAGTACAGGCTAAATGGATAGAAAAGTAATAAGACCTAAAAAACTAAAAACTATATGCCATACTTAAAATTAGTTAGATATGGCAATCTGCTATTTATAGCTTTGTGTTTGCTATTAATTCGGTTTGGCTTTTTTAGGCAATTCGATGCTAGCACCGCGCTTAACAACATCCAGTTTTTTTTGTTGATTATCGCTGTGGTTTGTATCGCAGCATCAGGCTATGTCATAAATAACATTTTAGATTACGAAGCCGATAGGATTAATGCCCCTAATCGACTCGTAATTAGGGAAAAAATAAGTGAAAAATCGGCCTATAACTTGTTCTTTGCTCTTAATATTATTGGTGTAGGAATAGGATTCTATATCGCCAACAAGATCGATGCTCCGGTATTTTCAGCCATTTTTATCCTTACCTCTGCCCTACTTTACCTTTATGCCACCTATTTAAAACATATTGCTATTGCAGGAAATCTCGTCATAAGTATGCTGGTTGGATTGGTTGTTTTATTGCCAGTGATTTTTGACCTCTATCCAGAACTTACTTCTGAAAATATTGAAAATCAACGCATGCTTTTTAATACCCTGGTATATTATTCACTATATGCGATGTTATTGAATTTTGTACGGGAAGTCATTAAAGACCAGGAAGATATTAATGGAGATTACAAAACACAAAGTAATACGCTACCTTTGTTAATTGGACAAAAAAGGACAAATGTGTTTGTTTTTATTTTTTGTCTTATTTTACTAGTTTTTAGCATCATTTTTTTAGGAGAAGACCTTTATCATAGCACTAAAGCCGTTGTTTACGCCCTTGTCTTTATTATTGCTCCCCTACTCGCCTTAGTTGCCGGAATTTTAAAAGCAAATTCTAAAAAGGATTATTCAAAATTTAGCTTTATTTTAAAATGTATGCTATTTTTTGGCCTGCTATCTTTAGGATTTCCAGAATATCTAATATCCTGAGTTTTATGCTAAATGAAATTTTAAAAAACAAACAGATCATTTTAGCTTCGGGTTCGCCTCGAAGACAGGAATTTTTTAAAGATTTACATATTCCTTTTGTTATAGATGTTAGGCCGGTTACCGAAGTGTACCCTAAACATTTAAAAGGTACAGAAATTACGGATTATTTGGCTAAACTTAAAGCGGATGCTTTTAAGGATCTTACCAATGATCAGATCTTGATTACCAGCGATACTATTGTTAGTAATGACGGGATTGCGATGGGAAAACCGAAAAACACTTCCGAAGCTAAACAAATGATAGCCTCGCTTTCTGGAAAGACCCATAGTGTGGAAACATCAGTTTGTTTTACTACTGCTAAAGATCAAAAAGTTGTTCATTCTTCGACAAAAGTGACTTTTAAAAAACTTTCCGAAGAAGAAATCGATTTTTATGTAACCCATTATAAACCTTTCGATAAAGCGGGTGGTTACGCTATTCAGGAATGGATCGGTTTTATTGGTATCACCCATATCGAAGGTAGTTATTTTAATGTAGTAGGTCTTCCTACACATTTGGTATATAATACGTTGACAGCGCTGATTACATAAATTGCTTAACATATTATGGCTATTGAGATCCTACCAAAGCCTATCTCGATTTGTTTTTAGAATACTCGTTGAGTTTACTAAAAGTAGTTGACTATTAAAAGAAAAAAAGATGTACCAAATATCGAAAATCGCATTGCTATTTTGCCTCTTATGCATAAGCTGCGATAAAATACCCGATCCGCCAAAAGACAGAAAATTATCCGCAGAATTTAAAGAATATTGGTTTGATGGTACTGCTGAAATTACCTCGTATACATTAACCCAGGCCAGATATGGCGAAATGCGTGAAGGTACGGCGATAAAGATCTTTGTAAAAGAAGATTTTCTTCCAGAAGAACAGGTAAAAGCGAATGAAGTTTCAGAAAGAACATTTCCGATATTAAAGCTGAACAGCACCAAAAAATTTATGACCGGTATCTATCCTTATTCTATCATGGAGAGTTGTTTTTTTCCGCTACATAAAGAAGGTCATGCTACTAAAATTTCAGCTTCGATACAGGAATGGTGCGGACAACAATTTCTTCAGTTAAATAACCGTATGAATTTTGAGATAAACTCACATTCGTATTTTGAAGGTGAAGCTGATAAACAATTTAATCTTCCAAAAACCCATTTAGAAAACGAAATCTGGAATTTAATACGTATTAATCCAAGTGAATTACCTGAAGGTGAATTAGAAATGATCCCCTCTTTCGAATCTTTACAATTACAACATAAGGAGATTAAAGCCTATAAAGTTTCGGCTAAAAAATCCATAGCAGACTCCCTTTCATTGTATATATTAAATTATCCCAGCCTTAAACGGAAACTAAAGATTTATTACCAGAGTGAATTTCCTTTTGAAATCGAAAAATGGGAGGAAATAATGCCTTCTGACAATAATGAAAATTCAAAAATGCTCACGACAAAGGCGTTAAAAAACAAACGCTTAAAAATAGACTACTGGAATAAAAATGCTGGGAATAATGTATCTTTGCGCGAAAAATTAGGATTATAATATGAACATTCCTGAGTTGACCTATTCTACCGAGCTTTTTTATACAGTACTGATGATGGTGATCCTTTTAGTCATCAATTTTGTGCTTAAAAAAACAGCGCAGCGTATTGGTGAAAAAGGGGAAATTCATATCACAAGAATCCGATTAATGTTCAGATACATTAATATTTTAATTGTCATTCTTGCGCTTTTTTTAATGGCCGTGGTTTGGGGGATGAACCTTCGCGATCTTGCTTTAATATTCTCTTCTGTTTTCGCGGTTATTGGTGTGGCCTTGTTTGCAATTTGGTCTATACTTAGCAATATCACTTCAGGAATTATTATGTTTTTTAATTTTCCCTATAAGATTGGTGATAAAATAAAAATCCATGACAAAGACATGCCTATCGAAGCTTTAATAGAAGACATTAAAGCTTTTCATCTTCACTTAAGAACAGACGAAGGCGAGCTTATAACCTATCCCAATAACCTTATCCTGCAAAAAGCGGTTTCTTTAATACAGAAAGATGTTTTCTTAGATGAAGGAAAAAATGCGCTTTAATTTTTAAACAAGATTTTTTGCATTAATTAAATATAAATACTAACATTAAGGCAGTAAACTACCTGAGGTACGTCCATGAGGCCTCTGCTAGAAAATTATTTTTTATATCGGGGCAAGCCTTTTAGCATTTAATCTCGATTATCGAGTAAAAACTTTATATTTGATTTTGTTTAAAACCAAGCATAAAAATGCGTAAATTCCTACCCTTTTTATTTTTAATACTATCTTTTGAATTAGATGCTCAGGCTCCCCAAAAGCTAAGTGCGTCAGCGATTTATGAAAAAATTGAAAAACTGAATTTTTTAGGTTCAGTTTTATATCTTGCAGCTCATCCGGATGATGAAAATACCCGATTAATTTCGTATTTCTCAAATGAAAAACATGCTAGAACGGCTTACCTTTCTTTAACCCGTGGCGATGGAGGGCAAAATCTGATTGGTCCCCAAATCCGGGAACAATTGGGTTTAATTAGAACTCAGGAGTTATTAGCAGCACGCAAAATTGATGGTGGACGGCAATTTTTTAGTCGTGCCAATGATTTTGGTTATTCTAAAAATCCAGAAGAAACCTTAAAAACCTGGAATAAAAACGAGGTTTTAAGTGATGTAGTTTGGGTAATTAGAAATTTTAAACCCGACGTAATCATTAACCGTTTTGATCACCGTACGCCAGGAACAACCCACGGTCACCATACCGCTTCGGCTATTTTAAGTGTAGAAGCTTTTGAGATCACCAAAGACCAGTCTATATTCCCACAACAGTTGGAATATACCACAACATGGCAGCCAGAACGCTTATTTTTTAATACCTCCTCTTGGTTTTTTGGCAGTCAGGAAGCGTTTAGAGAAGCCACAAAAGATGAGAAATACCTAACTTTTGATACGGGGGTCTATTTTCCTTTAAAAGGACTTTCTAATCCAGAAATCGCTTCGCTAAGCCGCAGCCAGCATCAGTCGCAAGGTTTTGGAAGTACAGGTTCCCGTGGTAGCGAAATGGAATATTTAGAGCTTATTAAAGGTTCACAACCAACTTCCAGGGAAGATGTTTTCTCGGGAATAAATACCAGTTGGACACGTGTTGAAGGTGGCGCTCAAATTGGTGAAATTTTGGGTGATGTTCAGAAAAATTTTGATTTCACCAATCCTTCAGCCAGTTTACCTAAGCTTTTAAAGGCCTACTCCTTAATTCAGAATTTAAAAGACGAACACTGGAGAGCCATAAAAACTGAAGAAATAAAAGGAATTATACAGGCGTGTGCGGGACTTTATCTGGAAGCAGTATCAAATTCAGAATTTGCTTCGCCTGGCGATAATATCAGGCTTCATCTTGAAGCTATTAACCGTAGTACAGCCAACGTAACATTAAAATCTATTGTCCTTAATCCACAAAATAGAGTTGAAGAAACCGCTACTTTACTACCCAATAACGAAGACTGGAAAAAATCTTTTGACTATAAAATTCCTCTAAACGCGGCTTATACTTCTCCTTACTGGTTAAATAAAGAAGGAACGGTAGGTATGTATCGTGTAGATGATCCCAAGCTTATTGGAAAACCAGAAACTCCACATACCAGCACGGTAACTTTTAATATCGATATAAACGGCACTTCCATTTCCTTTAAAAAAGAAATTGTTTACAAATACAACGACAATGTAAGCGGCGAAAATTACGAGAATTTTGAGATTATCCCACCAGTATCAATCGGTTTTGCAGATGATGTTATTCTTTTCCCTAACCAGGAAAGTAAAAATATCAGGATAAAGGTTACGGCAGAAAAAGACAATACGCGAGGAATATTAAAATTAGATGCCCCCTCGGAATGGCAGATCTCACCAAAATCTGAAGCGGTTAACCTTCCGCAGAAAGGAAGCAGTATCACCTATACGTTTAAAGTTACTCCCCCCTCATCACAAAATGAAATTTGGATTCAGCCTGAATTTGAAACTTCAGAAGAAAACTATAAGGACGAGGTGATTACCATAAATTACCCGCACATCCCAAAACAAACGCTTGTTGTTCCTGCAAAACTAAAACTGGCTAAAATCGATATTGATAAAAAAGGAGAAAATATCGCATATATCGCCGGTGCCGGTGATGTAGTGCCTGAAAGTTTACGCCAAATTGGTTATCATGTAAGCGTGCTATCTCCTGCCACAATAAACGCAGATGCTCTAGCTAAATACGATGCGGTGGTTACCGGAGTTAGAGCATATAATGTTTTAGAAGAACTTCGTTACAAGAATAAGGAATTAATGAAGTATGTTGAAAACGGTGGCACACTGGTGTCTCAATACAATAAAGATCGTGGCATTACGGTAGACCAAATTGGCCCTTTTCCGTTTAAATTATCATACGATCGTGTAACTGAAGAAGATGCTGAAATTAATTTTATAAATGCCGATTCCCCCGTTTTAAATACACCTAATAAAATCACCAAAAAAGATTTTGATGGTTGGGTACAGGAACGCGGACTATATTTCCCAAACACCTGGGATGAAAATTACGATACGGTATTATCCATGCATGATAAAAATGAAGAAGCCATGCAAGGCAGCCTCTTAATTGCCAAATACGGCAAAGGTTATTATGTTTATACCGGGTTAAGCTTCTTTAGACAATTTCCTGCCGGAGTTGCGGGATCGTACCGCCTTTTTGCTAACTTGCTTTCTCTAGGAAAATAATGGAAGAAAAGCCTGAAAAATATCAATGGAAAATGCGATACACCGCGGTACTGGTCGCCAACGCCATCTATATTATTGCCTTTTATATTATAATGAAATCCTTCGCGTAACATGCAATTAATTGACTGGATAATTTTAATAGTTACCATAAGTTCGATTGTTTGGTATGGCGTTTACAAATCTCGCGGTAGTAAGAACGTTCAGGACTTTATAAAGGGTGGTAACGATGCCCAATGGTGGACGATTGGTCTATCAGTGATGGCTACTCAGGCCAGTGCGATCACTTTTTTATCTACCCCGGGACAGGCATTTAACGATGGGATGGGCTTTGTGCAGTTTTATTTTGGACTGCCTATCGCTATTGTCATTATCTGTATCGTTTTTATTCCTATTTATCACCGATTAAAAGTTTATACCGCTTACGAATATTTAGAATCCAGATTCGACCAGAAAACAAGAGTGCTAACCGCTTTATTGTTTTTGATCCAGCGTGGGTTGGCCGCCGGACTAACTATATTTGCACCTGCTATCATCCTTTCTGCTGTTTTGGGCTGGGATCTTACCACGCTTACATTACTAATCGGGATATTGGTAATTATTTATACCGTTTCTGGTGGTACTAAAGCGGTGAGTGTAACTCATAAACAGCAAATGGCGGTAATTCTAACCGGAATGATCGCAACATTTTTTATCATTTTATATTACCTCCCGGAAAATATCACATTTACCAAAGCACTGGAAATTGCCGGAAGCGAAGGAAAAATGGATGTGTTGGATTTTTCTTTCGACTTTAATAACCGATATACGTTTTGGAGTGGTATTATAGGAGGAACCTTCCTATCGCTTTCATACTTTGGAACCGACCAAAGCCAGGTACAGCGTTATCTCTCTGGTAGAAGCGTAAGAGAAAGTCAGTTAGGTATGGTATTTAACGGATTTCTAAAAGTACCTTTACAGTTTTTTATATTATTAGTGGGCGTGATGGTTTTTGTATTCTATCAGTTTAACAGCACACCACTTAATTTTAATCCGGCAGCAACCGAAGCGGTTTTAAACTCAGATTATGCCGGGCAGTACGAGGATTTAATGGTGACTCATCGCGAGCTTCAGAAACAAAAACAAAAACTTACTTTAGATTACGCCCAGAAAATCGATCAGATTTCTGAAACCGAAAATCAGCACTTTAAGGCCCAGCTTTCCGCTTTAAACACTCAGGAATTCGAAAATCGAGAAAAAGCAAAAATGTTTATAGATGCGGCAAAAACCAACGCAGAGAGTAATGATAAAGACTACGTTTTTATTCATTTTATCCTAAATAATTTACCACGGGGAGCTATTGGCCTTTTACTCGCAGTTATTTTGTGTGCCGCGATGTCTTCTACCGCTTCAGAACTAAATGCGCTGGCATCCACGACCACGATTGATATTTATAGAAGAAATCTGAAAGAAGAGAAAAGTGAAGAACATTATTTAAATGCTTCAAAATGGTTTACCTTTATGTGGGGTGTTTTAGCCATCATTTTTGCCAGTGTAGCCGATCTTTTTGATAACCTTATTCAGCTTGTAAATATTATAGGTTCGATATTTTACGGTAATGTACTCGGCATATTTTTACTGGCATTTTTTATAAGATTCGTTAAAAGTAATGCCGTTTTTATTGCAGCCATAATCACCCAATTAATTGTAATCTTGGTTTATTTTTTAGATATTTTACCGTACTTATGGTTAAACGTTCTTGGCTGCCTTTTAGTGATGAGTATTGCATTATTTATCCAAACAACAACCCAACCTAAAAATGCATCATAATGAGTAAAATAATAAACTGGGGAATCTTAGGACCAGGCAAAATTGCTAAAAAATTTGCGTTAGGTTTATCCTATGTTCCCAATGCCAATTTGTATGCGGCTGCAAGCCGGTCTTTAGAAAAAGCTAAAGATTTTTCTGCAGAAATGGGAGCCGATAAAGCCTATGGCAGTTATACTGAAATGTTAAATGATCCTAAGGTAGATGCTATTTACATTGCCACTCCTCACGTATTTCACTATGAGCATACCTTACTTTGCCTAAAACATAAAAAGCCTGTTTTATGTGAAAAACCTTTTGCCATGAATAAAGATCAGGTAAAGGAAATGATCGATTTTGCACAAAAACAGGATACATTTTTAATGGAAGCCATGTGGACGCATTTTCTGCCGCATTTTAAATATACTAAGGAAGTTATAAAATCTGGCAAATACGGAAAAGTTTTAGCGATGGAAGCCGATTTTGGTTTTGATGCTCCTTTTAATGCCAACAGCAGGATCTACAATAAATCTTTAGGTGGCGGGAGTTTACTGGATATTGGTATCTATCCAATTTTTGCGGCCTTGAACTTTCTGGGTAAACCAGAAAAAATAGAAGCAACCGCTAAAATGACCAAAACCGAGGTAGATGCCAGGTGTCACGCTACATTTTTTTATCCTGAAAACGTAAAAGCAGAGCTTTACAGTTTTGTAGATAAACATACTGATGTTGCTGCCACCATAAAATTAGAAAAGGCCAAAATTTATATAAAACCAAGATTTCATCAACCAAGCTCTGTGGTGATCACTACTGAAAATGATAGCTTCACTAAAGAATTTGGAGTAAAAGCTAATGGATATAATTTTGAAGCCGAACATGTAGGCCAAATGCTATTGGAAGGTAAAAAGGAAAGTACTGAAATGAGTTTTGACAAAAGTTTAGAACTTATAGAAATGCTGGATAAGGTTCGGGAAAAAATTGGTTTGGAGTATTGATAAGATTAACGTTATAAAAAAGAAAAAGCTGTTCTATTGAACAGCTTTTTTAATATTAGAAATCTTTTAAAGACCAATTATTTTGCTCCCCATTCTTTTAAAGAATCTTCATTCATTTTCACATAATCCTGGTTACCCGCTTTTTTAGCAGCAGCCAAAGACTTTTTAGCAGCTTTAATTGCCTCGTCCTTTTTACCTAAATCAGCAGCGATCAAGGATTTTTTTCTTAGCATCCAGTAAGCATTTGGATTCGCTTCAGTTGCCTTATTGATCCAATCCCATGCTTTATTTAAATCTTTTCCGGCATCATGGTAATAGGCCGCTGCCGCATAATAGTCACCAGCTCCGGGACCATTCATTACGCTATCGATACTTGCCATTGTTTTCTTATCTGTTGGAACTGAAAAAGATAAAAAAGCTACCGTATTTTCCCATAAGAAATTTAGAGTAGCGCCATCATTTGTAAGTTCATCGATAAGAATAGTGAAGCTTTGCATTTCCATAGGCAATTTAACCACCTCTGCTTTTGCTTTTAAAGCAACCATATTGTCATCCCAATTTTGAGGATTTCCCCAGTTATTGGTAGATTTATAAAAAATCACCTCCCAACTATCTTTATTTGGGATCGTATAGATCGCATATTTGCCCGCTTTTAAAGTTTGTCCCTGTATTTCTACATCATCAGAAAAACTAATCACTGTATTCTCATTGGCCCCGGTCCTCCAAATTTCTCCGTAAGGCACAAGGTCTCCAAAAATCGTTCTGCCTCGCATAGCAGGTCTGGAATAATCTAATGTTACTGTCGTTAAACCTACCATCTGCTCTACTTTAGCAGAAGGGCTTGGTTGTGGAGCTTGTATTTGTGCAGATACTGACGCCCCTAAAAAAAGAATAAATAGTTGTAGTAGTTTTTTCATGATTGCATACGATTTGTTTTGTTAAATATATAAATATTCCTTTTTAATTAAATTCAAAAAATAATATTTAATGATTGCCTTAATATTAATATTTACTATAAAATATAACGATTTAAACTTTGTTTAACTAATATTATTTTTCATTAAACATTTCTAATTGTAATTTTATTAAAATATTAAATTGCTAAGAAATGTACCAGATTCATACCTTCCAAAAACTTCCTATTTCTAAAAAACAGGCATGGGATTTTTTATCTGATCCTAAAAACCTAAAAATCATTACTCCAGATTATATGGGTTTTGATATCACATCTGGTGGAGATCGTCCCATGTTCGAAGGTCAGATTATTCAGTATATCGTAACACCAATTGCCGGTATAAAAACAAAATGGGTAACTGAAATTACGCATGTTAAAGATGGAGAATATTTCGTAGATGAACAACGCTTTGGTCCTTACGCCTTATGGCACCATAAGCATTTTATTAAAGAGATTGAAGGCGGAGTAGAAATGGAAGATATTGTAGATTATAAGCTACCCATGGGAAAATTGGGTAATCTGGTACACCCATTCATGGTAAAACCGAAATTAAATGAAATCTTTGAATATCGCAAAAAAAAGCTTGTAGAGCTCTTTGGTGAGTATAAAGCATCTGAAGAAAATACTGAAGCTACGCTAAAACAAGATATACTAAACTAAATATGAAAAAGAATATTTTACTCATTGGTGGTTCTACCGGTATAGGATTAGAAGTCGCTAAAAAACTATACAAGAACCATAATATTTATATCGCTTCAAGAAACAAAGTTGATCATGATAATCTAGAGGTGACTCATTTAGAATTTGACGTATTAAAGGATGATATTTCTTCTCTTGATCTACCTGAACAATTAGACGGACTGGTTTACTGCCCGGGAAGCATCAATCTGAAACCTTTTAAAATGCTAAAACCAAAAGATTTTGAACAGGAAATGCAACTTAATTTCTTTGGTTTGATTAAGGTAGTAAATGGATTAATGCCCAAATTAAAAGAATCTAATCAGGCAAGTCTAGTGTTTTTTAGTAGTGTTGCCGTTAAAGTAGGGATGCCATTTCACACAAGTGTAGCTGCTGCCAAAGGTGCTATTGAAGGTTTTGCCAAATCTTTGGCCGCAGAATATGCTCCTAGCTTAAGAGTTAACGTGGTATCCCCATCGCTAACCGATACTCCGCTTGCAGAAAAACTTTTAAATAATGATAAGAAAAAAGAAAAAATGGATCAACGGCACCCATTAAAAAGAGTAGGAACTACCGCTGATATTGCAAATATGACCGCATTTTTATTAAGTGAAGAAAGTAGTTGGATTACAGGGCAAATTCTTGGTGTAGATGGAGGGCTTTCAACACTAAATATTTCATAAATGAGTAGAGACAAAATAAATATCTTTTGGTTTCGAAGGGATTTAAGATTAGATGATAATGTAGGTTTTTTAGCTTCATTAAAAGAAGAGCATCCCGTAATGCCTATCTTTATTTTTGATCCTGAAATTTTAGATAATTTACCAGAGGATGATGCCCGGGTAACTTTTATTTTTGAAACCCTTCAGGATATGAGAAATGAACTTCAGGAAAATCATCATTCTTCTATCGGCATGTATCATGGTAAACCTGAAGAAGTTTTTAAAGAACTCTTAGAGAATTACAACCTTGGTAAAGTATTTACCAATCGAGATTATGAGCCTTACGCTAAAGATCGTGATGAAAAAATTCAGAAATTGTTAGATGAAAATAATGTTGAATTTGAGACTTTTAAAGACCAGGTTATCTTTGAAAAAGATGAAGTCGTAAAAGGCGATGGTGATCCTTATGTGGTTTATACACCATACATGAAAACCTGGATGGAGCATTTTAAAAATAGTGATCTAAAGATTCATTATACCAGTCAATTTCTAGATAATCTCGTCCAAAATACCAGGTTACCAAACTTAAGTTTAAGCGATATTGGTTTTAAAAAATCATCTTTAAAAGTACCTGATTTTGATACCACACCAAGTCTTATTCAGCGCTACGAGGATACCAGAAATATACCTTCCAAAGAAGGCACCAGTCGTTTAGGACCACATCTTAGGTTTGGGACGGTAAGTGTTAGGAAAATGGTAAAGAAGGCGAATAACGAAAAAAATAAAACCTTTTTACAGGAACTGGTTTGGCGCGAATTTTTTATGCAGGTTTTATATCATAATCCTTCTACAGTAACTGATGCTTTTAAAAAGAAATACGATAATATACAATGGCGTAATAATAAAGAGGAGTTTGAAAAATGGAAAAACGGTAAAACAGGCTTCCCTCTTGTTGATGCCGGTATGCGCCAGTTAAATAAATCTGGTTTTATGCATAATAGGGTTAGAATGTTAGTAGGAAGTTTTTTATGCAAACACCTACTAATCGATTGGCGCTGGGGAGAAGCTTATTTTGCTGAAAAATTACTGGATTACGAAATGTCTTCGAATGTAGGAAACTGGCAGTGGGTTGCTGGAAGTGGCGTAGATGCCGTTCCTTATTTTAGGATATTTAATCCAACTACTCAAATAGATAAATTCGATAAAGACAAAAAATATATAAAAGAATGGGTTGAAGAATTTGGCAGCGATGATTATCCTGATAAAATGGTAGATCACAAAGAAGCAAGAGAACGTGCACTTTCAACCTATAAAGAAGCAGTAAGCAATGGTTAATTGTTAGTTAGTAGATTCTGTATTGCTAGATGAAAACGGCCGGTATTTTAAAATACCGGCCGTTTTAGTTGAATATCGAATTCTATATCTTTTGATTTCAATTTACATTTCAGAAGATTGTAGGTATTTCTTTGCTCGTTCCAAATCCTCAGGAGTATCGATCCCAATAGTTTGCATCTCGGTTTCTACCATTTTGATATTTTTACCGTATTCCAAATATCGAATACACTCAATTTTTTCAGCACTTTCCAGTTGAAGCATCGGCAAATTATAAAAATCCAAAAGGGCCTGTTTTCTAAAAGCATAAATCCCAATATGCTTATAATAAATCACCTTAATGTCTGTATTTCTTGGATAAGGCAACGGGAATCTGGAAAAATATAAGGCATAATCGTTATTATCTGTAATTACCTTTACATTATTAGGATTAGTAATTTCTTCGCTATCCTGTATAGCCACTTTTAACGAAGCCAGATCGATACTTGAAGCATCATCATCCTGAAAAACATTTAGTAGCCGCTCTAAACTTGGTTTATCTATAAATGGCTCGTCTCCCTGTACATTAACCACAATATCTACATCCATATCATGAACGGCCTCGGCAAGACGATCACTTCCGCAATCATGTTCTTCTTTACTTCGTATCACTTTTCCGCCAAATTCAGTTGCGGCCTGAAAAATTTTATCACTATCGGTCACAATATAAACCTGGTCGAAAAGTCCGGTATTATTAGCGGCTTCATAGGTTCGCTGAATTACCGGTTTTCCATTCAAATCCTGCATCAATTTCCCAGGAAAACGAGAAGCTTCGTATCTGGCCGGAATCATCGCGACGATCTTAAGTTTTTCTTTCATCAAAAATATTGATTAGTTTTTTTCTAAAATAAGCTTTTATACCCTGCCAGGCTGTTTAAATTTAGTTAATCCTGTATAACAAAAAAATCATCCTTAAATCCTATAAGATATAATTTATCTGTAGCCCTTGTTACCGCTGTATACAACCATCGAAGATATTCTTTACCAACACCATTTGGTAAATAAGGTTGTTCTATAAAAACCGTATTCCACTGTCCACCCTGACTTTTATGACAGGTGATGGCATAAGAGAATTTAACCTGTAATGCATTAAAATATTTGTTGTTTTTAACTTTCAAAAATTTCTTATACTTGGCTGTTTCGTCTTCATAATCCTTCATCACTTCCTGATAAAGAAGATTAGACTCTTCAAAAGTAAGCGAAGGTGAATTGCTTGTTAAGGTATCTAACATCACTACCGTCTCAAAAGGACTCATTTTTGGATAATCCACCATTTGGACAGAAACTTCTGCAAAACGGAATCCGTAAAGTTCTTTTATTGCAAAAATCTCTAAAACTTTTACGATATCCCCATTCGCAATAAAACCGGCCTCTGAAGAGGGTTTCACCCAGAAATAATTATTTTTCACCACCATGAGATAATCCCCTGCTGAAATTTCTTCTTCCTGATATAAAATCCGTGATCTTATTTGCTGATTGTATTGATTAGCTCTTTTATTAGACCTAACGATAATACTGGTTTCCTCGTTGCCTAAAGAATGATAAGCGTCCTGAATAGCTTCCATAATTTCATACCCATCTACCAGTCGTACTACATCTGCTTTAGGTCCCAGTTCAAATTTAAAACTCTCATAAAATTCCTCTCTTATAGCTTCCCTAATTAAAGTTGCGTTGTGCAGAATATCGCTTTCTTCACTCTGCCGCACTACTTCATCCAACTCTATATGTCCAACCTCCTTAAAAAATCCGGTTCGTAATTTATCCTGATCCAGTGCCGGACTCATATCCATTTTTACCGGTGGAAGCTGTGCGGTGTCTCCTATAAAAATCAACTGACATTTATGCCCGCTGTAAACAAATTCCATTAGATCATCTAGCAAAGAGCCGTTATCAAAATTTTTAGAATCTCCCGGGTGATCTGCGATCATCGAGGCCTCATCTACTATAAAAATTGTATTTTTATGCTTATTGGGCTGTAAAACAAATTGAATTCCGCTTCCCCCCGACTTCTTCGGAAAATAAATTTTCTTATGAATGGTAAAAGCTTCTCTTTTAGAATAATTAGCAATTACTTTGGCAGCACGCCCTGTTGGGGCCATTAATACACCTGATTTCTTAATTTTCCATAAGTTTTTAACAAATGAGCTGATAATTGTTGTTTTTCCTGTACCGGCAAAACCTTTAAGCAAAAAAAGATCATCGTTTGTACCTTCTACAGCAAATTTTGCAAGTTGCTGCAAGGCAATATCCTGTTTTTCACGGGGTTGAAAACCCAAATCCTCAATCAAAGTTTTATAGAATGCTGAAACATTCGGTTTTTCCATAGCTGAATCTTCAAAAAACCAAAGATAATGATGGATTTTTAGGCAAGAAACTTTTACGAATAAAAAAAAATTGTAGATTTGTCATATAACTCTAATAACTTAAATTAATTTCTTAGAAGCATGAGACTTGTAATTCAATTACTATTGTGGGCGGTTATAGCTTTCCTGGCTTGGTTAACTTTTGATGCCGTATACCGACCAATTCAATTTAACAAGGTTAAAGAACAACGTTACCCTAAAGTAATTGAAAACCTTAAAGACATAAGAGCAGCCGAGCTTGCTCATAAGGAGATTGTTGGTAATTTTGAAGGTGATTTTAATAAACTTGTACAATTTATCGATACTGCTCAATTTGCTATTACCCAACGTAGAGATACTACAGTATTGGATGAAGAATACAAAAAGAACTACGGTGTAGACGAATATATCGAAAAAGTTCTTATCGACACCTTAGGGTTCGTTCCGGTAAAAGATTCTTTGTTCAAAGGAAATCGTGATCGTTACACCAATATGATCAATGTACCAATTAAAGGAACAGATGCTAAAATCGAATTAGAAGCTGGTAACATCAAAAAAGGAGATAGCAAAATTCCTGTTTTTGAAGCAAAAGTTGCAAAAAGCGTAATCCTATACGATCAGGACAAACAATTGATTCTTCAGGAGAACGAAGCACAATCTGTAGAGGAAGTTAATGGTCGCTACATTAGTGTAGGTTCTATGGAGGAAATTAAAACTACAGGAAATTGGCCACAAACCTATGGTGACCAATAATCAGGAAAATACTTTTTTTAAACTGTCCATTCAGGTTAGCCTGAATGGACTTTCTTTTTGTATCTTAAATACAACAAACAATACTATTGTTTATTATCACAAAAAATCATTTGAAAAAGAACTGGACCCGGTAAACCTTCTTCAGAAAATCGAAGAAGAGTATAATACACAACCACGGCTTAAAACAGCAGTCAACGAAGTGAAATTATGCTTTTGTAATAGCCTTTTTACGTTGGTTCCTAAAAAATGGTTTAAAGAAGATGCGGCTGCATCTTATTTAAAATTCAATACAAAAATCCTTAAAACTGATTTTGTGGCAGTAGACGAAATTGAGAATAAGGAAATGGTAAATGTCTATATTCCTTACACCAATATCATCAACTACTTTTTTGAAAAATATGGTGAATTTGAATATGTTCACCATCTATCAGTATTATTATACAGGTTTCTTTCTTTTGATGATCATAAAGGAATTAAAGTTTATGCACATAATACCCATAAACGGCTAGATTTATTTATCATAGAAGACGGCAGGCTATTGTTATGCAACAGCTTTACTTATTCGAGTAAAGAAGATTATTTATATTACCTGCTTTTTGTTGCAGAGCAATTAGATTTAGATCCTAAAAAATTTAAACTTCACTTAAGTGGAGACATTCATAAAGAAGACGATATCTATAAATTGCTTCAGGATTATATTCGAAATATCTATTTCTTATCTTCAGAAACAGAACATGAAATTGAAGAAGGATGGAATATTAATAAATCTGAAGAATACATACTTTTAAACACGCTTTAAATGCGCATTATTTCAGGAAGTAACAAGGGCAAAAGAATTATCGCCCCTAAAAAATTACCCGTAAGACCAACCACTGATATGGCAAAAGAAGGTTTGTTTAATATTTTAAACAACCACTATCATTTTAGTGCTTTACAAGTTTTAGACCTATTCTCTGGAACAGGTAATATCTCCTATGAATTTGCGTCACGTGGTGCTGAAAAAATTACGGCGATAGATGGCAATTTTGAATGTATAAAATTCATAAAGAAAACGGCAGCCGAACTAAATTATGCAATCATCGCCATAAAAAGTGATGTTTTCAAATATTTGGAAAAAGCTCCCATAGCGGCAGACATCATATTTGCCGATCCACCTTATGATTTTTCTACCGAGGATTTTTTAAAAATAGCTGAATTAGTTTTTACAAATAATCTGCTTAAGGAAGGTGGAATGCTTATTATAGAATCCGGAAAACATACCGATTTATCCAGTGGCCCAAATTTTGTTGAGAAACGAGGCTATGGAGGTTCCGTTTTTTCATTTTTTTACGAGAATGTTGAGGAAAATTAAATTTTCTAAAACTAATATTCGATATTCTTTCCTTACTATTTTAGCTTTCTTACCTATGGCCATAAATGCACAGGAATACGAACTAATTTGGAACGACGAGTTTGATTATCGAGGCAAGCCCGATAAAGAGAAATGGACACACGAAACGGGCTTTATTCGTAATATTGAGGAACAGTATTATACCAAACGAAAAAAGAACGCCATTGTTACAGATAATGTGCTGAAGATTATTGCCAGAAAAGAAGAATATCGAAACCGTAAATTCGATCCCGATATTCAAAATTATCGGTATAATACAAAAAAGGCTTACTATACTTCCGCTAGTTTACACACGCATAAAAAATTTGATCTAAATTTTGGTAAAATTGAAGTCCGCGCTAAACTTCCGCAGGGAAAAGGCGTATGGCCGGCCATTTGGATGTTAGGTTCAAACTTTCATGATATTGAATGGCCTTATAGTGGTGAAATTGATATCTTGGAATTTGTAGGTAAAGATCCCTATACTATCCATGCTACCGTTCACTATCCAAAAGGAAAAAGTGCTAATATTAAAAGTGAAGGTGGCCAGTTAGAGCTAGAGACCTCTCCTACTAAGGCTTTTCATATTTATGGAATGAACTGGGATTCAGAAAAAATTGAGTTCTCCTTTGATAATCATGTATATTACACCTTTAAAATAGATGAAGCCGATACCGAGAATAATCCTTTTAAAAAACCTTTTTTCTTAATTCTTAATTTTGCACTTGGCGGTAAATGGGCAGGTGAGATCGATGATTCTATTTTCCCGCAGGAATATGTGATCGATTATGTAAGAATATATAAAAAAGCAGGTCTGTAAGCCGGATTCTGTTCACCCTGAAATTCATCAGGATGCCCTTGTCATTTATCTTAGAACTTTGTTACCAAAGTCCTTTAGCTGCCTACCCTCCAACGACAAACGAGCAATTTGATAATGTTGGTTTACATGGCATTGCACCGCATAGAGTTTACCTGATTTCACTACAGCATTACCTGTACATTCTTTCTGTTGCACTTGTCCTGGCCTCACGACCGGTGGGCGTTACCCACTATGCTGCTCTATGGTGTCCGGACTTTCCTCTAAGCCACAAATATGAACTTAGCGATAGGGCCGACCTGCTTGGCTGCAAATGTATTTATTTAAGTTGAATGTTTAGTGAGTTATTAACTTTAAAGTTTGAAAGTTTGAAAGGTTGAAAGGTTGAAAGTTCGAAAGTTAAAGATTCTTGAAAAATCAGTTCATTAGTAAATTTTCAAATAGCCCGCTGTCTACTTCCTAAGTGTTTTTCTCAAACGAAACTTTTACTGGTTCATGGCATTCGATTTTGGCATCTACTTTGCCTTTGGCCATTGCCGGAGATAGATAAGGAATATTAAGGCCTGAACCACGCAGAATAAATAAAAAACCCGTTAAAACAATAAATACTGGTATTAGTTTTCGTATTCTTTCTCTGGTTTTTAAACCGCTTGAAAGTGTATTGCTTAGAAACACTACTGCTGTCATGAGCGGAATGGTACCTAAACCAAAAAATACCATATATAAAGCCCCAAAACCGGCATTTGCTTCAGCAATGGCACCAAGCATTGCCATATAAACGAGTCCACATGGTAAAAAGCCATTTAGCATGCCTATAGAGAGAAAAGTATCTGGAGATTTTTTCTTTAAACCTGCTCCTATTTTGGATTTTAAACTACTAACCATGCTAAAAAAAGGAGTTGCCATTTTATTAAATTTCATACTTCTGAATGAAAAAACAGCAGTCAAAATCATCAAAACTCCTACGGCTATCGACAGTTTTTGTTGTGCCGCAAATAGATTTAATCCTTTTCCAAGCAAACCAAATAATAATCCGATTATGGCATACGATAAGATCCGTCCAAAATTATAGAGGAATAATTGAAGAAACATCAAGGGTTTTTTATCCCTGCTTAAAGGCAATAGAAAGGCTATGGGACCGCACATCCCAATACAATGAAAACTACCTAAAAGTCCGAATATAAACCCGCTGATAAGCATATCTAATACGTAATGGATTTTTTAAATAAAATGTCTTTTCCCTGGTAGGTCATTTCTACGGAAATATCCCAGCGTCCATCGATTAATTGTGCTTCAGGAATGACAATTTTATCTTCAGATAATTCTAACGGAATAATAAAATCAAGTTTCTTATTGGAAGGTCGATATAAGTTTACTGTTCCTTTTATTTCACCTTCGGTTTTAGGAAAACTAAGTTCATAACCTTCTGTTGTTTTCTTTCCTGTAATTTCTTCGGAAAAAAGCTTCAAATTCTTTTCTGCATCTATTTCCTGCTGAAAGCGCAATTCTTTTCCGTAGTAATCTTCAACTACAAGATCGTATTCGTATTTATCGTCGGTACTCATTTTTATCACCATAAACATGATAAATCCAATAAAGCAAAACATGCCAATTGCGAGTCCTGTTCCCCAATTAAATTTCATAATACTATATTTTATCGATAACTACGTGGACCAAGGAAATTGGTTGTGGTAGTTTCTATTAATTTGTTATTACTGTATACCCCTATTTTTAGTTTTTCTTTCTCTCCTTTTAAAGAAGCCGCCGGGATCTCGATAAATAAAGTTCCTTCAGCAAATCCCTGTTTTGGTACAATAAGGCTATCACTTTTTACCAATCGTACTTCACCTTTATGAGAGATTAATTTTAACTGAACATTTTCGATATCTTCGGTAGTTTTATTCACCAGTTTAAAGGTAAATACATTGCTGATCCTGTTATCCTGCTGATGCTCGTAGAGTTGTCCCGGTAAGCGTAAAATCCTGGCTTCAACATCATTTCTTAGAAATAACATCCCTGTTAAAACGCCTATTAAAATCACTAAAACCGTAGTGTAGCCTTTTAACCTGGGTGTAAATTTGAATTTGGCTTTTTTCTCAATATTCTCTTCACTTGCATAACGAATAAGACCTTTAGGAAGGTTTACCGCCTCCATCATCGAATCGCAAGCATCGATGCATGCTGTACAATTTACACATTCCAGTTGTGTACCGTTTCTAATATCAATCCCCGTTGGGCAAACCTGTACGCACTGTAAACAGTCGATACAATCACCTTTCCCGGTAGCCTGACGGTCTTCATTTTTTCTGAACTTAGCTCTTCCCCTTTCTTTTTCACCACGTTTATGATCGTAGGCTACAATAATCGATCGGTTATCTAGCAATACCCCCTGAAGCCTACCATAAGGACAGGCAATGATGCAAACCTGTTCTCTAAACCATGTAAAAATAAAGTAGAAAACCCCCGTGAAAATTAGCAGAGAAATAAAAGTGCTTATGTTTTCTGCAGGCCCTTCAGTGATGTATTCCAAAAGCTGATCACTACTAATGATATAAGCCAGAAAGTTGTTTGCTATTAAAAACGAAATGATGAAGAAAATAATCCATTTTAGGCCTTTTTTCCTAATCTTTTCGGCATCCCAGGGTTGTTTTGCCAAACGTAGTTGTTTACCGCGATCACCCTCTATCCAATATTCGATTCGGCGAAAAACCATTTCCATAAAAATGGTTTGCGGGCAAATCCAACCACAAAATATCCTTCCAAAGGCCACAGTAAATAAAATCACGAAGACTACCCCTATAATCATCATGATCACCACCAGATAAAAATCCTGTGGCCAGAAAGGATATCCAAAAAAATTGAAACGACGCTCTAATACGTTGAATAACAGAAACTGGTTGCCGTTAATTTTTATAAATGGAGCAGCAAATAATATAGCCAGCAGTAGATAACTTACCAGCTTTCGATATTTGTAAAATTTACCAGAAGGCTTTTTAGGAAATATCCACGCCCTTTTACCTTCCTGGTTTATAGTTCCAATAGAATCTCTAAAATTATTTTCGGGGATCGTGCTCATAACATATTCTCACTAATGGGAGTGATTAACCAGAGTCGACTTTAGAAGCTCGACTCTGGATTTGTTTATTTTTCAAATTCCTTCTCTACCGCTTGATCTTCCATCATTACTTCGATAGAAGTTGAATCAGCTGAAACTTCAACATCTGCTTCCTTTATAGGAGCATTTTCATCTACGTAAAGATCGCCCTGGGGTTCTTTAGGATCTGCCGGTGTGGTACCATGCAAGCTAAGGACATAACTGGCTACCTGAGCGATTTCCCCCGGTTTTAAATCTGTTTTCCAGGATACCATTCCCTTTCCAGGACGCCCCCCTTCAGAAATAGTATTGAAAACATTTTTAATACCACCACCCAGTATCCAGTAGTCATCGGTTAAGTTTGGGCCAATACCACCACCGGCATCTTCCTTATGACATGCAACACAATTACCTGCAAAAATAGCGGAACCTGCTTTGATGTCTTCCTCACCAGTTAACAGTTCTACTGTGTTTACATCTATTAAATCTTTGGCTGTCTTTTTATATTCTTCGATCGCTTTTTTTGCTGATGCGACCTCTGCGATATATTCTTCTTTTTGATCTGGAGCATTAAAAATATGATGTCTTACCAGATACACCGCAGCAAATACCATAGTTGCGTAAAAACCATATATCCACCATGGCGGAAGGTTATTATCCAACTCCTGAATACCATCATAATTGTGATCAAGAATAATTTCTTCTTCTTCTTCAACAGGTTTGCTATCGTTCATTTTTTTCCAGAACGCTTTTAGCTTAGCAAATCGGTTCTTTTTTCTTAATGACTGTTGCTGAAGGTAACGCTCCTGAGCTTCTGGAGTTAAACTTCTGAATAAAACCGAAGTAATACTGGCCAAAACAACTTCCATTGCGATTCCAAAAACAAGTAAGATCCCCAGAACGGCCCAGATAATAGGATATTCCATAAACGCCCATTCTTCTGAAGATTCTATAGTAAGTTCCAGAAAAACAAATGCCAGAACAGTAATTGTGATAACTCTTAAATATGATGCCGTATTTCTCATAATATCTCCTGATTATCATCCTCTAGAGGAATGTTACTCACTTGTTTTATATGCTCTTTCTTTGCGGTGATTACCCATCCAAAAAGAGCTACGAAAAAAATGAAGAATATCAGCAGAGAGATCATGGGGTAAACCGCTACCCCATCGATACTTTCCAGATTTCCTTTTATAAATTTTAGCATGATTTAGTTTATTTTATTTATAACTTTAGCTGAACATTATTGGATAACTCCTAAGCCACCTCTCGATTCCCCAAGGATATCGGCTTCCTGAGCTTCATCTACATTCTTCACCTTAATATCTGTACCTAAGCGTTGTAGGTAAGCGATTAAAGCAACAATCTCTCGATTACGCATTTCTACAAATTCTTCACCATTTTCCTTAGCATAAATCTTATCTGCCTCGTAGGTTTTGGCAAAATCTGGATCACTATAAAGGTTTTTCTCAATTTGTGTTCCCTGCTCGGTCATCCACTGTTGCGCTCTGTCGATCTCGGCCTGAGTATAAGGTACGCCCAAACTTACCATAGCTTCCATTTTATCTTCGGTAGACGACTTGTCTAATTCTCTATTTAGCAACCATTTATAAGATGGCATAATAGAACCCGAAGAAGTACTTTGTGGATCGTAAAGGTGATTTAAATGCCAGTTATCTGAGTATTTACCACCAACCCTGAATAAATCGGGACCAGTACGTTTACTACCCCATAGAAATGGATGGTCATACACATATTCTCCAGATTTAGAGTATTCACCATAACGCTCTACTTCACTACGGAAAGGACGAATCATTTGGGAGTGACATCCAACACAGCCCTCACGTATATATAAATCACGACCTTCTAGTTCTAGCGGGGTATATGGTTTTACACTTGAAATTACCGGAACATATTCGTCTACCATCAAAGAAGGAATAATCTGAACCATACCACCAATCAAAATTGCGATAGTTGCAAAAATGGTT
>Ga0208014_1000248_pt1 | contig 27953 bp, 19 predicted proteins | sample 25_taG_FD_184099 | JGI IMG/M metagenome (GOLD analysis project Ga0208014, IMG submission 184099) | Marine viral communities from Cariaco Basin, Caribbean Sea - 25_WHOI_OMZ (SPAdes) (version 2) | ecosystem: Environmental > Aquatic > Marine > Oceanic | place: Caribbean Sea: Cariaco Basin...
TTGTTGGGTGGTTAGAAAGCCCACCGAAGATGGAATTGTTACCTCTATTGAGTGTTTTGATAAGAATGACGAATTAATTGTTCAGTTTTTTGGAAAACGGAAACCAGGCATACCTGAAATTAAAGAATGGCAGGAAGTTGTAGCACAACTTCAGCAATAAAGGAAATGCGGCAAGACTAAGAAATGTGAAAAAGAAAAGTTTTTTAACCTGAGTTCAATTTAAGAGAATGCGGGAGGCTGAGTGCAGTTTTTGCAAAAGATTTTTTTTCGAAGCTTGCATTTTGGTAGCATTTCGATACAGATTTTCCTTGAAAAACTACACAATGAACAAAAAAAGTAAATCATCGCAAGGAATATGCTAGTCTTTGGCGGCACCAATAAAATTTAAGTTATGCTGGAAATCATATTAATCGTTCTGGCAGTTATTTGTTTTTTGATTATTCTGCTGCTTTATAAAGATGGTGGGATATGTTCTAGTAAGTTTTAAAGTCAGGAAAAGGGATTAAAGTTTCACTTTTAATCCCTTTTTTAGTTTGTGCCACACCAAGGAGTATATGGTGAAAAAGAATATTATCCACGCTCTTTTTATCCTAATTCTAGGTCTTAATATTCAGAAAAGAAAACATGGTGATATTACGAAACTTCAAGTTTTAAAAAAACAACTGCAACCAAACAAAATAATCTAAAAAAAATAAAGAAGTTATTTTTACTCCAAAGGGTGATAAACGAAACTTTTAAAAAGAATGTTTATCTTTGAGATTATGAGCACAGCAACAAAAACAAGTCATATCGGTAGAAAAATAAGCCGAATAAGAGAACTTCGAGGAATGAAGCAAGAAGACCTTGCCGCAGAATTAGGGATCAGCCAACAGAGTGTATCCAGTTTAGAACAAAGTGAGCATATTGAAGTTGAAAAGTTGGAAAAAGTAGCTAAGGTTTTAGGAGTAAGTAAGGAAGCAATTGAGAATTTTTCAGAAGAATTAGCCATAAATTTTTTTAATAGTTTTCAGGATAGTAGTAATGGGACTTTTAATAACCACTGTACTTTCAATCCGCTAGATAAATTAATGGAATCAGTTGAAGAAAATAAAAAGCTTTATGAGAGATTGTTACAGGCGGAAAAGGAGAAAGTAGCTTATCTAGAAAAACTAATAGAGAATAAATAGTGAAAACTAAAACATTCAAAATTAAAAAAGTATCTAGACCTATGGATATTTAAATGATTATCAAAAGGCAATATTTAATTCAAACAAATCAATGGATAATCACCAAAAAGAAGAATTGATGGTGAACTTTAAATTCTCTATTTGTGAATTTTCAAAAAAGATATTTGCAAAATTCTAATCAGAAAACATAATATATAATATCATGAATAAGATTATTTTAATATTCATTTTGGTAACCTCATTTACTTATGGTCAAAATCAAAAAATAAATAAAGATAATCCCGGGACTACAAAAACAGATGATTACTTAGAAGAAGATTGGAGAGAATTAAGTAAACATGGTCAACACGTTGAAGCTGCTAGTGAACTTATATTTCTTTCTATGTCTGATTCTACAAGAAATAAGCATGCGGACTATTGGCATATTGGTCAGGTATATGCTTTTGATAATCAATATAAAAAGGCTGTATTTTATATCAAAGAATCAATGAAAGGTAAATCAGAAAATGATGATGAACAATTCTGGTGGTATTACAAGGGCATATTAGCTTTTCTTCAAAAAAATAAAAACGAGTTAAAAAAATATTATGACTTGTTAGAAAAAAATCATACAAGCTATTACTCAAATAACGCAAAGGTTTTAAAAAGATTATTTGAAAATTTCGAAGAACCCTACTCGCAAGCTTTTCCAAAATAATAACTTTAGACACTGTCTCACAATAACGACTAACAAGTCCGCAATTGTCTAAAAAATTTTACAGGAAAAAATTAAAACGATAGTATAACTAATTTCCATCATCATTGTTTTAAAAATAAAATCATCGGTAAATAATGATTATATTCAAGCATAAATTAAGATTGGTTTATTAAATAATTATACCGGTTCTTTAAAACTGATATTATGAAAAACTGGAATTTTAAAGTCAAAAACAACCCTGCTGAGATAAAGAACAATTTACAATCTTCCCTTGCATCGGTTCACGGGTTTGTGATAGATATCAAAAGTGATAATAGCAGCCGCATCACCTTTAAAATTCGTAAACGATTACTGTACGCATGGTACATAGTCTACCACAACAATTTAGTGGTTAACGGAAAATTATCCAGAGCAGATAATCAAGATGAAACAGATGTACATATTTCTTTTGGCCAAAATATTCTTTGGAAATTTGTGATTTTAGCACATCTTTCTTTGGGATTAAGTTTTATAGTGGCAATAGTTTTAGGCAATAATAGTGGAAATTCTATATATTTATTAGCCGCTCTTACTTTCGCAATTGTCCTATTATTGTGGTTTCGATTACAGAAAAAACACAAGAATGATGTAGAAGAATATAAAAAATTACTCTCGGAAACGCTGGGATTTTAATATTCTAATAGGTTTATTTTTTAAGCAAGTAGATTGCGATTAGGAACGTGTACCATTATTCACAAATCTCTTCAAAAACGATAGAAGGCTCCTTCTTCATATAATTTGAAAAAATTTAGCCATATAGCATTTTTCACATTACGCTAAGCCCAAGAACATCGCTTTCATACCTTCCTGTAGTTCAGTATCATCCTGCCGTAGGCTATCAAATTCATTAGTTTTGGGATTATATTGATAGTCTGTTGCCCATTCTTTTCCATACTGTATAATTTCCCGTAAGGCTTCAATAATGCTCTGTACCTCGGCATTGGTCATAATGGGATGTAAAGACACTCTTACCCAGCCAGGCTTATCAGTTAAATTTTGATTCTCAATATCCTGAATCATTTTTTCAGATTGCTCACTATCAATCTTAAACAGGTAATGTGCCAGGCTGCTGGCACAAGACCATCCGCCACGTACCTGTATCCCAAATCTATCATTGAGTAGTCTAACCACCAAATTGTAATGCATTGCTCTTACGTTAAATGAGACGCAACCAATATGATCCTGTTCACGATTTCCCAGCACTTCAATCTCTGGAAATTCAGCAACACCTTCATAAAACAAATCAAGTAATTCCTTTTCACGCAACTTCATCATTTTAGGATCCATAAGCTCTTTGAGTTTTAGGCACAAAGCCGTACGAATTACCTGAAGAATACCGGGGGTTCCTCCATCTTCACGCGTTTCCAGATCGGTATGATAACCATAATCACTCCAGGGATTCGTCCATTTTACATTCCCACCACCGGGCGTATCCGGATGTATGTTTTGATGCAATTTTTTATCATAAACCAAAACACCACTGGTGCCCGGACCTCCTAAAAACTTATGTGGTGAAAAGAAAATCGCGTCCAGTTTTTGTTTTTTATTTTCGGGATGCATATCAATAACTTCATAAGGTGCCGATGCTGCAAAGTCAACAAAGCAAAGCCCATTATAGGCATGCATCATTTCTGCTAATTGATAATAAGGAGCAATAGCCCCGGTAACATTTGAACATGCGGTGAACGAACCTATTTTCACCTTTCGGTCCGCGTATTTTTTAAGCTGAGTCTCTAAGTTTTCCAAAGAGATTTGCAATTTTTCATCAGGTGCTATAAGTACCACATCTGCGTCTAAAGCTTGCCAGGGCACCTGATTGGAGTGATGCTCCATATGGCTGATAAAAACAACCGGTCGCTCTAAAGATCCAGACAAATGCTGCTTAGCTTTAAGCCCCATAATGCGGTGCAATCTGGCCAGAGCACCCGTCATTCCGGTGCCGGTGGTAACCAAGACATCATCTGTTCCTGCATTTACATGTTGCTTTATAATAGCTCTGGCTTCATGATAGGCGTAGGTAGACGCCTTGCCTGTCTCGCTCGAAAAAGAATGGGTGTTGGCCATTAAAGGACCTATCTTATTACAAATCACTTCTTCTATAGGTTGATACAACCTTCCACTCGCAATCCAATCAGCATACAGCTGATTCTGAACCCCATAAATAGATTCAAACTGATGATTTGTCCCGATGGTATTTTTTCGAAATTGGTCAAAATAGTTTTCCAAACTGATTGAGGTTTCTTCGTGTAAGTACATACGTGATATTTTTAATGGAACCTTTGATCCTAAAAATGCAGCTGTATTGAATTGATAAAAAAAGAGAACCCAAATCTGATGATTCAAGCTCCCTTCAAAATAAAATCAACACGAGTTAAGAGTCTTTATTTAAAGGCTAATTCAAATAAATAAACCTGTCCAAATGCTGCTTTTATGAACATGAATGGGGTTAATAATTGTTTTATTCCTCTGGCATTAACACGCCTTCTACAATAGCCGCATTAGAATTGATTAAGGCTGCCGTTGCTTTAAGATCTGCTGCCGTGATGCTTTCAATCAAAGCTATACTATCTGCCTCATCAGAAACCGGCGTTCCTTTTTGAAGGTTGTTGGCGATATTTCTTAACCAATAGCCGTTTTGGCGTTGGTTTTCGGAAACACCCTTCTTGTAGTTACTTTTTATTTCAGCCAACTCAGCAGCATCGATAGTTGTTTCCATCTTTTTTAATTCGGCATAAACAATCTTTAATAAGTCGTCTGCTTTATCAGGATTACAGTTGAAGCTTACGCTTAAATTATAGTTTCCTACAGGTTCCCAGCTTACAGAACCGCCTACCCGAACACCGTAAGACCCCCCTTCTTCCTCTCGTATACGCTCCATATAACGTTTATCAAGAAGTTGAGATAATACATAAAGCTCAAGGTTATTTTTCTTGGAATACTCCATATCACCATTAAAACTAACATTGATGCTTGTCTGAGGAGTTTCCATCTGTTTGGTTAAATGAACGGGGGTTGTCCCCTGGGCAGGACGCATATTATGGTTTACCACCTCTTCTGTTTTAGTCGTAGACGGGATACTTCCTAAGTATTTTGTAGCGAGATCAAGCAATTCACTCTCTTGGAAATCTCCTACAAAAACAAAAGTAAAATCGTTAGCATTAGAGATACGCTCCCGATAAACTTTAGAAGCTCCCTCTAAAGTCACATTATCTATAAGCTTCTGGTCAAAAAGAACGGATCGCTTGCTGTGACCGGTAGATGCGAGTGTAAGAGAGTCTTGAAAAGCACTAGTCACCTGTTTTTCTTTAGCGATTAAATTAGTCGCCAGATTTTGTTTTATAATTTCAAAAGCCTGTGCATCAAATCGAGGGGCGGTAAACTGAAGGTAAATTTGCTTAAACAAAGTTTCCAGGTCTTTAGTTTTACTACTTCCGCTGAGGCTCTCACTATAACCATTTATAGAAACACCCAGAGAAGTCTCGGTCCCGGCAAGCAATTTTTGAAGTTCAATTTTATTTAACTCACCAAGGCCTGATTGACCTACCAGATAAGAGGCCACAACCGTATTTGGCAATTCTTCTACGGAAAGTAGCGAACTACCTCCAGGACTAAAGGCCGTCATAAAAACCTGTTCTTTATCAAAATCAGTAGGATAAAGTGCCAGTTTTAATCCGTTTGCCAGCGTGTACAACTTAGCATCTATACCTTCAATGTTTTCTGTTTTTATAACCGGGCTGCCTTTAAGATCTGTATTGATAAGCTTCTTATCTGAGCTGGTTTCTTTAAAAGGAGTGAGCTTTTGTGCCGCCACTTCAGCAAGAGCGCTTTTAATGGCCTCCTTATCCGGGTAAGTATTTGTATCAGAACCTACAATACTTACGCCTCTGCCATTATCACCTTTAAAACGTTTCAGATAATCCAGAATAGATTCATTAGTCACCTGATCTAAAAGACGTAATTGATACGCTAAGGTCCAGCCATAATCAGTTACCGACTCCTTATCAAAGAAATCCTGATAAATCTCCCCTGCATAACTATCGTTGCTGCGTTTAGCAATATTTGCTATTGAAGATTCAAGACTGGTTTTAAAAGCTGCTTTAGCTCTGGCTAATTCTTCCGGCGTAGCGCCAAATTCAGCAAAACGGTTGTACTCTTTTACTATATATTTCAGCCCGCTAAGTAAACTGTCTTTTTTAGGACGTGCATTCAGACTAAGTACCTCTAATGGACGTACAAATTTCTGCACTCCAAAACCTACTCCCAACACTGGGCAGTTTTTTTCTAAAACCAATTCAGAAAAACGGTTGTTTAAAATATAGGAAGCAAAGCTACCCGTAATATCTTCTTTAATTTTCTCAACCACACTTAAATCTAAAGGGGTACGCTTCACAAAATATTGAAGGGAAGGTTCACCAAGTTCTTTGTCGGTAGAATTAATATACACAAATTCTGCTGCGATGGGTACATCAAAAACAGGGCGTTCCGGCAAATCTTTTTTTAATGGAATAGACGAAAACACCTTCTTGATTTTAGCCTCCAGCCCTTTTACATCAACATCACCAACAACGACTACAGCTTGCCGATCTGGACGGTACCAGCGTTTGTAATAGTCACGAAGTTCATCATATTCAAAATTATTCACCACATCCATTAGACCAATAGGCATTCTCTTACTATACTTAGAATCTTTTAAAAATCCATCGAGCCAAACTTTAGAATTAGCCCTAAAACCTGCCGTATTGCGTGAACGCCATTCTTCGTTAATCACACCGCGCTCGTTATCGATTTCTGCATCGGTTAAGGATAAATAACCCGACCAGTCGTGTAGGATTAATAAAACCGAGTCCAGTAATTTTTCATTAGTAACCGGAACCTGATTGATGTTGTAAACCGTCTCATCAAAGCTGGTAAACGCATTAATTTCAGAACCGAATTTCATTCCGTTTTTCTCCAGGTACTCCAGCATCTCTTTGTCCTTAAAATTCTGGGTACCGTTAAAAGCCATATGCTCCAGGAAATGGGCAAGACCCCGCTGGGTGTCGTTTTCCAGAACAGAACCTACATTCTGTGCAAAATAAAAAGATGCTCGTTCTTTAGGCTCCTCGTTATGCAGCACGTAATAATGCATTCCATTTTCAAGAACTCCCGAAGCGAAATTTTTAGGTGGTATAGGACTATCAATCTGCTGCGCATTAAGGCTGAAGCTTAACAACGCAAGCAATAGAACCAGGCCGTTTTTTATTCTATAGATCATATATTATTTGTTGTTATAATTTTTAATTCCCTCTTGTAACCAACTTAAATACGAATCCACAACGGGATCATAAGCTCGGGGATCATTCAAATTCTCCCCCTCAGTATTGATCAAGACATAATACGGCTGAGCATTTGCTTTATAGTGTTTGATCTGAAAATCGCTCCATTTATTACCTATGGTCGTGATTTTCTTACCGGTAGTTTCAGAAACATATTGCTCTGCTTCGGGAAGCTCTTTTTTATCATCAACATAAAGCGATATTAGTATCAGCTCATCCCGAAGTACTTGCTGAACCTGAGGCTCAGGCCAAACCCGTTCTTCCATCTTACGACAGTTAACACAGGCATATCCCGTAAAATCGAGCATTACAGGTTTGTTTACTTTTTTGGCATAGGCCATCCCGGCCTCATAATCTTTAAAGGTAACAAGGTCTAAAGGTCCTAATTCTGCGTGCGGAGGAAGCTCTATCGAAGTGCCTGAAACGCCTTTGGTATTTCCTACACCATAAGGAGACTCACTATACTGTGCAGGAGGAGGAAAACCACTGATCCATTGCAGGGGCGCTCCCCAAAGACCGGGAATCAGATAAACCACAAAGGCCAATACAAACAACCCCAGACTCAATCTTCCTACAGAAATATGCGCTAAAGGACTATCATGAGGGAGGGTGATTTTACCAAATAAATACAAAGCCAAACATCCAAAAACAGCAATCCAGATCGCTAAAAAGGTTTCTCGTTCTAATAAATGCAATTGAAGCACTAAATCTGCATTGCTTAGGAATTTAAAGGCTAAAGCGAGTTCTAAAAATCCTAAAACCACTTTAACCGTATTGAGCCAGCCACCTGATTTAGGCAAAGAGTTTAACCAGCCGGGGAAAGCCGCAAATAAGGCAAAAGGTAGCGCAATCGCCATTGAAAACCCTAACATTCCCACAATGGGAGCTACCCCGCCCTGCGAAGCAGATTCTACCAGCAAAGTCCCCACAATGGGCCCGGTACAGGAAAATGAAACAATGGCTAAGGCCAATGCCATAAAAAAGATCCCAACCAGACCGCCACGATCTGCCTGCGAATCGATCTTTGTGGCCCAGGAACTGGGAAGCACAATCTCGAAAGCCCCCAAAAACGAAAAAGCAAAAACAAGAAGTAATCCAAAAAAGATCAAGTTGAACCAAACATTCGTAGAGAGCGCATTGAGCGAATCGGCACCAAAAATGGCAACTACTACAGAGCCTAATACCACGTAAATCACTATTATAAAAAGTCCGTATAGCAAAGCATTTTTAATACCGCTGGCACGGGTTTTACTTTGTTTGGTAAAAAAGCTTACCGTCATCGGGATCATCGGGAACACACAAGGTGTTAATAGCGCTGCAAAACCACCTAAAAAACTCAAAATAAAAATAGAGATCAAATTACGAGAATCCGCAGCTTCCTCTTCCTGTTCTGCTTTAGTATTCTCTAAATCTGAATTAGGTTTTTTAATTGGCTGATCTCCTTCTTTTAGAGTTAACGTATCCTGCTCTTCGGCATTAACAACTTCAACTTCGGTTGATTCTGATTTAGTAGCATCGCCATTTTTAGGAACAGTCTGTTCTTCGACTTCGTTCGTTTTTTGTACGGGTTTTGTAGCTTCTTCGTTAAGGGTTGCCGCCGTCGCTTCCAGCTCAAAAACAACCTCTTTTATAGTTGGTGGCAAACAACTTTCATCATTACACACCATAAATTCTACGGAAGCCTTCACACTAAAAGCTTCAGCTGTTTTACGTTCTATAACTTGTTGAAATTCGGCCGAATCTGAGAAATATTTAATACGCATTTCAAAAATAGGGTCATCCACCACGTGCCCCTGTGGCTCAGAAACAGATCCATTAAGCTCATAAGCATCACTTGTAGTGAACTCAAATTGAGTAGGAACAGGACCTCCATCAGGTACGTTTTGGGCGTATAAATGCCAGCCAGGTTCAATGCTCGTATGAATACTTAAAGCATAATGGGTATCGTCAATTTTTTGAACATCGGGCTTAAAAGAAACCGGATCATAGATTTGGCCCTGTGCAAGATAAACAATAAAAAAAAAGATACCCGTGATAAATAGTCTCATCGATAAAATAGTTTTAAGTAAAAAAGGTGACTACAGTTTAGACGTAAACCAGAACTAAAACCCCTGTAAATTTTTGGTTTTTATTTTGTATTACTTATTATCATCCCTATATATCTCCCAAATCCACTGCGAAATATCTTCTAAAACCTCGGGTGCAAACACCTCATCTAGCATACTTATTTCTTGGGAAGTACAGGTTTTACAATGTTGATACATATGATTCAGGCCCGGGTATATTTTTGTTGTTACTACGGGAGCATTAATCAGATTTTCTTTGAAGGAAGCTACATTCTCAGAAGCCGGTACAAAAATATCTGCATCCCCATTTAGGAGAAGTACCGGCACTTCTATATCAGGCAAATACTGCTTAGGATTATATAGAATCATTTCTTTATACAGCTTGCTTTTTGCACTGTTATAAAAACGGTAAATCAAGGTCTTGTCTCTGTCATCCGCTAATTGCAAAGCTTCAAGTGTTTTAAGGCTTTTACCTTTCATCCACTTCCCTAGCCTGTCTTCCAACTCTGTTTTAAGACTATCAGTCTCCTGATTATCATAAACGGTTTTAAACAACTCGCGGTATACTTCCATTTGCAGATTAACCAGACTGTCAGGCATTTTAGAAGCTTTTAAAATAGCAGTGTTTTGCAAGTCCAGGATTTGTAGTCCTGAAACTCCTACGCCCGAAAGGCTTACCATAAATTTTACATCGGGATCCTGTGCCGTGAGTCGGGAAGCTACTACTCCCCCTTCGCTATGACCAATTAATCCAATAAACCGGCTATCGATATGCTCACGTGCTTTCAAATATTCGAGTGCTTCCCGGGCATCAGCGGTAAAATCACTAATTGCGGCGTTTTCAAAATTTCCGGTAGTGCTACCCGTTCCGCGGTCGTCCATTCGAAAAGAGGCAATTCCGTTACGAGCTAAAGCATCTGCCAAGACCGTAAAAAACTGGTGCCCACTATACGTATAATTGCGGTCTTGCCGGCCGGTACCATTAAGTAATATTGCCAATGGATAGTGCTTATGATCATTTGGGATAACCAAAGTCCCTCCATAATCAATACCGGTTTTTTTCCCACTAAATACAAGTTCGGTACTTGTATAAGGTAAGGTCCCCTTAGGATGCTGGGGATAGCTGTGCGGTTGCAATGCATTTACCTGATCAAATTGAATCGGATGTTCTCCTTCATAATTGGCAAATACTAGTGTAAACGTGCTGTCTAATTGAGGCTTAAGCTTCAATACTAAATTAAACTCCTCGTTTTTTAAGATCAGACTATCGCTAAGGTAGTTTCGCTGAAGCGGAAGGCGGTTGTAATAATATTCCGGACTGCTTAAAAAGAATGAATCTTTAGCATTTTGATTCTGACTTTTCTCCAGGAGCAGACGTTTTGCATGGTATTGCCCCTGCCATAAGCTTTGCCCAAGGGAAAGCCCTGTACTTAATGCAAATAGCACCAGAATACTGCAGATTCTTCTTAAAGTCATTAGGATTTCGATTCAGCCTTTAAATATTCAACTATGGTTTTAATCTCATCTGCAAGAGCACTGGGACTACCCTCATATCCGGTAGAGCGCCATCTTAGATAACCATTCTGATCTATGATCATTTTCTGTGGAATTCCTGAAAACTGAAACGCTTTTGCATACTTTGTGTAAACCATTTCGGGCTTGCCGTTTTCTGGATTAACAGCATCGTACAGCACCTCAAAGGGATATTCTTTTTCCTCGATAAAGGCAGCCGTTTTGGTCTTGTAATCCTTTACATATTCCTGCGTATCCAGAAAATAAAACTTCACATTAGCGTCATCTGCATAATGATCTACGACCATTTTCATACCGGGCATTGCTTTTTTACAAGGTGCACACCATGTTGCCCACATATCGATAACCACGATTTTACCCAGCTGATCTTTTAGATTAACCATGCCTCCATAAGAACTTTCCAAAGAAAAATCTTCGATTGGTTTCTTGATCAACTCTGTTAAAAGCGCCTCTTTCTCTTTCTGATTTTCAGCACCGGTCTTAAGCCCGGCTACATAATCTTCAAAATCAGAAAGCTCTTTTCCTGATTTTAAATATTCGTTCTTTAAGACCTGGAGCATTTCGGGAGATGTATTGTTTTGTCTCAAACAAGCTGCAATAAAGCTTACCGCTTCATCCATCTTGTCCTGACGCACCAGTTGCTGGGTATACAACGCATTATATTCAGTATTCTCATACTTCAACAAGGCTGCTATTTTGTTTAAATAATAAGCCTCACGCTTATAATCTTGCTGCTCGTTTAAAATCTTAGCATAAGTCAGGTATTCTGAAGCTGCTGCTTTTAAAGCCATCGCTTTCCATTGATTGGGTGAAAGTTTTCCGCGATAGGCTTTAGGAACTTCATGTTCCCGACTTTCAATCTCCGGGAAGATACGATCTGCAAATACCTGCAAGCTATCTAGCGACATACTCTCATTGTTATAAGGGATACTCACTAAATGCCAGGCATAATCTACCAGGTTTGTATATGAAGCATTTGTTAAATTATCAAAGACAAAACCGTAATCCTTATTTTCTAAAATATAGGTGTAGGCTATACTCCGAAATAGTTTATCGTAGTAGAGCTCCTCTGTAGTTGTAGTTATACCTTCAAATTTTTCTTCCGGAAATTGATTTACAAAAGCATTGTACGCCTTTACACGCTCATCAGGATCTGCTTCGCGGAATAGTTGCTTTATTGCCCGATCCCTGGCCAGAACACCATTGGGATATTTAGAAAGCAATGCGTTTTCTACAGAATCTACATAAGTCTCATTTCCTGTGATTAATTCAAGACTACGTTGCACATCATACTGTTGCTTTAAATCAAGCGCGGGAAGACTCAAAATATAGTTGAGTTCTTCCTTAATCCGCCCCGTTTGATCTTCGGTATTAGTACGTTGCAGTAAACGTAACCCCGAATAAAAAATATGCGATCTGCTGGAAGGATTATCCCGCATCTCATTATTAAGCCACATTAAAGTCACCGAATCTTCAATAAAAGACAGGGAATCCAGCTGTTGCGGAAAATCTTCATTAATATTTGGATTACGCATAATGCCCCAGCCCGAATAAGAACCGGGGGCATTATTAATCATCCAGGAATAGGTATTGGCACCACCACGATCAAGCGTATCTTTTGCGTAGAACACACAATTGATAAGGGCGATGCCCGGCTCTAATTTTAGTTGCCCCTGCCATTTATTTTCTTCGGTACGCTCAAGCTTTAAGTCTTTCACATTCCACTGAAAATCAGCATAGGTATAAACGACAGCCGTAAGACTATCTCGATTTTTAAGTGGCGTTTGCGAGGCATCGTAGCTCAGTGTAACCTGATCTCCCACCTTGGGGTATCTGGGCGCTACACTAAATACTTCCTCTTGATCTTGTCCCCAGAGGTTACCTGTAAAAACAATGCTGATGGAGAGCAGGGTAAAAACAGGTATTATTTTTAATACATTAAATAATCTCATAGCTATAGCTTATGGGTTTTGTTCCAGGTTAGGTGCATATTGAAATAAACTGGAAGCAAATGGAAACTGATAGCGGTCTCCTCCGGGTTCAAGGGTGTATACCTCATCGATATATTGATGGGTAATGGTTTTCGCAAAACGCGGATCTTTATTAAGCCGTTTAAGGTCAAACCAGCGGAAACCGCCTTTTGCCATAAGTTCCTTGCGTCGTTCTTCCAGTACTTTAAGCAAAGCCTCTTCGGCATCGGCCGCAGTAAGCGGTACATAATCTTCAGCTTTAAATCGTGCCATGCGAAGCTTATTTATCGAGGTCATAGCCGCATCAGTATCACCGGCACGGGCTTCTCCTTCTGCTTTAATGAGTAACATCTCTGGTACGGTTGGTCCTGCATTACGTTTCTCTCCAGTAAGAAGCCCTTCGCAATAAGCTCTTCCTCCACTAACCTGATCATAAGTCATTTCACTTATAAGTCTTGTATATAACTGATAGCGTAAATCTTCTTCTTCAAAACTGTTTAGCAATTCATCATTTAACGTAAGTAAGGTGGGGGCATATTTATAGGAACTGATGCTCATTTTAGATAAAATCAATTCTGGATTTTCAATACGTCTTGGCCATCCTGAATCTGGAGTATCGATATAGTCCTCCATATTCAGCAGGCTGTTTTGCAAACTCAAAGCGTTTTCTGCCTCGGCCTGAGCTTCGGCATAACGCCCCATATACAAATAGGTACGGGCAAGCAAGGCATGTGCACTGGCTAGTGAAGGGAAACCTACTTCGGTTCCTCTGCGCGTAGCAGGAAGCCCGCCATTAATAGCCTGCTGTAGGTCACTTACAATCTGATCGTAAACTGCTTTAACGCTGGCGCGGGTTACCTCTTCGGTCACCGTAGGCTCCGTAAACATGGGGATTCCCAAATCTGTTTCCGAGGTTTCGACATCATAGGCTTTTCCAAAAATATTCACCAAATCCAAAAAGATATAAGCCCTGTGTACCAAAGCTTCAGCCTGTAGGGAGGCCTTTTCTGCTTCGGTGCCGTTATTGCTGGTCATCACTTCTGTAATCACTACATTAGCGGTATAAAGCCCTTGATACATTACGCCAAGATCATTATCTCTATCGCCCGCATAATAAACGGAATCTGCCCATTTATAAGTTTCCTTAAAAGGACGGTAATAATCTGATGTACCGTAGTTGTTCTCAAAATAGGTCGCGTAGTTTTTTCTCATCTCGATATCGTCAGAGGCTACATCTACTAAACTGTAGGAGGCATCAAAGATTGAAGTCTGATTTAAAAGATACCGGTAATTCTCAGTCTCCTCAGGATAGAGACGGCCTTCGGTCTTGATGTCTACATAATCATCGCAGCTTACAAAAGCTACACTCATTAAGAGAAACAGAATATATAAAGAATGTTTTTTCATCATCATTAAATTAAAAATTAAGGTTTACGCCCACTGAATACATCGCAGTAGGTGGTATACGTATAAGACTACCACTGGTATACGGCAAGAAATCCGGATCTATATCATCATCATTGGCTCTCCAGATTAAACCTAAATTACGAGCCGTAAGCGATAACGAGGCATTGCGTAAAAAGCTGTTGGCGACTAAATCAGAAAAATCATAACTCAGTGAAATTTCACGCAGTCGTATATGATCTCCATCGATAACCCGATCAGTGCTATACAGATACCGACCTAAACTATACCCTCCAAGTCCCTGAGCTCCGGGAACATTGGTATTGGCCTCATCCCCAGGGGCTCTCCAGCGGTCTGCAATATCGCTGTTCAAATCGTATGCCTCAAAAGATCCGTATCGTGACACGTAATTACCAAAACTGGGGTTAAATAAAACATAATCCAGTTTATAGGTCGCCAAAGCATAAAGTGACAATTTCTTATAGGTGAATGTCGTGGCAAAGCTGCCATAGTATTTGGGCGTTTGCGTACCCATATATTGCATATCCTCAATTTCAGTTAAAGGGGTGAAGGCATCAACGATGTCTCCATTACGGTCGTATACAATGGTAGAGCCGTTCTCATCCAGGCCTGCTGATCTAAAAGCAAAAATGCTGTTAAGCGGATAGTCCACAATTGGGGGTACACTCGCGGTACCATTTAGGAAAGTGGAATAATTCTCGTAACGCGAATCGGTCACCTCATTTTTATTATACGATAAAACAAAGGTTGAATTAATACTAAACTCGGGAGTTCTTAACCACTCACCGTTTAGGTTAATATCTACCCCTTCTCCGCGTAAGGTTGCCGTATTCCTGGTTAGGGTATTATTATTAGGTAGTCCATAAAATTCAGAGACCGGAAAATCCTGAATCAGGTCATCACTATTCTTTATATAGTATTCCACACTTCCCCCAAGTCTGTTGTCAAACAGATTAAAATCAAGACCAAAGTTGAGCACGCCTGTTTTTTCCCAACGCAAAGCAGGATTTGCAGGTGCTGCAATAAACGCATAGGGTAGCCTGGATAAATTATAATCTGTACCGGCAATAGAAATGTTTGTAAAGGGGAACGTAGTAAGGCTGATGTTTCCATTAAAACCATACGTAGCTCTAAAGCTTAGGTTGTTAATCGTCTCCACGTCTTTTAAGAAATCCTCTCGGCTCATATTCCATTTTAAACCGGTAGACCATAAAGGGGTACGTCTATAGCTTTTGTCTACCCCAAAATTATTGTAATCATCCAGGCGTACACTACCTGATATCACATATTTGGTATCAAAGGTATATGCTGCATTGGCGTAATAGGATAAAAAGCGACGGCGTTGATTGGTGGCTACCTGATTGTAACTGATGTTATCGTTGTACCCGTAAATAGTGGTATAGGTCGCAGATGGTAAATCTATAGAGCGCTGAGTTTGCTCATTATATCCATAAAGATTTCCACCGGATACTTCTGTACGTATTTGACGTAATTCTATACCTGCTATGGCATCTATCGCATGCTTGCCTAATGTGTTGTTGTAATTAAGCTGGCCGCGCATGGTTTGACTACTTTCAGTATAATCGTTTCTCTGATAGATAGCCCCCAAAGGAATGCCTCGTGTTAATTGCTGAGTAGTAGGATTAAGATACGTAGCCTGATTGATTCGGTCTCTGGTGTAATACGTGTTTTCACCATAAATATTATCTTGTTTGGTATTGGAACGCTCAATAAAATAAGTTCCCATGGCTGATAAACCATCAAAAAGAGGCAGGGTTACACTAATGTTAGCCGAATAATTCTGCTCCTTAATACCATTATTAGAATTAGCCAATTCATCCAGGTAGTTGTAGCTCCAGGGCAAATAACCGGCCTCTTCAAAATTTTGTATATCTGCACTGTAAAATGCCCGGTAATAATCTACCGAATTTCCGGCTTCATCTACTATCTGATCATAAGGTAAAAACGTAGTTCGAGATGCTGATAAAGGACTTACACCTAAGCCGTTTTGTTTAAAGTTAAAAAACGAGCCTTTAAGACTGGTTGATACTTTAGCAAAATCAAATAACTCAAAATTCTGATTAGCGGTTAACGTAAGACGTTTACCATCTACGCCTTTACTTTGCGTTTCTTCTTTGGCATAAGAAGCCGAAGTGAAATACGAATAGTTCTCCTGTCCTCCACTTATGGAAAGGTTATAATTTGTTGAAGAAGCAGCCTGAAGCAGATAGTCTTCCATCTGGTTGTAGTTGTTGCGACCGCGTAATACCGAGAGTTTATCTGCAAGCTCGGCATCGCTTAGTGTACCACGCTGGTTTTGCAGCATAAGTTCTACCCCGGAACTTACCGGCACTGAACTGTATATACCGGCACCCATTGGGTCATAAATAACACCCTTCTCCAAAAGCTCCTGCTCCAGATCCAGCACCTGATCTGAATTCATTAGAGGCAAACTGGAGAGCGAAGGTTTACTGGAAAAGGTATAGTTTTGAGACAAGTTGATACGGGTTGCTCCTTTTTTTCCTTTTTTAGTATCTATAACAATTACCCCGTTAGCAGCTCTCGCACCATAAATAGAAGCCGAAGCTGCGTCTTTTAAGAAAGTAATTTTCTCGATATCATTAGAGTTTAGGTTTTTGATATCCAGTTCTGAAGGAACGCCGTCAATAACTAAAAGCGGTTTATCATTGGCCTGATATGTTGACTGCCCGCGAATTCTATATTTGTAACTAGTATTTCCTTCCGTTTCACCAAATTGGTTACCGTATACAAACGTATTATCAGATGCAAGAAGGTCTATCTGTAAACCTGCAACTCTTCCCTCTAACTGATTTATCACATTATTTACGGGCACTTTTTCTAATTCTTCAGATTCAATTACAGAAAAGGAACCGGTAGCGCGTTCTTTTTGAATATTCTGGTAACCGGTAGACAATAATGTTACCTCTCCTAAACTATTCACCTCTTCTTGTAATATTACGTTTAGAGTCTTCTCATCTCCTACCAGCTTCTCCTGCTTTTTAAATCCTAAAAAGCTAAATACCAAAGTATCCCCTGTTGCCGCCTGGATGCGATAATTACCTTTTTCGTTAGTTACTGTACCCGTACGCGAACCTTTACGCCACACGGTCACCCCCATTAATGGATAAGCATTTGGATCCCTAACATTACCGTAAATTTCTTGTTGATCTATGGTACCTTTATTATCCACCGATTGACCATTTGTATTACTAATGGTTTTGGATTTAAGGATTACCTGTTTCTTCTTGATGATATAATCAACCGGTAAATCATCAAAAAGCTGTTGTAGCACTTCTTTAATAGAGGCACTGTTGGTTTGTATATTTACTTTCCAATCATCCTAAAGTAAATCTTCCCGATAGAAGAATTTATAATCGCTTTGCTTTTTAATTTGCTCAATTACCGTAGCGACTTTAACGCCTTCCAGATCAATATTGAATTTCTGGGCACTACCCTTCGTCGCAAACATCTGTAAGGCACAAAACAAGGTTAAAATGACAGAAACCTTCATCTTTAAATGTTTTATTTTCATAATTTTGAAAACTATTAATTGTTGTAGGAAATAATTAATTGTGAGTTAGAGAGGATGTTGGCGCATCCTCTTTTTTTGTGAGTTAGAGTTTTAATTCATAAGTACTTATTTAATTGTTATTATGTTGTTTTTGTAGGAATATTCAAAAAAGTCTATTGTGGTAAAGGCATTCATAACATCTTCTACGCTTTCTGTATTCAGATCAAAATCTCCGTTAAAACGAGTTGCTGCTAAAGATGGATTGTTATTGATAATCTTTACGCCATAACTACGTTCTATTTTTTCAAGGATCGTCACAAAAGGCTCATCAATAAATAACAGGCGGTTTTCTATCCAGGCAATATTATTAGCTACCTTTACTTTAGCTACCCTTATAGGCTGTTTAACGCCGCTCCAGGTTCCGGCTTCCCCCGGCACTAGTGTAGCTTGTTTTTGCCCCTGCTGTAGTCTCACCGATCCTTCGGCAAGAGTAGTTGTAATTTGTTGCGATCCTTTGTAAGCATTAACATTAAAACGTGTCCCCAATACTTCAACCTGTAGTTTTTCAGCATTTACACGAAAAGGATGCTCGGTATCTTTAGAAACTTCAAAAAAGCCTTCTCCGGTAAGGTAAACTTCTCTATTGCCGGTATTTGGGAAATTTGCCGGAAAACGCAACGTACTTTCTGAATTGAGATAAATCCGGCTACCGTCTGAAAGCAAAAGGTTAAATCGCTTTCCACGGGGTACCTTTATGATATTATAGGTAGTAGACTGGGTGCCTGAAGTTCTGAAATCTAACTCTCCCTGCTTCTGGACTCCCAGCGCATTCCCAGATTTATCGGTTAATGTACCTTCTTCGTTCTCATCAAGACTAATGGTTTCTCCATTGGCATAGGTAAAAGTAATCTGCCCCGGATTGTATTCCTCCTCTACCTGATTATTCAAATAGAAATAACCTACCCCTGCCGCAAAAAGACCTAATACTAAAATAGCGGCATACTTAAGGAGGGTAACTGGCATAATTCTTCGAGACGAAGATTTTCGCTGCTGAAAAATATCGTCAAACCCAGGATTTTTTTCATCTTTACGGCTATAAACAGTTAGCAGATAATCCTGCTCGACTGCATTTTTAAAATAATACGTATTTCGTTTGCTGCTTTTTACCCATTGCTCAAGCTGCATTAACTCCTCATCACTTATGCAATGATTTTGAAATTTTTGTATTAAATCGTCAACGTTTTCCATGGTTTCAAATCATAAATCACCCTAGTGACGAAAAAAAAACACATATCCCTTAAAAAAATTTAATTTTTTTTTAACCTTTACTTTATAATGTGTAATCCCTATGAATCACAAGGTCCTAAATGAATTGCTTAAAAAAGGTGATGAGCATTCGTTTACCCTCATTTTTGAAGCATTATACCAGCCCCTGGTAGCTTACATGATGCAATATGTTGATAAAGCCGCAGACGCCGAGGATATTGCGCAGAATACATTCATTAAACTTTGGGAGAGAAAAGACCATCTAGATCTCAATATATCGGTCAAAAGTTATATGTACAGTACGGCTTATAATATGTTTATAGATACCTATCGAAAAAAGAAAAAGCAGCAAACCTATCTCGATCAACTTAAAAGTGAAACCCTTGTAAGCCTTACAGAAGAGCCAGATGAGCTTTTGGAACATAAGCTGAAGCTGGTTGCCAAAGCAGTTGAAGCACTGCCAGAACGGTGCCGACTAATTTTCATCATGCATAAAAAGCAAGGGCATTCCCATAAGGAAATTGCTCACCAGCTACGAATATCTACCAAAACTGTAGAGGCCCAGTTGCGTATTGCCTATACACGCCTACGGGAAGAACTTAAAAACAGACCTGACTTATACTTGATGGTAGTCACTGCAAAATCTCCTATCTTTAAATAAGACGTGGTACTATTATATACTTCAATAAGTAAGAAAATAACCGACTTAGATATTTTTATGAGTCTACACCTCTTATGTGCCGAATCATTTTTAAAAAAGAAAAAGCGAAATTGAGAATTCGCTTTTTCTTTTTTAAAGATATTTATTGATCAATGTTTATAACGTATAGCGTCCACCGGTAATTTCGATTGTTGCTCCCGAGGTATAACTTCCATCTTCAGATGCCAACATCACATAAGCTGGTGCTAATTCAGCAGGTTGACCGGGTCTTCCCAGCGGAGTTTGCTTTCCGAAGTTCTCTACTTTTTCCTTTGGCATGGTAGCAGGAATCAATGGTGTCCATATCGGCCCAGGCGCCACTGCATTTACTCGTATTCCTTTATCTGCCCAAAGTTGAGCCATACTTGCTGTAAAGTTTCTAATTGCTCCTTTAGTCGCCGCATAAGGAACCAGATTATCACTAGGGCTATAAGCATTTACAGAAGTAGTATTAACGATACTACTCCCCGGCTTAAGATGAGGTTCTGCTGCCCTACAAAGATAAAATGGGGCATGGATATTTGTTCGGAAAGTCTTATCCCATTCTTCAGCAGAAATTTCTTGAAGACTCGTTCTGGACATCTGAAAAGCAGCATTATTCACAATAATATCAATTTGCCCAAAATGCTCCAAAGTTTTATCTATAATATGCTTACAATGCTTTTCTTGCTGTATGTCGCCATCAATCAAAAGCACTTCTCCATTTTTATTCTTAATAACCTCAGCGGTTTTTTCAGCATCCTTATGTTCATTAAGATAAGAGATAACTACCCTTGCACCTTCAAGGGCAAAAGCATAGGCAACTGCCCTGCCAATACCAGAGTCCCCTCCGGTAATTATGGCTACTTTATCTTTAAGCTTATTATTCCCTTTATATGAATCTTCTCCATAATCTGGCAATGGGTTCATTTCATATTCATCCCCCGGTTCTTTCTGAAGCGGAGTGTCAAATGGAGGTTGCGGATATTTTGTTCTTGGGTCCTTCATAATTAAATTTTTATTCTAAGGTAGAACAGCAATACTTTAATAAGGGTTAAAAAACTCTGAATTGAGATTTATTTAAAATCTAAGCCGTGATTTGCAAAATTTCATTAAAGGACTTTTGATCACCTTCTGATTTTCGTTAAAAAATAAACGAATTTTGATGCTATTAGGACGTAATTGGACGTAATTGAAACAGTTGTGTTAAACAGCATAAAATAACAAACTAAACTCTTCTTAAACGATTATTCTGAAACCGCATCCCGCCATAATTTAGAGGTTTAAGAAAAAGAAAAATGATATCTACCAACCTAAGACAGAAAACTGAAAGGCCAGCGATTTTTTCACGCTCAATGACTTCAGACATGAAGGCTACAAAAGTCTATAATTCCTTTCAGGATTTTATAATCACCAATGATCATCCCTGCATTATGGCTAAAACCGTATTCAGCATGAATTTGGTTAATTTACGAACCTACAATAACCTTGGAAACTTAAATCAGACTAAAGAATTATATAAGGATTTAAAAGCCTATATAAAAAATTATGATTTTGAATCTAACCAGTTCGAAACTTTTATTGCGGTATTCCCAAACAGCCCGGCGTTCACCGAAATCCAGTTTGAAGAGCAACTATGGATGCAGCTGAATCAATTAAATGCTGTAGACGAATATGATTGGGATCCCAGCGTGAGTAATAATCCGCATGATGATAATTTTAGTTTCAGTATTGCCGGGAAATCCTTTTATATTGTAGGATTACATCCTAATAGTTCAAGAAAAGCACGTCGTAGTCCTTACCCGGCGATCGCTTTTAACCTGCACTGGCAGTTTGAGAAATTACGGGAAATGGGAACCTACGATCGAGTAAAAACCAGCATACGAGAGCGTGATGAACAATTTTCGGGAAGTACCAATCCTATGCTTAAAGATTTTGGATCGCAAAGCGAAGCCAGGCAGTACAGTGGGCGAAAAGTAGGAGAACAGTGGGAATGTCCCTTCAAAAAATAAAGAAACTGGAGCAAAACCTAGAGATAGGACAATCTTTTTATAATTTTAAGATACTCCCATCATTGGGAGATTAAAAAATAAGTATAGCAATGAATATTATTTCGAGACAATCGGGAGCTGCTTTTATTTTAAAAAAAGGGGAACAGTTAAAAATACAATCTCCCCAGGGAAACCAGGTTAGCGATATGGTATTATTTAATTTAAATGATACCCGCGAAAAGATTTCGAGTGGAAAAACCCTCGACTTCGAAGAATCTATCCTGATTTCAAGCGGAAACTATCTTTGGAGCAACCGTAGTGAAAAAATGATGATGATTCTTGAAGATACAAACGGAAGAAATGATTTTTTACTAGCCCCCTGCAGCCCGGAAACTTTCGAAATTATGTATCATCATAAAGGTTATCATCCCAGTTGCTTCGAAAACCTGTATCGCAATTTAGAAGCCTATTATATTTTTCCTGATGACATTCCTACAGCCTTTAATATCTTTATGAATGTACAATTTGATGCCGATGGTAAATTAAGCGTAGATCCCCCCACTAACACGCCTCAGGATTATATTCTTTTTGAAGCTCAAAAAGACCTGATAGTCGGCCTAACCGCATGTTCTGCAGAAGATAGTAATGGTGGCAGCTTTAAGGAAATTGCTTACGAAATTATTGCTCAAAAAAATGAGTAACTAAAAATTAATTAGCTATAAAACAGTCTATGAGCTTTTATAAAATGGCTTTAAAAAACTGATAAACAACAAGCATATGAAAACGCATCCTACGATCAGAAAAGGCAACCCCATCCATTCGGGGAGTATATAAAGTTGAGATAGCAGGGCCAGAGCACAGCATACTATAATCAAAACGATTAGTATTTTTGGCCGAAAACTGTTGATTAGTCTCATGGCTGGTAGATTTAAGGGTTGGCGATTACAATTTAAGAATTAGTTATAAAACCTACAAAGCTGTATATCAGATTGTTTGAAATAAGTTAATGTTCATTTGAAATGTACTAAAACCATTATTTTGTTCAATCGTTTTCGCTAAGGCTATAACACTTATTAAATTTAGATTCAGGTTTATATAATTTTTAGCTATAATTTCACAAATCCCTGGCAATGAAAAAGATAATTACTTTTTAATTTAAGCCATAAATCAGAAAGAAGATGAAAGCAGGACACATGAACGATAGAAAAAACGATAAAAGCACAGGCATTACAACCGCTGATTGCATTTACCGAATCAGCTCTAAGTTTAAGCTGAAGCCCGAAGAAATAAGGAAAATTTATAAATTGGATCAGTTTAATATTACCAGGGTATTTATGACCGAAGAAGGTTCATTTGATACTAAAACAGGAAAATATACCTCCAAAAATATTCCAGGTAACGGTAAGGTATGTATACAATACTTTAACGATCAGGCCAAGTCTTTATATTTGACTCTTCAAAAAATACCAACTAATGAAGGCATGCCAGAAGCGTCAAGTACACTTTACGAGCTCATTGAAAAAAGTATAGGTTTCTTTGAAAAAGCACAGCGAGCCTCTAAGCGCCTGTTTTTTCAAAGATTATTTAATCGCCATAAAATATTATGCTTAAGCTATATCAAAGATCTTAATTCTGTATTTGAGAAATCACATCATCACCGTGATACTGATGAAGTTGCTTTATCCAATACCATTTTTGTACTTCAAAAAAAAGGAAGATTTTATGTAATGGAAAAAGCAATACGACTCGAAGAAAAATTACTGGAGCAGATAGAAAAGATGCTGGAATCTGTAAATAAAAATGATAAAAGACAAACTTTATTGGAATTTAAATCTAATCTAATTCAGCATTTGCAGGAATTAAAAAGTATTCATAACTCCGTATTGCTGCATTAATAGTACATCAATCTGATTATTGGTGAAACCACAACTCACCATGTATCCAGATTTCCCGGGCTTATCAAAAAAAATTACCTGATTCATTCCGTGCGAATTTGCCCTCTAAATTCCAAGTATAAAAAAGGCCGTCTCTTTCGAGAACGGCCTTTCCTTAAACATCCATTGAAACTAAACTATATCATACCGGGATGTTCATTGCTGTGGGCTGCCGATCCCAGTTACGGTGGGCAGCGATTTGTTTGATAAAATCTTTAGGGGTTTTACCAATTAATATAGCAGCATCTTTATCAAACATGCTTATTGCAGTCTTATCAAGTAATTTAAAAGTATCCTCTTCGGCAGCAAGAGCTTTACAATGCTTCAAAGTTTCATTGACAAACTTAACAGATTTCGGCGCTTTCACTAAGGCTTCTATACTCTTGGCACTGCCCGGAATATAAAGCGCATCGTATAAAACACTTTCTGTAGTTAATAAGGCCGCATCTACCGGATGTTCCTTACCCTGGTCACATTTTACCGTTCCTCCGTGAGGAGCGACAAGATGTACCACCGCATTTTTGGATACGAGTGCCTCTTTCATTTTCTTTACCTGTGCACCATTAAAACCATCCCCCACTAAAAAAGCAATCTTTCTGGTGGCAATACTATCGGAGTTTAAATGTGTAAGGCTTAGTGCAGCCGACTTCTTCAAGTATTCCTTTTTAGGTGTAGGTTGATGTTCTTCAACATTCGCATCTGCTCCTATAGCCTGATTAACAGGCTGATCAATTTTACTCGGAATTTTCATCCCTAAGCCATCAGCCACTTTTAGTGCAAGATCTTTATCTATCTGTTTAATAACATATAGCATACGTTCCTTAATATGATCATAGGTACATTTTCCCAATTCAAAAGTATACGCATCAGCAACATGTTCCTGTTCCCAATCAGTAAGACTGCGATAAAAAAGTGCAGGCTGAGAATAATGATCACTGAAACTACTACTTCGTGATCTTATTTTTTTCGCATCTATTCGTTCTTCGTAAGAGGTAAAACCTCCTTGGGCCATTTTAGCTAAATGAGGACATCCTCCACCTATAGAGTTTGGGAAATAGGCTGTTTTCCCTTTATCAACCGTCATACGCATCTGCGCATCACGTTGATTATTATGGGTTTCGTTTATAGGCCTGTTAATAGGAATTTCATGAAAGTTAGGACTTCCTAACCTGGATAATTGGGTATCTGTATAACTAAATAACCGTCCCTGTAATAACGGATCATTGGTAAAATCTATACCCGGTACCACATGCCCAGGATGAAATGCCACCTGCTCTGTTTCTGCAAAGAAATTATCAGGATTACGGTTTAAGGTCATTTTTCCTATTCGTTGAACCGGCACCATTTCTTCTGGTATCAATTTAGTGGGATCCAGAATATCAAAATCAAATTTATGCTCATCTTCTTCAGGAATAATCTGCAATCCCAGTTCCCATTCGGGGAATTGACCTGAATCTATGGCTTCCCAAAGGTCCCGACGGTGAAAATCGCTGTCTGCTCCATGAATTTTAACGGCTTCATCCCAGGTAATGGAATGCGTTCCTAAAAGCGGTTTCCAATGGAATTTTACAAAATGAGATTTCCCCTCAGCATTAATCAGGCGGAAAGTATGGATCCCAAATCCTTCCATCATTCTGAAACTTCTGGGAATCGCCCGATCACTCATTACCCAAATATGATTATGTAGGGTTTCAGTAGTATGTGAAACAAAATCGTAAAACGTATCGTGTGCAGATGCAGCTTGAGGAATATCCCTGTCTGGTTCCGGCTTTACAGCATGGATCAGGTCCGGAAATTTCATGGCATCCTGAATAAAAAAGACAGGCATATTATTCCCAACCAGATCAAAAATGCCTTCTTCCGTATAAAACTTCGTAGCAAAGCCTCTAACATCCCTGGCAAGATCTGCAGAGCCTTTATTTCCGGCTACGGTAGAAAATCGTACAAAAACAGGTGTTTTACGTTTAATATCAGTAAAAATTCCTGCTTTGGTATATTCTCCCAGACTTTCATATAATTCAAACACACCATGAGCACCACTACCGCGGGCATGTACTATTCGTTCTGGAATTCGCTCATGATCAAAATGTGTTATTTTCTCCCTAAGAATAAAGTCTTCCAGTAAACTGGCACCTCGCTCTCCTGATTTTAGCGAATTATTGGTATCATTAACTTTAACCCCTTGATTGGTCGTCATTGTTTTTCCCTTCCCATCTTTGGTATTAGAGGCTAAATCCTTACTTTTTTTATTCTCTTCACTAGTACTCATGATATTTTTTGGTTATTGGTTTAGGTCTTAACAAGGTAAAGGATATAACCCCGTCTAGAGTGCTCTATTCGCATGATAAGTGCTACATCCAACGTTTAACAAAACAATAGCATTAGGCTAACAAAATATTGGGAGAATATTAAGACAGCTCTACCATCACCGGCATACTAAAAGTGATCCTTAAGAACCTGTTTGGCTGCATTAAAACCCGCCATTCCATGGACTCCACCGCCAGGAGGAGTAGACGATGAGCATATATAAATATTGTTATTGGAAGTTTTATAAGGGGATAGCTTTGCTACGGGCCTTGTAAATAATTGTGTTATATCTTGTTTCCCTCCATTGATATCACCACCTACTAAATTCGCATCAAATTCCTCTAATTGCCGGGTGTTCATGAGATGTCTTTTTAAAATCAATTTACCAAAACCCGGAGCGGCTCTCTCGATTTGACTTTCTATAATTTTTGTACAATCTTGCGTATTACCATTAGGTACATGGCAATACGCCCAAACAGTATGACCTGAATCGGGGGTACGGGAATGATCAAACACACTTGGTTGTACCAGCAATACATAAGGGGTCCCGGGAAGTTTACCCTGATTCACGATTTTCTCAGAATTTTCAATTTCAGAGGAACTAAAACCTATATGTACCGTACCTGCTTTTCTTAATAATTTATTTTTAAATGGTACAGGGGCTCTTAGTGCCCAATCCATTTTAAATACTCCGGCCCCATACTTGAAATTTGAAAGGCGCTTTTGGTATAGTGCACTTAAGGGTAAACTTTTAATAGTTAATAATTGCTTTGGCGTAAGATCAAACACCTGCACTTTTGAATTTGGAATTTGATTAAAATCTTCAATAGCAGAGTTTACTTTAACTTCACCACCAAGGTGTATATAGTATTTAGCGAGTGCTTCAATAATCTGTCCTGCTCCCGATTTTGGGAAAGGCCATCCATTTAGATGCGCCATTATCATTAATACAAGTCCGAATGATGCAGAAGCGGTACTATTTAGGGGTAATGTAGAATGTGCGGCAGCACCGTAAAACAAAACTTTACTTTCTTCTGTTTTGAATTTAAGCCTGGTAAAAGTACGGGCAGATAATATGGCACTGCGACCAAAGTCCAAAAACTGTAAAGGATTTTCCGGTATTTTTATAGGAGCAAGTATATCATTTGAAACCAAAGGCCAATCCTCTATTCTGGTACGCATAAATTTTCGATAAGTACTTTCATCGGCTCCCAGCTGGGCAGCCGTCTTATCAATATCCTGATAACAGGCCACAGCCCCAAAATTATTTGAGTTGCCTAATGTTTGTGCAAAGGGAATTTCAGGATAAATCCATTCTAATCCAAAATCTTCAAGTGGTAACTGCTGAAAAAAAGGAGAACTGTAAGCCATTGGAAGAACCGCAGCTCCTACATCATGCTTATAACCCGGTAATGTTAACTCGGTTGTTTTTGTGGCTCCGCCAAGCATACTTTCTTTTTCTACAACAATTGTTTTCAATCCTTTGGATTGTAAATAGATTGCCGCTGCAAGTCCGTTACTCCCACTGCCCACAATTACCACGTCATAATCATATTTCCCCATTGCAATATTTTTAGTTTAGCATTCTGTTTCCGTAACTCTATTTTCTCAAAATCTATTTGATCTAATTATCCTTCAAGAATGAGTTTCCCTATTTTTCATGCTATCACATCATGACTCATAATATAAGAGAAATATTTAGCCTATGCCCTACTTTCTTTTCACTCAATTAGAAAGCTGAAATCCTAAATCAGCTTACTTTTTATCCCTCTGTTTCTTTTTGAATCATCCAAGCGATTATAATTAAATCATTTAGACCAGAATAAAAGCAATTAGCAATCTAACAGTATAAGCCGTATTAGATTTTTTATTCCATTAAAATAGGTGTTCAGGATATTTTAAATTCCGGGGCAGCATCAGCAATTTTCAAAGAAATTTAAAAATCTTTCAACTTTATTCTTCCTAACCCTTAGCGACCAATACTATTTGTATAACTTTAAAATGTTGATATTCGTAAAATTAATTGGGTAAAA
>Ga0208014_1000249_pt1 | contig 27859 bp, 20 predicted proteins | sample 25_taG_FD_184099 | JGI IMG/M metagenome (GOLD analysis project Ga0208014, IMG submission 184099) | Marine viral communities from Cariaco Basin, Caribbean Sea - 25_WHOI_OMZ (SPAdes) (version 2) | ecosystem: Environmental > Aquatic > Marine > Oceanic | place: Caribbean Sea: Cariaco Basin...
ACCGGATATCTATCTGGTCTATAATGGTGTTCACTATACGAACCGGATGATGCTCTGGAACAAGATCATCATAACTGGGAGGAAGAAGACTCAATTGGTTCTGGCTGTTGGTCTTCCAAACAGGGCTAGCTTTCATAGCATGAAGATACAAAATCTTTGCCGATTTCCCATGAAAAAAGGCTGCCCTTTTTAGACAGCCTCTTTTTGTTTCCGGAATTCAGGTTTTAGGTTTTTGCTGCGAACGCCCTTATAGACTTATGAGCCAGGCGCTCACGAAAGAGGATGTTATTGGACTTATATGCTTGCTATAGCGGGTTCAGGTCTTTGTATTCCGCATTGAGATTAATCCCAAATTCCTTCTCAAGAATGGAAAGATAGGAGGGATCGTCCTTAAGGAAGATCACTTCTTCTTTTCCGTTGATAAATTTTTTAAACTTGTAATTATATAAAGTTAGCAACCCATTGTCTGTTGGTATCGATGCCATTCGAGCGCTTTTAAAAAAGGAGTCGGGATGGGTGGAGGTATAATAATTCCCATATTTAATATCCATTTCAAAAACATATCCCAAGTCAAAACTATACAGGTTTTTCCACCTTTCATCCTGTTTCTTCTGAAGCATATACCCGAACAATTCACTATCCATTAATCTATAGGTTTGATGCTGAAAAGTTACCGGTTTGTTGTAAACAAGTGGTATGGGCATTGGTGGTGATTCTGCCCCAAAACCTAAATCCACTATCCATCTTTGGTCTTCAATACTTACTAAGGTATTCTGATGTGATCTTCCCGTAGGTGTTCCGGAGACGTGAACCCTTCCCAACAAAGGGCGCGCTTCAAATCCAAAGGCTTTTAGGGCCATCAAAAGAAGTCCGTTTAGTTCAAAACAATATCCGCCACGTTGATGTCTTACTAATTTTTCAAATATGGATTCTCGGTCCAGGTGAATGCTTCTGCCAAGACAAATATCGAAGTTTTCAAAGGGCATGGAGGTATGCTGTGCCCGATGAAGCGCCTTCAAACACTCAAAATTTACGGAAACTTCGCCGTTAAAATTTATTCGTCTTAAATAAACTTCCTTGTTAAATACAAAATCAATCATTTATTAATCTATGGATAATTGGTTTTTTTAGTGTTCTTGTTCGATTACACATCTGATAAGGTTGTTACTTCTTAAAATAACATGCCAATTGAAAAGCCGAAAGTTGCAAAGGTAATTTTGTTGTGATGGCATTATCTTTTTCCTATATAAGATCTTGTGCATTTTTTAAGGCTGCGGCCATATCGATACCTTGCTTCAAAATTCCCTTAAATATATCTCCTTGATCTCTCGTTCGTGCAACGGAATTTTTTATATCAAAGTCTTTCATTTTAAGACCTTTTTTGACTTCCTCCCAATGCAATGGCATAGAAACTGTCGCGCCTGTTTTGGGGCGTAATGAGTAAGGTGCCGCAATGGTTGCCTTTGGCCGATTTTGAAGGTAATCAAGATACATTTTTCCTTCCCTGTTTTTGGTATATCGTTCAATGGAAGTGTATTCAGGTATTCGTTTTTGTACTATGCTCACCAACAACTTTGCAAACATTTGGGACTCATCATAAGAGTGTTTTCCACCCAAAGGAATATATATATGGAGGCCGGTTGAACCGGAGGTTTTGGCGTAACCTTCAATTTTCATTTCATCCAGTACTCTCTTAACTTCCTGTGCTGCTTGAATTACTTGGTCAAACGTAGTATTATCCGCAGGATCCAGATCAATTACACAATAATCAGGATTGTCCGGAGTTTGGATTGTGCTAAACCACGGATTCATCTCTATGCAGCCTAAGGAAGCCGCCCATAATAATGTATCCTCTTTATCGCCCACCAAAAATTCCTTGTCCTCCCCATCACTGGTAGTGTATGGATAGGTAATAGCCCAATTCGGTGCCTTTCCTTTTACATCTTTTTGATAGAAACTTTTGCCGTGGATGCCATTCGGAAATCGATAAAGGGATAATGGCCTATCCTTTAAATAGGGGAGAATAAATTCGGCTATTTGATAATAATAATTGAGCATGTCCCGCTTTGTATAGCCATTCTCCGGCCAATATATCTTGCTGAGGTTGGTAAACTTTAAATCGTGTCCGTTTATTTTCTTGACCTGAGTCTCCTCGGTTGGATTAAGCAAGGTCTGCCGTTTTTTGGCTTTGGGAACTTTGATTATTTTATTCTGCTTCTTTGGTTTGTCCTCCTTTTCCTCTGCGACAATTGCTTCAGTATCCGATGCCGTTTCACGAACAACCTCTTTGGCCTTTTTGTCTGTACGCAAGCCTTTAAAAGATGGATGTCGAAAAACACCATCTTCCGTGACTTCGGCAAAGCTTACCTCACAAACCAAAGAGGGGGTAAGCCAAGTGGCTTTTGCCTTGGGTGGGTCCGGCCTAAAACGGGAAGCCTGGTTTACATCGGGTACGGTGGTAAACGGACTTTTGGAAGTAATTAAAGGCTTAAAAAGCTCCATCATTTCTTTTTGCTTTTTTACAGAAAATCCGGTGCCTACTTTACCTACATATTGCAATTTTCCGTTTTCGTGAACTCCCAAAAGAAGGGAGCTGAAAGGCTTGGGAGAATCTTCATTTTTGGTATATCCTCCTATTACTACTTCCTGCCTTAAATTTGCTTTTACTTTTAACCAATCCTTTGACCGGTTGCCCGGGGAATAGGTACTGTTTTTTCTTTTGGCCATAATGCCTTCCAGCTTCATCTCCTTGGCAGTTTCAAAAAATTCGATGCCATTGGTTATAAAGGCTTCGCTGTTATGGATACGTTCATCGTCGGTAGGAAGAATATCTTTTAATATTTCCTGCCGTTCGCTCAAAAGAAGATCCATTGTGTTTTTGCCATCGAACCATAATAGGTCGAATACATAATACACCAAATTGCCATCTGCTTCACTGCGCCAATTCTGTAAGGCACTAAAGTCGGCCTTACCGTCTTTACCTATAACCACTATTTCACCGTCCATGACGGCATCCTTGTTCCATTTTTCCAATGCGGCGGTGATAGGATAATATTTTTCGGAAAAGGATTTATTGTTCCGCGAAGATAAATTCACCTCCCCCTTGTGTACATAAGCCACAGTACGATAACCGTCCCATTTAACTTCATAGCTCCACTCGGGATCGTCAAAAGGTTCATCTACCAAGGTGGCCAGCATAGGCTTGATGGATTTTGGAAATTTGGCCTTCTTTGCTTTTTTTAGAATAGCGTCGATTTCCTTTGTTGAAGCCTCTTTTGCCTCCTTATCTTTTTTTTTTAAATCTTCTTTGGGCGTCTTGTCCTTTTTCGCAGACTTTTTTGATTCCTTTTTATCTTGGCCTAAAATATTGGTACTCGTTTCTGCAACCTGATCGATGGTTTTTTTGGAGATTACGGATTTGTCTTTCTTGGTAATATCTTCTTCCGAGGCATATTTATCATTCAATTTCATCAGGAGCCAACCATTTTCACCACGCCCGTGGACTTTTACCAAGGCATATTCGCCCTTTAGCTTTTTGCCTTTAAGTATAAACTTCAGCTTTCCGCTTTCCAGTTCTTTAAGAAGATGTGTGTCTTTTTCCTCTTTGGACTTCCCGTCAAAATCAGCCGGCTCATACGTGCCTTCGTCCCAAACAATCACCGTTCCACCTCCATATTCACCCTGAGGGATTATACCTTCAAAGTTGCGGTAGTCATAGGGATGATCCTCCACCATCATAGCAAGACGCTTTATTTTTGGATCCATTGAAGGCCCTTTGGGCACTGCCCAACTCTTTAGCACTCCTTCCATTTCCAATCGGAAATCATAATGCAAATGTGAGGCATCGTGTTTTTGAACTACAAAACGCAGCACATCTTTATCACTCTTGCCACCAAACGGTTCGGGAGTTACCTTTGGATCTCTCTTTTTGTTATATTTATCTAAGGCCATAAATTATATATTTTTCATAATAAGCAAAATATCAAAGAGGAGCAGTAATATTTAGGAATTTCACTTCTTATTACTAATTTATCTATAAATCTCACTGACGGCTAAAAAGTAAAGAATACTTTAACAATAAGTTGTAATGAGCAATTGGGAGGAATTACGCATAGGTAAAACATAGTTCTCCTGATTTACTGCCATTGCGAATTTCAGATACAAGGGCGGTGCCCCAGAAACGATGGGTTAAAATCGCCCAGACAAATCCAGTTAATAAAGCCACCTGCCGCGCGGGAAGGCAAAACGAGTTGGGTAAATTCGAAAACGCATTAAGTATGAGGTTTGCAGGGTAGTGGCCTTGGTCTGCCTTCTCTGCTTGCGGGAACAATAAGGAAAGCATTCTGAAAAACAAAAATTATATTTGGCATTATGAGAATGCCCGCCACTAACCCTATCAAGGTTTGATAGACTCTCACTTTAACTTCTCTTTAGATTTCCCACATACATTTGCTTTTTATAAACAAATATTCAGGGCATATAGGCACATTTACTTTTTTAGTTTGCACATCGTTTATTTGAACCTGTCCGTCCGGCAGGCGGATTAGCCGCATTTAAGGGTATCGTGCCTAAGTGAAAGCCCTGATAGGGAAGTTGGATTAATATTTGGTTTCACACTACTTCTTCCCTCGTCAGGCACTATTGTTTCTAAAAACATTCATTTTTTTTACCGTAGCTCTAAAGAAGAAAATGGGCAAACTAATAATGAAATATACGACGCTCACTCTTACCTTATTTTTTTTGGGTTTCTTGAAAGTTTCTGCCCAAGAAATTAGGGGGTTGGATTTTTATTTGGAGCAAGCGAAAGTGAATACTCCGGCCTTACTCGAAAATAGAAATCTAGAGCAAATAGGTCAACTTCAAAATAAGTTGATACTTGCCCAGAATAAGGCTTTTCAAATTAATGCGACTTCAGAGATTTTGGTCGCTCCTTATTTTGACAATAATGGCAAACCAATAGACATAACTACTACGCCTTCCCCCAATGCTTTTGGCTATGATGTTGGTATAACTAATGGGGGTCTTTATTCAACCCAATTGAATGTTACCAAAAACCTTTTTAACCAGGCGGTAGTGGATAATCTTTTGTTTCAGAATAAAATAAAGAATGAAGCAATCTTGCTGTCTTCTGAAGAGATTGAACACAATTTAATAAAAAATATTACTGATGTGTATATCACAACCTATCAGCTTCAACTGCAAGAGGAATTCACCAGGGAAATTGCAAGCGATCTGGAAAATAGATTGCAGGTAGTGGAACTCTTGGTAAAACGTGCTGTTTTAATGGAAAGTGATTATTTGTTGCTCCAACTTGACATTGAGAGCAAAAAACTGGAATTAAAGCAAATCGAGAATAATTTTAAAGCGTCTATTGCGCAGTTACACAGTTTAATCGGAATTCCGTTAGAATCTATAAGCAGGATTGAACAACCGGATATTGCATCCATTCAAACTCCAATTGATTTCTATTATAATAAAAAATTTCAAAATGACAGTTTACAAATTATTGCAGACCAGCAAGTATTTAACAATCAATACAAACCCCAAGTATCGGTGTATGCAAACACAGGCTTGAATGCAGTGGAATTGCAGAATATAGAACATAGAATAGGGGCAAGTGCCGGCCTGCGCTTGACCGTGCCCATTTACGATGGTGGGCAGCGAAAATTCAGTGAACTGCAGAACAATTTTAAAAAAGAAAGTTTGGAATATTATCGTGAAAACTCAAAAATTAAAATGATAAACGAGCTCGAGAGCGTCAAACAACAGATAAGGGGGCTGGAGGAAACGATGCAATTAATGGACGACCAATTGCAAAAACAGAAGAACATTCTGGAAATATATAAAGGAAAGCTGGTGCAGGGGCAAGTATCTATTGTGGACTATCTGAATGTAATTCAGAATTATAAGCAGAATGTTTACGCCAAATTGCAGATGCAGACCAATCACTGGTTGTTACAGAGCCAGTATAATTTTATCAACTGGTAACTATGGTTTTACACTATATCAAAAATATCCTAATCCTGTTATTGCTTTTAAGCGTATTTGCTTGTAAAAAAACAGTTGAACCAAAGCCGACCGAGAAAGCGCCCATAACCGTAAGCGTTGTTAAGGTTCAGCAAAATGAAATCAAAGAATATTTAACCTTTAATGGGGTTACAATTTATCAAAAAAAAGAAAATATACGCTCTAATGTTACCGGTTTTATTTCATATATGCCCTTTAAGATTGGGGATAAAATACGTTTGGGACAAACCTTTGCCTCTGTTCGAACCAAGGAACAGGATGCTCTAAAAGAAGCGGTGAAAATTGACAGTTCCTTGGCCAAGTTTATTGGGCCCCTTCAAATTACCAGCAATGCCACTGGAATTATTTCCGTCCTGAACATAACGAAGAATGATTATATAGCTGAAGGTGATGTGCTGGCCACCATAGTGCAGCCTAACAGTTTGGTAGTGCAGGTAAATGTACCTTATGAATATCGAGAAAATGTGCGGATTGGTTCAAAATGCGAGCTATTGCTACCCGACGGAGAAATTATTCCTGCCACAATAAACGACGTTATGCCAATCATCGATGCACAAACCCAATCCCAAACATTTCTGATTGAATTACCCAATTCAGAATTGCCTGAAAATCTGAATGTTCAGGTTAAATTTATTCAAAATGAAAGTCCTGACGCATTGACCGTTCCCAAAAAAGCTTTACAGACCAATGAGCTTTTAACAGCTTACTGGGTAATGAAAATTGTCAATGATTCGATTGCCGTTAAAACCTTGGTAACTCCGAAATTAAAGAACGACTCGCTTGTACAAATTCAATCTGATAATGTCCATTTAAATGACTTGATAATATTGGATGGCGCTTACCAAATGCAGGATTCTACCCTCGTAAAATACAAATAACAATGAAAAACCTGCATTCCAATTATAAATATCCCATCTTGGCTATTGCCATTTTATTATTGGTGGGCGGTGTTTTCTCCTATAAAAATTTAAAGACCGGACTCTTCCCTGATATTACATTCCCAAAAATTAAAGTTATTGCAGATGCAGGACAGCAGCCCGTAGATAAGATGATGACTACGGTAACGATTCCTTTGGAAAACATTATCCGTCGTACCGAAGGTTTGCAGTATATACGCAGCACAACTTCCCGGGGCAGTTGTGAGATATCGGTATTTCTGGATTGGAATATGGATATCAATACTGCGAAGGCACAAATTGAATCCTTTATCAACCAATCCAAGGATAATATTCTTCCAAACACTGTTTTTTCAGTTGAAAAAATGAACCCGTCCATCTTACCGGTTATGGGATATTCGGTGGAAGGCGATGGGTTTTCCCAAGTTGAACTTAAGAAAATTGCGAAATACACCATAAAACCCTATTTGGCCGCAACACAAGGGGTGTCGGACATTGTAATAATTGGAGGAAAGGATAAAGAATATCGCATTGTGCTGGATCCCGCGACTATTAAATCTTTGGGAATTTCCCTGACCACAATTCAAAATGCCGTTACCAATTCAAATATTTTGGAATCCAATGGGTTTATAACGGATTATGATCGGATGTATCTTACTCTAACCGATAATGCAGTTCATAACCTATCCGAATTGGAGGATTTGGTTATTGTTAATAGTCCAAGCCGTTTAATCAGATTAAAAGATGTAGCGGAAATTGAGGTTTCCGAAGTAAAAGAATACGTCAAGATTCTCGCCAATGGTAAAAATGTGCCGACTATTGCCGTAATTAAGCAGCCAACGGCCAATTTGGTAGATATAAATACGAACATAGAGCAGAAGGTAAAAGAACTTGCAAACATTTTGCCCAAGGGCGTTGTTTTAAAACCGTATTACAAACAGGCAGATTTTGTAAACACGAGTATATCGAGCATCAAAGATGTACTTTGGATAGGACTGGTTTTGGCGTTGCTGGTGGTGATTCTTTTCTTAAGATCCTTTTCCGCCAGTATGGTTGTTCTATTTACCATTCCGGTGTCGCTTTCGCTCACACTTATTATTCTGGAAGCGTTTAACTATACCTTCAATATTATGACCCTTGGTGCCGTGGCTGCCGCTATTGGTTTGATGATAGACGATGTGGTTGTCATCATAGAAAAGATTCATAAAATAAAAGAAGAAAACCCAGACCAAAAAATGGCCTGGATTGCACACGAAACAATTCAGCATTTATTTCCTGCAATGATAGGGTCCTCATTGAGTACGGTTGTTATTTTCGTCCCTTTTGTGTTGATGACTGGTGTTGCCGGAGCATACTTTCAGGTAATGGCCTATACAATGATAATGGCTTTGGCGGCTTCCTTTTTGGTGACTTGGCTGGTGGTGCCTGTGCTCTCCATTTTGTTTTCACGGAAAAAAACGAAAGCTAAACCTAAGACTCATAAGACTAAAACAAAATGGATTCACGGTATTCTTTCAAAACCAGTGATAGGAATTTTGTTTGTGGTAGGCTGTGTAATTATTATCGTTTTGATTCCGTCAAAATTGCCGTCAGGCTTTTTACCAGAAATGGATGAAGGTAGTATTATTTTGGATTATAAAAGCCCCCCTGGCACTACTTTGGAGGAGACAGACAGAATGCTTGAAATTGTAAATAAAGTGTTGGATGGCCAGCCAGAGGTGGAGGCTTATTCTGCTCGTTTGGGAACCCAATTGGGGTTTTTTATAACGGAACCCAATAGCGGGGATTATCTAATTAAGCTAAAGGACAAACGCAGTAAAAGCACTACGGAAGTTAGTGATGAAATCCGCACTGAAATTGAAGCTAAACTTCCACAATTAACAATAGATTTTGGACAGGTAATAGGCGATATGTTGGGCGATTTGATGAGTTCGGTACAGCCAATTGAAGTCAAGGTTTTTGGGGATGATGTGAATAAACTCCAATCGCTTTCAAAAGAAATAGCTTCACAGATAGAAAAAATAAAGGGAACGGCAGATGTAAATGATGGAATCATTCTGGCTGGTCCAGCTTTGAACATTAAACCCAATGTGCCTAAACTTTCCCAATTGGGATTGTCCGTGGCTGATTTTCAGCTTCAAATGCAGACACAGATAGAAGGAACGGTTCTGAGCACTGTTATCGATAAGGAGCAGATTATTGACATTAGGATGATTTATCCCGACGCCTATAAAACTACGATAAATGGTATTGAAAATGCTTCTATTCTTTTACCTAACGGTAATTCTGTACCAATAAATACAGTTGCCACCATCAATACCGAAAGGGGAGTTGCAGAAATAAACCGTGAAAATCAGAAATCAATGGGGGTTATTACTGCCCGTTTAGATAAAAGGGATCTGGGATCAACACTTAGCGAAATACAAACCACTTTGAGCAAAAACCTGAGTCTCCCTCCCGGATATACTATTGAATATGGTGGAGCCTACAAAGAACAACAACAAGCTTTTAAAGAATTACTGATGATTTTGGTTTCAGCGATTTTACTGGTGTTTATTGTTATCCTTTTTTTATTTAGAAAAATAAAGATTGCCTTTGCCATTATTGCCATTGCAATTTTGGGTGTTGCAGGCTGTTTATTGAGTCTTTTTATTACGGGAACCCCGCTTAATGTGGGCAGTTATACCGGTATCGTTATGATTGTGGGAATTATAGGTGAAAATGCCATTTTCACATATAGACAATACCAGGATACAGATTCATCATTATCCCATTTGGAGAAAATAGAATATTCCATTGCCACCCGTTTACGCCCCAATTTGATGACCGTTTTTGCTACAATTGTAGCCCTTGCTCCTTTGGCATTAGGCATTGGCGCAGGAGCGCAATTGCATCAGCCTTTGGCTATTGCTGTGATTGGGGGATTGGTGTTTGCATTGCCGCTTTTGTTGGTTGTGCTGCCTACAATTTTGAAGATAATAAAAGAATAGCCGCAAGCAGGTTTTCGGATTTGAAAAATTCATACTTAAGTCTATCCAATACCTCACTATGCTTGGAGATCCTCCTTAAAAATCTCAATTACGTTCAAAATAAGTACACATAAAACCACCCACACAAAACCAGCTATAAAGCCACCTGCGACATCGGAAGGAAAATGGACACCCAGATAGATTCGGCTTATGCCTATACTCAACAAAATTATTGCCAACAGGAATATAATTGTCACTTTTATAACGGCATTCATTTTAAAAGTATAAACGAGATAAATCAAAAACCCGTAAAATGCCATTGCACTCATAGCGTGTCCACTGGGATAACTAAGGGTATCTACAGTAACCAAATGTTCAGAAAGCGGTCTTGCCCTGCCAATTATCTTTTTGAGAATTACATTTGAACTTAGCGCCAATAGGGAAATAAGTGCTAATTCAATAACGTTCTTCCAGTTATGAAATAATAAGTAAAATACTATGGTGATAATAATAAAGGCACAGAGGTACCCAAGGCTGTCACCGACGTTAGTAGCAAAAGTAAAATATTTTGTAAGTGCGGGCGTGCGGAAAGATATGATATATTGACTAACACTTGCATCAATGTGGGTCATATATTTGGCCTTTAAATCTTCGGTAATTTCCAAAAAAAGATGGAGACTACTGATAAAGATGATAAAGGCGATCACCGCTATAATTATATAGGTAACCTTGGGATTGTCCTGCCTAAATTTTTTCGATAAAACTGCCTTGCATTTTGCTACAACTTCTTTTAATATTTTCTTCATTTTATCACTTAAATAAGATCTTTGATTTCCTGAAGATGCCAAGGTAGCATATGATTCTAAAGAAATTCTAAAACCTTGGTACTGGATGCCTGTGCTTTAATATTACTTTAGATTTTGACAGTACTTTTATACTGAATATACGTAATCATTTGCGACCTGCCTTCGGGCAGGTAGGTTTCAACGTGTTTTCCAATGTTATTTTTATCGTGTAAATTTAGAGGAATGAAATACTTAATAGCCGAAGACGAAATCGATCTACAACAGTCCATAGTTACGTATCTGCAACGCGATGGGAATTTGTGTGAAGTGGCCTCCAATTTTGAGGAAGCTTCGGAAAAGGTTGCACTTTACGATTATGATGTAATTATTTTGGATATAAATTTGGTTTCAGGCAGCGGGCTTGACATTCTTAAATCGTTAAAGAAAGAACATAAGGATGTAGGGGTAATTATCATATCGGCAAACAATTCGCTTACGGATAAGTTGGAAGGGCTTGATCTGGGGGCTGATGACTATATTACGAAACCGTTTCACTTGGCAGAATTGAACGCACGGATAAATGCAGTTTTACGCCGCGGGAAATACGGAGGAAACGAACTTATCGAATTTAACGAGATAAAAATAGACACCCGTTCACGGACCGCATATATTAACGATAGAGCAATGGCATTGACCAAAAAGGAATATGATTTGCTCGTATTCTTTGTGGCGAATAAAGGAAGGGTGCTTTCCAAGGAAATTATAGCGGAGCATCTTTGGGGCGATGATAGTGATTTATTGGACAACTTTGATTTTATTTATGTCCATATCAATAACTTGCGTAAGAAATTGACCGCTGCAGGTGCAAAATATATAAAAACGGCCTATGGAAGTGGGTATAAGTTTATAGAAGATTAGGATTGGAGAAAAAAACAACACTTTTAAGGAAAACTTCCAAAGCGTTTCTGCTTACAGGACTTCTTTTGACGATCCTCAGTTCAATTGCCCTATATTTTTACACAAAAAAACTTCTTCAGGATCAGGTTGAGGAAAGCTTGTATTCTACAGAAGCACGGGTAGTGGATGCCCTTAAAAATGATAAAGTGGTATATTCTTTACCACCTGTTACAGAAATAAGGAAAGTAAATAATATTGGAAAAGAGACTTTAAAGGATACTATAATTTATGACCCTTCCCAAGACGAGATGGAGGGTTTTCGCGAACTCGCTACTTATGAAAAAATAGATGGACAAATATATCAAATAACAGTGCGGAATTTGGTCGTGGAATCTGGCGATATTCTCATAGCCATTGTACTTTCTTATATCATCATTTTTGTCTTGGCATTTGTATTCTTATTCTTTTTCAACACTAATAGAAATGTTAAACTCTGGAATCCATTCTTCAAAAATTTGGAACAGATGAAAAAATTCTCAATTTCCTCCAATGAAGAATTGCAACTTGTGGATAGCGATGTTCTTGAATTTTCTGAATTAAGGGAAGAAATTCATTTACTTACCACAAAAGTTAGGAATGATTATCAAAATTTAAAACAATTCACAGAGGATGTGTCGCACGAAATGCAGACTCCCTTGGCAATCATTCAGGCTAAGATTGATAATATTATTAATGAACACAGTATTAATGATAAACAGTTTGAACAAGTATCTTCTATCCAAAAAGACATTCAGCGGTTAAAGCAACTTAACCAGCGGATCACGCTTCTTACAAAAATTGATAACAATCAGTTTATAAAAATTGAAGAGGTTAATCTGACAAAATTATTGAAGGAAAAAATAGAAAATTTCAAGGAAATGGAAATCGATTATATCTCCCTCCATTCAAAAACCGATCTTATAGTTTCGATGGACTTTTATCTTGCTGATATTTTGATAAACAATTTAATTTCAAATGCAATCAAACACAGTGGCCCAGAAAAAATGATTTCCATTACGGTAGGAAATAATACGTTGGTTATTTCAAATTATGGCCAACAGGCCTTAATTCATCCAGAAAAACTTTTCCTGCGATTTTATAGGGAAGCAAATTCGATGAAATCTACAGGACTTGGACTGGCTATCGTAAAAAAGATATGTGATCTCTATAAGTTTGATCTTTCCTATAGTTTTGAGGATCAACAGCATTCCTTTTCAATCATTTTTTAAAATGGATTCATCGCGATTTTTGGGGATAATGTCGATGTTAAAAAAAGGGACATAAGACTTTAGGACGTAGGACGTAGACTGCTCTCTAATTCCAAAAGATTATTTTCTTCCTTAGGAATAATGGTCGAATTTTAAAAATAGTCTTCATTCTTTAGATTCTCTTAAAACCAACTTTAGAATCGGTAATTACTTTTACTTTATAATTTAAAAACAGTAATGATGAAAACAATAAAAGTAGTTTTGACAGTCCTGTTAACCTCGGTTATGTTTAGCTTTTGTTCTGCTGGAGAAAGAGTGCCTCAAAAAGTAAAGGATGCGTTCGCACAAAAGTTACCAACCGCGAAATCGGTAAAGTGGGATAGGGAATCTGCCAATGAATGGGAGGCGGAGTTTAAAATGAATAAAGTTGAATACTCAGCAAATTTTTCTGATGATGGCACCTGGAAAGAAACCGAGCACGAAGTAGCGGAAAAAGACCTACCCGCCGCAGTGAAAAAAGCATTGAGTGATGGTTTTCCGGGATTTAAAACCGAAGAAATAGAGGTGTCTGAAACAGCTTTAGGCAGAGTCTATGAATTTGCATTGGAAAAAGGAAATACCGAGATGGAAGTGACCATTGATACTTCTGGAAAAGTGACTAAAAAAGAAATGAAAACAGAAGAAAAAAATAAAGAAGATAACGATTAGATTTAGTTTTTAGGTTGTTTATTTAGTTGATTATTAAAGTCCCGTGAAACACCATTTCACGGCACTTTTTTTTAAAAAAAATTCTATTGCACTCTTTAAGATATATTCTTGGGTCATAAAATCATTATGGATGTTCTGTATGCCTTTTGGTTTTAGGAACGAAAAACAGCATAAAGAAAAAGACTGAAATACTTACGAACGCTGTAAGTAAAAAAGTGACCGATGCACCGTAAAACGTCCACACCAGGCCGGCAAAAGCACTAGCAATCATTAATGCGATACTTTGTAATGCTACAAATAGCCCCAGTGCCGTACCCACCTCTTCATTTTTCACCAGACTCGCCACCCAGGCTTTTGAGATGCCGTCGGTAGCAGCCATATAAATGCCATAGACCCCAAAAAGGATATAAAAAAGAGTATTAGTGCCCGCTTCCGCCATTCCGAAATAAATACCCGAAAAAAGGATAAGCCCAAAAAGGAAGATTTTCTTTATACCTATTCGGTCTGCCAATAGTCCGAGAGGGAAGGCGGCAAGGGCATAGATGAGGTTATAAAAGATATAAACTGTTATTACATTGTTTTCACTTCCGGTAGCCTCATTCACCTTTAACAATAACAGCATATCCGAACTGTTAAAAAGGGCAAAGGCAATAAGCCCAGTCATCAATCTTTTATAACTGGGGGATGCTGCCTTCCAATATTTGAAGAATGAAAAAAAACCGGGCGACTTTCTTTGTGGCTTGTCAATTTGCACTTTTTCCTTGATGAAATAGGTAATCCCTACCGAAATAATACCCGGAACAAATGCGATATAGAATAGCCAGCGTAACTGACCTGGATAGAAATACAAAAACAATAAAGCAATTGCTGGACCAAAAACCGCTCCCAAAGTGTCCCATCCCCTGTGAAAGCTGAACACCTGTGCTTTTGTCTGTAATGTGGCTTCTGTCGAAAGCATCGCATCCCTGGGGGCCGTGCGAAACCCTTTCCCCAGACGGTCGGTAGTCCTTGCAAAAAATATCCAAATAGGAAAAGTAAAAACGGCCATCAACGGCTTGGCCATAGCACTCAAAAAATATCCCAATCTAACAAAGGGCATCCGTCTTCCCAGCCTATCGCTCCAATTGCCGAAATATCCCTTGCTCAATCCGGAAGTGGCTTCGGCAATCCCTTCGAGCACTCCTATCAAAAATATGGAAAAACCGATACTTTGTAGGTAAACAGGGATAATGGGATAAAGCATTTCGCTGGCGATATCAGCAAACATACTGACCAAGGATAGTATCCAAACGGTTCGGCTTATGTTCTTAAACATTTTGTTGTTTTTTCTGAAGGAAAAATATAAAGTTTGACTATTAAATCCTCAAAAGAATTCCATCAATGCCATTACCATACAATCTTGGGGAGAGTGAAGGTAAAAATAAAACCTGATTTTTAAGTTGGAAGCTTATAAAAGTCCGTTGTTCATTATCAGTGTCGATTTCAAAGAGTTCGGAAAGTGAGCGAATGCTGGAATCTTTCAGCGGTTAAAAGTTTTTACTGAAATAAAAACCGTATTGATTATTGTCGATTTTTGGAAAAAAGGTAACTCCGGTAGTCTTTTTGAACGGATTCCATTTGATTATTGGATCGAACAGATAGACCAATTCCGTTACAACAATCCCGATTCCTGCGCTCACAAGCACGTCGCCTAGCCAGTGTGCGTTATTCATTATTCTAAAAGCCCCAGTGGTTGTCGCAATTGCATACCCGCTATATGCAAGGTAAGGCGAGCTGTCAATAAATTCTTGATAGAGCACCCCTGCATTGGTAAAGGCAAAGGACGTATGCCCGGAGGGAAAGGATTCCATATCGTCCCCACCATTTGGCCTTCTTTTGTTTATCATTTTTTTTAATCTAAAAGTGATGAAATCCGATACCACAATCGCAATTGTAAGATTCTTGCTTTGATCGAACCAGTGATTTTTGGACTTAACGCCTGCAATATCTGCGATATACATTTCCAAAATGGGAGCATATCTGGCATAGTCATCAAGGCCAAAGGCGAAATCGTTCCCTACCCTGTTACGGACGTCCTTTTGAAAATCCCTTTCCAGACGACTCCCACTTATTAAAGCTCCACCCAAAATTAAGGAAGCGGGTAATATCATTTTATGCACTAGTGGATTTCTATTTTTCGGACCTAAATCAAGAGAGTCTTGCTGGGCGCGTACAATATTACCAGAGCAAATAATTAGAATAATAAACGAGAGCTTTATAATGCGCATTTCAAGTAGTATATAACCGTGAAATTATATTGAAAATCTCAATAAAATCTAAAGTTTTGGTTATACCGTTACCGTTTTCAGAAGGAGAACCAAACTTTAAATTTACTTTAGATTCTTTCCGTAGTTTTGGTGTTAACTAAATTTTCAATACTTCAATGAAATACACCATTTTTCCCAAGCGCTTTGCTACTCTAAAAGCGTTTGTATTCCTTTTTCTCATTCTCTCTTTTGTGGTAAGAGTGAGCTTTTTTGTCTGGAACTTTTCCGAAGTGGATAAGGGTTTTTCTACGTTGGTAAGCACATTCGTGATTGGTTTTTTATTCGACATTGCCACCCTTTCATTTTTCACTATCCCTTATCTCATCTATCTCCTTCTGTTTCCCAAAAAGTTCTATGGCTCCATTTTGGATAGGGTAGTGACCTATTTCGGATTTTCTCTGGCCGCACTTATAGTTCTCTTTTCTTTTTTCGGGGAATTTACCTTTTGGGATGAATTCCAAAGACGCTTCAACTTTATCGCGGTTGATTATTTGATCTATACCTATGAAGTCGTAAAGAACATTAACGAAAGTTATCCCTTGCCACTCCTAATTTCCGGAATGCTAATAATGGTTTTGGGAAGCATCTATATAGTCTCAAAATTAGGGTATTTCAAAAGCACTTTTACAAGCCAAACTTCCTTTTTGCCAAAACTTTACGCAGCCTTGCCCTGGTTTATAATTGCTTTGATAGCCGGATTGTTTATTACAAACAGTAAAGCCGACTTCTCCAAAAACAGATATAATAACGAACTGGCAAAATCGGGTATTTATTCCTTTTTTGCAGCCTTTAGAAATAACGAATTGCCTTATAAGGACTTTTATAAAACCATCCCCGAAGAGGAAGCCTTTGCTTATTTAAAGTCGGTTTATACCAATGCCGGTGATAGTTTGATCGAACCCCAAAGGAATTCCATTTATAGAAAAGTTGTAAACAGCGATAGCACTCATTCAGAAATTACCCCCAACGTCATTTTTATTTGTGTGGAAAGCCTCAGTGGGGACTTTTTAAAGACTTTCGGCAATGAGGAACATATAACCCCCACTTTGGACTCCTTGGCAAATAACAGTCTCTTTTTCGAAAACCTATATGCTACGGGAACGCGAACCGTAAGGGGAATGGAGGCAATCACACTTTCCATCCCGCCAACTCCAGGAAGAAGCATCGTGAAACGCAAGAACAACCAGGGCCTTTTTACCATAGGCGAAGTATTTAAGGAAAAAGGATATGTTCGGAATTTCTTTTACGGCGGCGATGGGTATTTCGATAATATGAACACTTATTTTGGGGGCAATGGTTTTAATATTATTGATAGGGGTCGGGGTTTTCTCCTCGATGCTAGTATAACTACCACAAGGACAAATATCGAGGATGAAGAGGTAACCTTTGAAAATGCCTGGGGTGTTTGCGATATGGATATCTATAATAAGGTTTTAAAAGAAGCCGATAAGGCACACGCCAGCAAGAAAACGTTTTTTGATTTTGTAATGACAACCTCAAACCACAAGCCTTATACCTATCCCGAAGGAAAAATCGATATTCCTTCGGGCACCAGTAGGGAAGGAGCGGTAAAATACACCGATTATGCTATCAATGAGTTTTTAAAACTCGCCAAACAAAAGCCTTGGTATAAAAACACTGTGTTTGTAATTATGAGCGACCATTGTGCCAGTAGCGCTGGCCGCTGGGAGTTGGATGTCAAAAATTATCACATTCCCGCATTTATTATAAATTTGCCAAATCAATCGCCCTTAAAAGTGAATCAGCTTGCCTCCCAGATCGATTTATTCCCAACGCTCTTTGCGCAACTTGGGTGGGATTATAATTCCAATCTTTTCGGCCAGAATGTTTTGAAAATGGAACCTGCCAAGGAACGGGCGTTTATAGGAAATTACAGAAAATTAGGACTTTTTAAAGACAAGAAGGTGATGATCCTGGACGAACTTGGAGACGCCAATTTCTATTCTTGGAATCCGGTGGACAACGCTCTATCTCCCCAACCTTTAAACGAAGAGTTTATGAAGCACACGGTTTCTTATTATGAAGTAGCGGATGACCTATATGAAAGTGGAGGTTTAAAACTCAAAAACAAATAGATTGATCCATATCCATTTCATCATAAATCCTATTTCCGGATCGGGAAAGAACGAGCTTTCTGAAGCCTTTTTGGGGAATTATTTTTCTAAGGATAAATATTTAATTACCCTTAAAATCTCGCAATATAAAAGCCACTCCATCACCCTTACGGCGGAATCCATAAGAGAAAAAGCCGATATTATCGTGGCCTGTGGCGGAGATGGCACTATCAATGAGGTTGCTTCTGCCTTGGTGAATACGGGAATTCCCTTGGGTATTATTCCGATGGGCTCCGGCAATGGATTGGCTTCCAATCTGAAGATCCCAAAACAATTGGAAAAAGCGATAGGGGTAATCCTTAAAAATAAATCTGTTCCTATTGATGTGGGCCGTGTCAATGATTCCTATTTTTTCAGCAACACCGGTTTTGGTTTTGATGCCAGTGTGATCAAGAACTACGAAGCATCCCAGCGTCGCTCGCTTTTAACCTATGTTAAAGCTTCTCTACAATCCTTTAAGGAATACCACAGACAGAATGAAATTGTGATTGAAATCAACGGCACCACTCGGATGGTAAATCCGTTTCTTATTTTTATATCAAATTCCAATGTGATGGGCTACGGCATGAGCCTGACCCCCAAAGCATCCCTTCAAGACGGTCTTTTTGATGTTGTGATTGTCCCCAAACTTCCCAAATGGAAAATGTTGGTTTTCGGTTTGCTGATGCTTCTCAAAAGACCCGATTTCCAAAAAGAAGTGCGCTGTTTCCAAGCCAAGGAAATAAAACTTTTCAAAAAAAGCGGGGGTCATTTCCAATCACAGATTGATGGGGAACTTGTGAATATCCCCAGTTCGTCTGTTGATATTGATATCCTGCAATCTTCACTAATAGTCCTAGCTTAATTTTTTTCGGAAGCAGTACACTTTAAATTTTCTTAAGGTTGAGGTTTTAGTTTTATGCAACAATATTAAAACGCTTCCTCGGAGCTACCATTACTTCTTTACAAATAATTTTAAACTAAATAGGAATGTCCGATTTCAAACTAAATCTTATTTTAATTGTAATCTTTTGTATTGGATTACAGAATCTTTCAGCTCAGAAATCTTCTATAGAAACAGCTGGGAACATAGGACTTTTTGTTGTGCCTGCGCCTACTCTTTCTACCACTTATTAAATGGTGATACAGAAGTTACTTGGCAGTTTACAAAAGGATTTCTTTTAAATCAGGCCATTACTTATGGTCTAAAATCGGTAAAAACAAACGTTATTGGATATAATTTGAAATGTTATAGATAAAAAAGATAAAAACGGATTTTTTTTCCTCAGGAGTATTAATAAATTAATCGATTTTAAAGCCAAAATTCCTAAAACAATAGAAATTTTGAAAAAGAAAAATCCTCTCTAATAAAAGAAACAGGAATGCTCCCCACCCATAACAGTCAAGGGTGTAGTTTTCAAAACGCACTAAAAGCGGCCTATGCAAATGATTTTACGTTAGGTCTAAGGAAGGTTCGGCTACTTTACTGGGAGACTCGGATATTACCTATTATCTCTGTTGTCGAAAAGTTAACGTCAACAAGGAAGGTGTTTTTCAAGGGCCTCTTTTAAACCGTTTTCGGACTTTTATCGACTCCATTTGCCACGGGATAACCAAGGTGCCGCTTGCACTATTAGGTGGCAAACAACGTGTCTGGCGAAGGGGAATCGAATCCATTCCCTCTAAGAGGTTAGGGGGGACCTAGGATAAAACCGAAATTAGTCTGGGAAGAATCAAATTTATTCCTCTCAGGGTTTAAAGGGATAGTTAAAATCAAAAGCCAATTTCCCCACAACCTGATCTTTATCATAGTAACCCACAAATTTCTGTAGTATTTTTATAGGAATTGAAATTAAATAGAAATATGTCAGAACTGACAGATGATTATTTGGACCATCATTATATCCACCGAAGCAATTGGCTTAGGGCAGCCGTCCTCGGTGCAAATGATGGAATTCTATCGGTAGCAAGTATCACCATTGGGGTAAGTGCCGCAAGCGAGTTTAGAGAGCCTGTTATTTTGGCAACGGTGGCAGGACTGGTGGCTGGGGCCTTATCTATGGCAGCGGGAGAATATGTTTCCGTAAGTTCACAAACCGATGTTGAACATGCCGATATTGAACGGGAAAGACAGGAATTGGAGGAAATGCCCGAAATCGAATTGCAACGCCTCGCTGAAATTTATGAAAAAAGAGGCCTAAAAAAGGAAACCGCCCTCACCGTGGCAAAAGAACTTACCGAAAAGGATGCCTTGGCTGCCCATGTTCGGGATGAACTGGGCATTAATGAAATTAGTCAGGCCAATCCAATTCAAGCGGCCCTTGCCTCAGGAGCGGCCTTTACTGCCGGAGGCGTTCTTCCTTTATTGGTTGCATTATTCCTACCCTTGCAACATTTGGAATATTATCTCTATGCCTCTGCACTTTTATTTCTGATTATTTTGGGCGCTGTCGCCGCAAAAACAGGAGGCTCGAGTATTAAAAGTGCGGTTATCAGGATCACTTTCTGGGGCACGGTGGCCATGGGCTTAACGGCACTGGTGGGGTATCTGTTTAACGTAAATATGGTCTAGGCATCGCAAAACTTTAAAGCTCAAAACAATGTTATAACGCATATTCTACCCTAAATGTAAATCTTATAATTCCTTATAAAAGAATGAATCGCATTAAAAAAAGTCCAATCCCTAGAAAATACGAAAGATGAAAAAAGTTTTAAAGATTATTCTAATTATCGTGATTATTGCCTTCCTTGCTATCCAATTTATAAGGCCTGCAAAAAATTCAGGTGTCGAAATTGCGGCCAATCAAATTACCGCTAAGTATGAAGCTCCCCAAGAGGTGCAGCAGCTCCTGCAAGTTTCCTGTTATGATTGCCACAGTAACACCACCCGCTATCCCTGGTATTCTAATATTCAACCGATAGCTTGGATGCTGGATGACCACATTGTGGAAGGTAAAAAGGAATTGAATTTTTCTTCCTTTATGGAATATCCTGTCTGGAGACAATACAAAAAGTTCAGGGAGATTGGGAAGGAAGTAAAGGATGGCGATATGCCCATGGCATCCTATACACTGCTACATCGCGACGCCAACCTAAGTGCCGACCAAAAATTATCCATCCAAAACTGGGTTGCAAATTCAATGAAAAAAATGGAGGCCGAATATCCAGCTGAAAGTTTGATAAAACCGAAATAAAGGAGGATTTCGGTTTCTTATTTTCGTGTTTCTGGACCGTTTCCGGCTCCAATTTTCTTATCTCCAAAATTGTTATCAAGAAATTCTCTTTGGAACAGTTACCAACAACCCACCTTTGAACACGGACCAACCACCGATTACAAACAAGCTCTAAGCACCTCAACCGCCTCCTCCATCTCCTGTGCATCCAAGTGGGCAAATCCTAGCCTAAGGGCAGTTATTTTCCGGTTTTGGTACAGACACAAATTGGAAATAAACAATCCTTTTTCTTTCGCTTTCTGTTGTAATTGCACAAGGGAAACAGGATTATGGAATTGTATCCAGAATGCCAATCCAGATGGGGGAACAGTAAAGGAGATTTCATCCTTAAATTTCTCCCGAAGAAGTTCGGCCAAAAGAACTTTTCGTTCCCCGATTATTTTTTTTGACTTGCGTTGGTACCGATGGATGTCTCCTTGATGTATCAATTCCCCCAAAGCCTTTTCCATCATTGGATTGGGTTTTCCAAAAATATTCAGGTATTTGGCCGCTTCTGTTAAAAAGTCTTTGGGTGCAATTATAAAATTCATCTGAAATCCCGGATTAAGAAACCGTCCAAAAGCACCGAGATAGATTACCCGTTTCCCTCCATCTTCTCTAAACAATGATTCCTTCTTTGAGCGCATGGATGAAAACTCAAAATCGGAATCATCTTCAATGATCAAAAAATCGTAGGCTTCCGCCAGGCGTAGCAGTTTTTTCTGGCGGGCATTGGAAAGATTTACCGTCGTGGGATACTGGCATTTGGTATTGATATAGACAAATCTGATAGCTCCAGGTTTAAAATTATTCTCGATATAATCAATGTCCATTCCCTCGCCATCCACAGGAACGGTTTTCATTTTTGCCCCCGCTTGGTTATAGATCATATTGGGTAGAAAATAGCTGAGTTCTTCCACCAATACCACATCCCCTGTCTTTATCAACAACCGGGATAGGATGGAATGCACCTGTTCCTGGCCCGCGATGGGCAATAGAAAATCCCGCGAAAGATGAAAACCTCTGGTCAGGTTTAAGTAATAACTGAGCTGATCCCTAAAAAACACGCTTTCGGTCCAAGAGGATGAAAAAAGTTCCACATTTTTTTTTCGCCTTAGTACCGATGTGTAGAACCGAAGAAGTTCATTGGACTTGATAATGCGGTAGTCTGGGGTGCCCTCGGTAAAGTAGAGTTTTTCCGTCAAATTTTCTATTGGGTTGTTAAGGATAACTTCTTTTCGAAAATCAAACTGCGCTTTTTCCAAAGGTTGTCTAAAAGTAACTTTCTCCTCTGCCTGAATGCTATTTTGCTCCGGATTTCCCACAAAAACGCCAATATTGGGAACAATTTTCACCCACCCTTGTTCTTCCAATTCGTTCAGCGCGGCGATAACAGTTTTGCGATGTACCTTTAATTCCCCTGCAATTTTCCGGCTACCAGGAAGCTGGTCGTTGTTCTCCAAGAGATTGGTTCTCACGGCGTTGATAAACTGATAGACAATTTGCAGATAAAGTGTTTCTTTTTTTTGTCGATCTATTTGAATAAAAGCTGTAAACGGGATCTCTACCGGACTATTCATTATTTATATTTCGGACTACCAAAACTAGCGTATTTATATAAATATTTGCCGCGAATTTGAAAACCGTGTTACCAAAAAAATTAAAAATGAATAGATTGTTACTGGGATTTGCTCTCATTATGGCCATTTCCACACTTGCCCAACAAAAAGATTCTATCTACAACGGAAAAAGAGGAAATTATGATCTGGATGAAGTTATCATTCAAGGAAACCGATTGGAAACACCTTTTAACGAAACTACCCGCGACATCCAGATCATAACCCAAAAGGATATTGAAGCCCTTCCCGCCAGATCATTAAACGAAGTACTGTCATTTATTGGCGGAGTAGATATCCGGCAACGTGGTCCTTTTGGTACACAAACAGATATTTCTATGGACGGCGGCACTTCCGAACAGGTTTTGGTTTTGGTCAATGGGGTAAAAATGCTCGATTCCCAAACCGCACATAATATGATGAATATTCCCATTCCCTTGACCGCTATCGATCATATTGAGGTTATTAGAGGCGCTGCTGCAAGAATTTATGGTATCAATGCGCTAACGGGCGCCATCAATATCGTCACCAAAAAAGGCAATCGTTCCGCCGTCATTGCAGATGCGCAGGGCGGAAGTTCTTTTAAAGATAAAGAAGAAAATGATGGCTCTGGCATTTATGGTGGGGCAATAGGGGAGGTTACTGGTATTTATGGGACTGAAAGACAAAGTCAACTTTTGGCGGTTTCCTTTAGCGATTACAATGGTCAACGATATAATTCCGCCGCCAAGAATACGCGACTGTTTTATAATGGTCATTATAAAATTAACGATAACAATAGTCTTCAGGCAATGGCAGGTTACGCCCACAGCCTTTTTGGTGCCAACGGATTTTATGCCGCTCCCAACGATATCAATTCCGAGGAACTGGTTAAATCGTCCCTTTTCAGTATTTCCTCAACCCATCAATGGAACAACTTTTCCATTTCGCCACGTATAAGCGATCGTTACGGCGAGGATGATTACCGTTTTTACAGGGATGATTTCAGTAGAGGAAGGTCACAGCATTATACCAACGCTTTAATGCTGGAATTGAACAGTAGCCTTGTAACGGAGTACGGAAGCTTTGGTTTTGGGTGGGAATCCAGGTTGGAGAAAATAAACAGTTCCAATATAGGCAAACACCAGCGCGATAATCACGGGGCTTATGCGGAATTTAAATCGCAATTGAGCAAAAAATTAAAGGGAAGCGCCGGGATTTATGCCAATTACAACACCGATTTTGGCTGGCAAATATATCCTGGAATCGACCTTGCCTATCTTGTCGATCTTCATTGGAAATTATCTGCAAGCATTGGATCTGGGCAGCGCATTCCTTCCTTCACCGATCTTCACCTGGACCAGCGACCCGGAAATGTGGGTAACCCTTTGCTTCAACCGGAAAACGCTTGGAATTATGAAGGAAATGTTCAGTATTCCCGGGAAAGGTTCCAATTTAAGATGGGATATTTCTACAGAAATATTTCCGACTTTATCGATTGGGTACGCGTGGATGCCTCGGAGCCCTATTCTCCTATCAATTTGGGGAACAATAAAATGCAGGGATTTTACGCGAGATTTCAACAGGATTTCAATTTGGGAGAAAAGCAATCCTTTGAATACAACTTCAGTTATAACTTTTTGTCCCCATCGCTTGAAGCTTCTGAAGAAAACCAGTCCAAATACCTTTTGGAGTCTCTTAAACACCAATTGATCTTCGGATTTAATTTCCGATCCGACAATTTTTCGGTACAATTCAAAAATCGATGGTTGCAGCGCGAGGTAGGGGTGGACTATAATGTTGCCGATGTCCGACTCAACTACCAACTTAATGATCTGGTTCTATATACCGAGGCTACCAATCTTTTTGACACCCAATACACCGAAGCAGGCGCAGTTCCAATGCCCACCCGATGGTTTGGTCTGGGATTGAGATATAGTTGGAAAAAATAGGGTTGACCTACTAATATAAAGAAATTCCGGCCGGGGTTTGAGACCATGTTTTTAAGCATAAGTGGAGAAATTTATCAAATTTGAAAATTCAGAATACAACAACGGTTGATATAAATAGGATTTCTGTATTCATTCCAGTCCTTGAATTAAGGTAGCGCGGTGGTTGCCTTTGGAGTGAAAGATTCATTTTGATTTCATTTTTTTTCCCCTTGGGATTACCACTTAATCTTTATAGCAGTCGCATATTAAACCATTCAAATGTTCTAGAGAGAGGAATAGGGACAGGACATGAATTTCAATATGTCTTTTAAAAACTTCCAGCCTTAACCGGTAAAACTTCTCCCTTTTATTTCGTTAAAACTGAAACTTGATTGTAACAATTTAATTTCTTCATCGTCAATTAGGTGATAAGCCTGATAATCGGGAATCCTGCGCGTTATGTATTATGTATAACAAGGTATAGTGTTAAACATTACATCGATATTTCCTAACGCTTCGGATTCAAATAAAAGGCTGAATTAATAATATATGATTCACAATAACTTAAGAAATCAACGAACCATGAAACGAGCAATTTTAATTTTTACAATGATTCTTATAACCACCCTGGCCTTTGCAAATGAGCCTCTTGGAAGAATTTATGGATCTGTTGTCGACGCCGAATTGATGCAGCCCATTCCTTATGCTACCGTAATTATTAACGATTCCAATGGGGAATTGGTAAAGGGAAATGCCACTGCCGAAGATGGGACTTTCAATATCGAGAAAATACCTAATGGGACTTATACCGTAAAAGTTCAATTTATGGGATACAAAACCTATACTGCGGAAATTGTGATTTCTGAGAAACAATCTTCCCTTGATTTAAAAAATATCGAATTGCAACCCGATGTGGCAGCGCTCGATAGTGTTACCGTTGTTGCCGAACGCACTACCATTGAACAACGTATCGACCGCAAAGTAATTAATGTAGGGAAAGATCTTACCACCGTGGGCGCTACAGCCTCCGATATTATGAACAATATCCCCTCTGTAAGCGTGGATCAGGACGGCAATATTTCCTTGCGCGGCAATCCCAATGTACGAATTCTGATCGATGGAAAACCCACCAATATGGATCCCGCACAATTGCTGAAGCAAATACCTTCCACTTCCATTAAATCCATTGAGCTTATAACCAACCCATCGGCAAAATACAACCCCGAAGGGATGAGCGGTATTATAAATATTGTCCTTCACAAAAATGCGAACAATGGATTTAACGGCAATTTGAATGCAGGCATAACTGCTGGGGAACACACCCGCTTTAATGGCGCGCTGGATTTGAACTACAGAAAGAATAAGTTTAATTTTTATGGCAATTTTGGAGGGCAGTTTGGGGAAAAGGCGCACATGGGCCGAATAAACTTTGTTGCGAATGACTATCAACAAGCCTTTGACATTCTCGGATCGCAGAATTCGTATTTGTACAAGTTGGGAGTCGATTTTTATGTGAACGATAAAAACACTTTTTCATTCTATACCAATCAAAATAACTATCGAGGTAAACCAAAGGGCGTGATGAGAATTTTATATCCTAACAATCCGCAATTGGATCTGACCCAAAATTTTGATTTGGATCGAGATAATATTGATGGTACATATAATTTCGCCTTAGACCACAAGTTTGATAAAGAGGGCCATAAAATTATGGTAGAGGCCGACCTAAACATTTTGGATAGGGAGGAGAATTCCAGCGTCTATTTTGAAGGAAACACTTCAGGCTATGATCCCTATCGCGAAATCACAAAAGACCGCATCGAAAATTTTACCGGCAATATAGATTATGAGAATCCACTAAATGAAACTGCCAAACTGGAAGCAGGTGCCGAAGTACAATTGTTGAATACAGATAATGAATATGTCACCACAAACAGCTTATTCACCAATGCCACCTATCAATACAAACGCGATATTTATTCATTTTACAGCACTTTTGGTCAAAATTTCGAAAAATGGTCATATCAGCTAGGTGCAAGAGTGGAAAATTATATGGTGGAAGCTATCTATAAGGATGAAAACGTTTATAGTGACGAGCAATTTAACTTATATCCCAGCGGATTTATAAACTACACACCCAGTGAAAGCAATTCTTATCAATTGAGTTACAGTCGAAGAGTGGATCGGCCCAGTTTTGGACAGGTGAACCCAATTAGGGATGTAAGCACACCCAGACTAACAGTTACGGGAAATCCTGAATTAAAGCCACAGTTTACAAATTCAATCGAGTTTAATTACACCCGTAAATTTGAGAAAAAAGGAAGTCTTACCGCAGGAGTTTTCTTCCGGAATATCAACGATGAAATTAATCAAGTATTTCTTGAGGACCCAAACGAGGAAGGTTCGCTACTGCTGCAATTCGATAATTTTGAAGACAACAATTCCTATGGGTTGGAACTGAGCACCAATTACAAATTCACCAGTTGGTGGAGTACTAATACAAGTTTTGAGCTTTATGGGCAAAAATTAAAGGGAATTGTGGGTACAGAGAATTTGGAAGTTGACAACACCGCTTGGACGGTTAGGAGCAATCACAGTTTTAAAGCCACTGAACAATTGACTTTACAGCTTTTTGGTTTTTTCAGAAGTGCCTCAACCGAACTCCAATTTGATGCCGAACCCATGTTTTTTATGAATGCCGGGGCGCGATACTCATTTCTTGACGATGCGGCTACCTTAAGCCTTAATTTTAATGATATTTTCAATACCCAGGAATTTAAAATCAAAAATGGAAGACCCTTGCCTCAAGAAGGAACATTTAAAGGGGAGACTCAAAACATTTACCTGGGGTTTTCCTATAAATTCGGCGCTGGCACAAACAAAAGTTTGAAGAGAAAAGAAAGAGATAGGAATGAAAAAGAAGGGGGTGGAATGTTTTAACGGCAAATTACCGAATTCAAGAAATCTCTGCCAACAGTTGTAACGGATCATTTTTAAATTCTGGGAAATTATTTGCTAAAATAGAGCATTTCGAATTTCGAAAATAAAAGAGGCTGTCTAAAAAGGGCAGCCTTTTTTCATGGTAAATCGGCAAAGATTTTGTATCTTCATGCTATGAAAGCAAGCCCTGTTTGGAAGACCAACAGCCAGAACCAATTGAGTCTTCTTCCTC
>Ga0208014_1000252_pt1 | contig 27333 bp, 25 predicted proteins | sample 25_taG_FD_184099 | JGI IMG/M metagenome (GOLD analysis project Ga0208014, IMG submission 184099) | Marine viral communities from Cariaco Basin, Caribbean Sea - 25_WHOI_OMZ (SPAdes) (version 2) | ecosystem: Environmental > Aquatic > Marine > Oceanic | place: Caribbean Sea: Cariaco Basin...
GATATTACGGCTAAATACTAATACACAGCCAAACTAATGCCCTTATATCTCATCCTAATCGAGGAGTCTTCATGCCTGCAGTTAAGGTTAAAGAAAACGAACCAGTTGATATCGCTATCCGTCGTTTCAAACGTGCTTGTGAAAAAGCTGGTGTATTATCAGACGTACGTAAGCGTGAGTTTTATGAAAAACCAACGCAAGTACGTAAGCGTAAAAAAGCTGCTGCCGTAAAGCGTTATAAGAAGAAATTACAACGCGAAACTATTCGTACCACTCGTATGTACTAATCAGTAATCTGATTAGCTAAGTACAAGCGCTACACTAACGCCACTGTTATCAATCGATATCAGTGGCGTTTTTTATGCTACAATTTTTGTTATTACTGCTGACATAATTTTTTATTAAAACCACTATCAGCAGGTTTTGTTCTAAAGTTTAACAAACGACCTCTAACGAATAGCATTTAACAGATCGATAAGGATAATAGCAGTGAGCCAACTTAAACAGACGTTATCAGATAATATCAAAGTTTCAATGAAAGCTCGTGAGCTTGAGCGCGTCAAAGTACTGCGCAACGTGCAATCAGTAGTGAAACAAATCGAGATTGACCGTCAAACAGAACTTGATGATGCCCAAGTATTAGAAGTTTTGCAAAAACAGCTAAAGCAGCGCCAAGAGTCACTAACTATTTTTACAGAAAATGGCCGTGATGACTTAGCCACCAAAGAGCAGTTTGAGATTGATATTATCAACGAGTTTATGCCGCAGCAAATGAATCAAGACGAGATCATGGCATTGGTAAATGCTGAAATCGCTGAGCAAGGTGCGACGTCTATGCGCGATATGGGCAGCGTCATGGGTGTCTTAAAGAACAAAACAGCTGGCCGTGCTGATCCTGCTTTGATTTCTAAAATGGTCAAAGATGCGCTACAAGGCTAGCACTTGCTATTGATTGGCAGGCTAATCTGTACAAATAACCGCCTAAGGCTTAAAGTCTTTGGCGGTTTTTATTGCTTTGAGTTCTGCATTAATATTGGCCAATAACGGACGCGCACTATTGGCTTGATCCGTGGTTTGCAGGTTTTCCGTCAACTGTTTGGCTTGTGTCAAAGAGGTCAGCGCACTCTCATAGCGTCCATTCCATAGCTGATCATAACTGCGATAGCGCAATGCATTAATCGTCGCGATATTGGCTAACTGTGGTGAAGTGGTGGTCTTAGCAAGTTTTTCATTGGCAAGTTGCAAGCTTTGCCATGCATAACGATCGCTTGGCTGCTGTTCTGTTAGTGGCTTCAACAGCGCTTGAGCTTTTATCGGTTGATTACTGTTAGTCAGCGCTTCGGCCAGATAAAGGCGTAAGTCTCGGCGCTCAGGATAGAGGCGCTGTTGGCTCTCTAAGACATCTACGGTTTGTTGCCACTTACCTTGTTCACTTAATAACTGACTGTGCGTAATCGACAATAGAGGCTCTAAACTCTGACGCTGTGTGCTTGATAACGCACTTATCTCGGCCAATACCTTGTTGGCATCTGTAAAACGCTGCTGCTCTCCATACCAATGCATTAGCGCAAGTTTGGCCCCAAGACTGTTTTTGGCGGCCGTTGTCAACGTCACTTCAGACGCATGTTTACCAGTCACTTGCACACGCCAATACAACAAATCAAACAATGCTTGATGGCGCTGCTGCTGGCTCAATGAGAGCGCTGGATACTGCTGAGCGCGACTTTGTGACTCGCTCAACCGCTCATTACTCAGAGGATGTGAGCGTACAAAGCTCGGTAAAAATTGATTCTCAACTTGATTTAACTGACTCTGTTGATTCATCGTGGCAAAGAACCGTGGCATCGCCCGAGGATCATAACCAGCTTGGGTCATAATCTGCATCCCTACTCGGTCAGCCTCGCGTTCATTACTACGGCTAAACGCCATGCTGCTATTCATAGAAGCCGTTTGACTGCCCATCATCACAGCCGCAGCGGCATCACCATCGACAGCTGAAGCAGCAATCGCGGCTAGCATACCGCCTAGCTGCATCAGCAAGGCTTTTTTACGTTCGTCAGCGCCGCTTTCGTAGTGTCGTTGACTGATATGCGCAACTTCATGCGCGACGACGCTCGCCAGCTCATCCATGCTACTAGCTGACAGTATCGTCCCAGTATTGATACCGATTACACCACCAGGCGCTGCAAAGGCATTGATACTAGGATTATCAATAATAACAACGCCAAGTGGTGCTTGCTGACGAGCTTGAGCATTGAGACGCCACGTCATGTCTTTTATCGTTTCTTGTACCCAAGGATCATGTTCCATTCTGACACGGCCATTGATATTCTGTAATGACCACTCGCCAAGCATTTTGTTTTGATATTGCTCAGCAAAGCTCAATCCTTGTCCGCGCAAATTTGGTAGCTCTAGCGTCTGCGGATCTGTGACTTGCCACGAGCTATCAGCAAATGGCAACATTTGACTCTCACGACTATGTGCACCACTAGCCATGGCTAGTAGCATCATTGACAGCCCTACCTTGATACTATTTGGCAAAGCTACACTCATAAAATGACGTTTATCTTTTTGCTTAGACAACATAATTGGTAAGCCTACGGAGCTTTTGGCTACTAAAGAGTTATTGCTGTCGGGTCGCTTCGTTCTATTAGCATGGTACAAGTGCATATCCTATAACATAATTGACGACGTCTTTTCGACTATACGAGCTTGTTTATCCAAGGTCAATTCTACAATGAACTTAACTACCAATAACTTAGCCACCCGTCACGATTGCGCAACATGGCTGTGTAATTATTCATTAGGCTGTTATTTATGCAGTAAGTCTCAATCGTATAACACTTAATCGGGCAATTGCTAATCGTGCAACTCTTGGTTATATGATTCTAGTGAACCGAACACAGCGTTGATTATATTCAACTGCAACTATACATTGTCTATTTGGTATAATAAGCAACAATGATAGTAGGTTTAGATGACTGTAATGGCTGTTATGACGACCTCATAATTTATGATTGATGGATTATGTTCGTACTCAATATCAAAGCCTATCGCTGATAAAACGAATTAAAATATAGACTTCTACAAGGTTTAAGTTATGCCCGCTGCTAGTGAATTAGTCATCGAACGTGTATCGCATTCTATACAGTTATCAGCGAATTTAACTGATGCACAGCAGAACGACATTGCAAGTTTATTAGAGCTGCTACCGACTGAAAGTCATAACTCAGATAATATAGCTACATCGCAATCTGAACTAAATATAAAAGGTTTCGTTGATGGACGCGGTCTTGCATGCCCGATGCCATTGTTAAAAACTAAGGTCGCATTACGTGACGTAACAGTTGGCGAATCACTGTACGTGGTTGCAACCGACCCTAACTCGCAAGCTGATATCACAGCGTTTTGTCGACAAAGTCAGCAATCACAGACGGCAGATTACTTAAAGCTAGTGGTCAATGAAGTTACTGACCATTCGTCAGTTGATGGCACATCATTACAGCGTTTCGCTACAATATATCACTTCATCATTACCAAAACTGATAGCAACTAAGCGCTGCTATCCTTTACAATTAAATCATAAAGATTTTTATCTGACTATTTGCTTAACTATTTAACCAAGGTCAAGAATATGGCTAATACTTCTACTGATGCTGTAAATACAAATAAAAAAGATGGCTCAGCTCCTATAAAAAACGATGCACGCGATGCTGCATTAAAAGCCGCTGCTCAGCGACCACCCTATGACGCGAGTGCATTGGGCAATACCAGTACGCGCGACTTGGTACCAGCTATGCCAACTCACCTGTCAGCGCCAGGGGTAAATTTGGGTGCGTATATCAATACTGTCCATCAAATTCCTATTTTGACGCCGGTACAAGAGCAAGAGTTGGCGCATCGCTATTATGATGAAGGTGATGTCGAAGCCGCTCGTCTACTGGTAATGTCGCATCTACGTTTTGTGATTCATATTGCGCGTAGTTACTCGGGCTATGGATTGCCGCAAGCAGATTTAATCCAAGAAGGTAACTTAGGATTAATGAAAGCAGTCAAACGTTTTGACCCAAATAAAGGCGTACGTTTGGTATCCTTTGCCGTACATTGGATCAAAGCTGAAATTCATGAGTTTGTGATTCGCAACTGGCGTATTGTGAAAGTTGCGACCACCAAGGCTCATCGTAAACTGTTCTTTAACTTGCGTAGCCTTAAGAAGACCAATAATCAGCTGACACTAGAAGAAGCGGACGCTATCGCTAATGACTTGAATGTCACACGCAAGCAAGTGTTAGAGATGGAATCACGTCTAACCTCTTATGATGCTTCGTTTGAGGCGCAGTCAAGCGACGATGATGATGGTCGTTACGCCCCTCAGCTATTTTTGGAAGATGGTATCGATCCAGCTGAGCAGTTAGAAGAGGCGGATTGGGAAGAGAATAATTCATCAGCACTCATCGCTGCTATGGGCACTTTAGATGATCGTTCGCGTGATATCGTCGAGCAGCGTTGGTTATCTGAGCAAAAATCTACTTTGCATGAGTTAGCTGCGGTTTACTCTATCTCAGCTGAGCGAGTCCGTCAGATTGAGAAAAATGCCATGGACAAGATTCGTGATGCGATGACCATTGATAGTGTGATTTTGCCAGATGATATTCAGTAGCCTTAAGATGATACGAGCTGTTCAATGATAAATTGGATCGGTATTGCCGCAATTAATATGGCTATTGCTGTTGCTCTGGGCGCATTTGGTGCGCATGGTCTAGAAGGTCATGTCAGCATACAGCAGCTCGAGTGGTGGCATACGGCAACGCTGTATTTGTTCGTACATGCGCTTGGACTACTGCTTGTTGGCTTACTGGTTCGTTTAAAATATATTACTCAGACGACCGCTTGGTTACTACAAATTGGTATTATCATTTTTGCTGGTAGTTTGTATGCCATGACGCTTGGTGCACCGCGCTGGTTCGGTGCGATTACGCCTATTGGTGGCGTTCTCATGATTGCAGGTTGGCTATGGTTGGCCGTTTCTGCCTTTCGATTAAAAGGTTCAGTTAACTGAGCTGTTTAATCGAATAGTTATTGTTATTTTTAGCTCTTCGCATCAGCTGCAACGAACTATCATTAATAAAGCAAAAGATACGCAGTGAATAGCAGATAAACAGGAATTTTAAAATATTAGGGAGTATTTAATATGAGCACCATTAGTGTCAATGGTAAAAGCTTGCAAACCACTCATCAGACTGTACAACTGGTTATCAATGAGCTTGGTCTTAGCCAAGGTCGTTACGCTGTAGAAGTAGACGGCGAGCTGATGCCAAAGAGCGAGCTTGCTCAACTACGTATCGTAGAAGGTATGAATATCGAAGTAGTACAGGCCGTCGGCGGTGGTTAATAATGTTTAGACAGATAAGCTTGAGCTGACAGCTAGTTCATTTTCGTTCTAAGTTTACTAATGCTAAAAAAGACCTCAACGTATTACACGTTAGAGGTCTTTTTTTATGCCAATTACAAACTAGTGCAGTAGCTACTTATAAATTTTTTATTCTCTTAGTCTACTTTCACTAGCTTGTAACGATAGTGTTCAAAGTTTTAAACCCGAACTATGCTGCTGGTACTGCTTCTGCAGGGGTTAGATCCTGATAGCGACCATCGCGTCCTGCACCCTGAGTCTTTTTACGCTCTTGACGGGTTTTGTACTTACGTACTTGTCTATCTAGCTTGTCTGCCATCTCGTTAATGGCTTTATACATATCATCTTCATACGCTTGGACAAACATTTCTTGACCCGAGACACGCATAATTGCTTCAGCTTTATGGCTCTTTTTACCGCCGTCGCTAGCACCGCTATTGTCTAACGATAAAATCACTTGAATACTTTGTATCTGATCAAAGTGACGCTCTACTTTTTCAAGCTTCTCGCGTACTGCTGTGTCCATAGCTTCGGTAACGCTGATATGATGACCACTGATAGAAACATTCATATTGTTGTCCTTTTATTTGTAACTTACAATCAACAGATGAAGTAGCATTCTTGCTCTTATCATCCTGCCTTACCACTAACTATACCAATGCCTCTAGTAATGTGTCGACGTATCCTTTTATCGTCTCCTTTATTAATTGTAAATAAATACTATAAATCGGCACTTGGTTTTCGTTGTTGGTATGACTCTAATTTGTCATGAAAATCGCCCAGTAGCAAGCCATTAAATTGTAATTAAGTGTAACAATACCTATTATTTCTACTTAGTTTCTATATAATCAAAAAATTTTATTTTTTATATCTGTATTGCACTATACAGACAGGTAGCCATTAAGCTTATAGAAAGATGAGCTTAGATAATTAGTATTTCTGTTTGCGCTGAGTAGACGAGCCAATATTCATTGCTTCACGATATTTGGCGACGGTTCTTCTGGCTATATCGATACCATCTGCTAACAGCTCATCTTTGATACGACTGTCTGATAATGGTTTTTTAGGATCCTCGTCAGCGATGAGCTTTTTAATCATGGCACTGATAGCGGTCGATGAGATATCTCCATCAGCGCTACTTACGTGAGATGAGAAAAAGTGTTTCAAAGAAAACAACCCTTGCGGCGTCAAGATAGTTTTACTGGTAGTAAGGCGTGAGACCGTAGACTCATGCAAGTCAACTTCTTCAGCAATGGCCTTTAGTATCAGAGGTTGCATGGCGGTTGCACCATGCTGCAGGAACTCTTGTTGATAGCGTACAATGCTAGTCGCTACTTTGAGCAGGTTTTGATTACGCTCTTCGATACTACGAATAAACAGTCGAGCATCGGTAAGGTTTTCGCGCAGATATTGATTGTCAGGGCTATCATCGCCGCGCTTGACTAAGTTGGCATATTCTTGGTTTACGCGTAGTTTTGGTAGGGTGTCTGGATTGAGGCGTACATACCAGCCATCCTCTTCTACTTCAGAGTTACTTGTCGCCTTATTGTTTCTAACAGGTGTGACCAGCACATCTGGAATATCGTAGCTCTCAGGCGGCTGGGCATAGTCGGGCTGGCTAGACTGAAACAATAGCCCTGGTGAAGCATTTAAGGTACGTAGTAGCGTAAGCGCAGGTGTGATGTATTCTGGTGCAAGCCCTGTACGTTCAGTCAGTGCTTTGATGTTATTACTGACTAAATGCTCGCTCGCTGATAATAGCGCTTGAGCTTCTTGTAGGTATTCGGTGTGGGCATCTAGTTTGGATAGCTGAATCGATAAGCACTCACTTAAATGACGCGCGCCTACGCCAACGGGATCACAGGACTGAATAATACGTAATACCGTCAAGACTTCTTCTTTTTCAACGCGCTCATCCCATTGATAGAAACTTGCCATCTTATCAAAGCTCTGCAGTAGCTCATCTATATCAATTCGAATAAAGCCCATATCATCCATGGAGTCTATTAAATATTCTGCAATCAGCGTATCGGCCTCTGATAAACGCTTAAAGTTCAGCTGCCAGCGCACATGATCTTGAATGGTAGACGATGTACCGCCTTGGTAACTATCGAAATCTTCATCACCCCTACTATTGCCAGAGCCTGTTGCGGTAGAGGCATAGTTACCCGTGTCAAAGCTACCTATATTGAAGCTATCGGCATCTGAACTGCTGTAGCTATCTACATCTATTGCACTATCATCGATATTAGGCTGTTGTAATTTATCCAAACTATCACTGAAGCTATCGCTACTATCGCCGTTGTACTCTGTACTGGCAGTAGGCACTGAGTCGAATGAGTCACTGCTACTCTGATTCCAGCTATCAAGCGTCAACGGCTCGCTCCACTCCTCTATTTCATCGTCACCACTGTCGTATTCGTCATCGTTTTCGATACGTTCAAGTAATGGATTACTATCTAGTTTTGCCTGAACCTCTTGTGCGAGCTCAAGACTAGAGAGCTGCAGCAATTTTATGGCTTGCTGCATTTGCGGGGTTAGCTTTTGTGAGTTGCTCAGCGTGGTCGCCAATCCGAACGACATACTCATGGGCGGCTTATTGCACTCCGATCTTAGTGATATTGTGTTTATTCTGTCAGTAAAGGTAACGACATAAATCTTATCAGCACATGACGATAGCATTTTTTGCCACAATTTTGCTATGATAATTTATGTTTTATCCGGATACGTTTGGTTTGCTATCGCTAGTAAACTAACATCTTGGCAAGGATGAGCAACCCATAAATACGAGCAGTCTGCTCATTACCGCGAAAATATTATAATAAATTACGGTGAATGACCAATACAGCTCACACCCAATAGGAATATTGTCATGAATTCAAATAACCATCAACTTAACGTCGCTGCTATTCAAATGAACAGTCAGCAGAATGTTGAGGATAATCTAGCAGATATCAAAGCCGCTATCACAGATGCACAAACTCAAGGGGCTGAGCTTGTTGTATTGCCTGAGAACTGCTGTAGTATGGGACAGCAATCTGCTACTGCCGAGCGTTTTGATGACTTATCAGCGACGATAGCAGACTACGCCCGCACCGCTGGTATCCATGTACTAGCAGGCTCGTTACCCTGCCATTATCGCCCTGATGGCACTATCGTTCCTGATGGTAGATTGCGCCAAGTGAGCCAGCTGTTTGCACCAGATGGTACCCGTGTCGCACGCTACGACAAGATTCATCTGTTTACCGCAACTGTGGCTGATAAGCATGGCAGCTATAACGAAGCGGCGACCTTTGAGCCGGGTACGCAGACCGTAATTGCGCCACTAGCAGTAGGCAATACAATCTACCAACTCGGCATGATGGTATGTTTTGATTTGCGCTTCCCAGCATTGGCGCAGCGCCTGCGACAAGCTGGTGCTGAACTATTGAGCGCACCTTCTGCCTTTACGTACTTGACTGGCCAAGCGCACTGGTCGCTGCTGTTACGAGCGCGTGCTCTAGATAGTCAATGTATGGTCATTGGCGCAGCGCAAGGTGGCGATCATCTCTACAAAGATGGTAGTACCCGTCAGACATGGGGACATGCAGCCATTACAGCGTTTGATAGTACTGTTATCGCAAGCTATGACGATAGCGAACTGGATAAACGGTATGCCATCGTCATGGCGTCATTAGACAAACAAGCGCAAGAGCAAGGTCGCCAAAAAATGCCTATTTTTGATTGCCACCGACTGGCATAAATTAGGAAATACAGTAGATTCCTTGCTTAATGACTAAGTAGGATTTTTATCATTTTGAGCATGAGTTGCTCGTGGATGGGCGCGGTCATAGACCTGTGTTAATTTTGCAAAGTCAACGTGGGTATAAATTTGCGTAGTACTAATATCACTATGCCCGAGCATCTCTTGTACAGCACGTAAGTCGCCACTGCCTGATAGCATGTGTGATGCAAAACAATGACGCAGTAGATGTGGATACATATTCTGTGCGATACCTGCACGGGTGGCAGCAACTTTTAAACGCTGCTGCACTGCCCGTGTTGATAATCTGGTCCCGAGCTTTTCACTGATAAATAATGCGTCATCCATCTGCTCTACCCATAGGTTACGATGCGGTAGGTAACGATTAATCGCTTCTGCAGCCTTTATCCCTAATGGCACTAGGCGTGTTTTATTCCCCTTACCCGTGACTCGTACCCGTAAGTCAGACAAATCTACATCTGCCATATCGAGTGCGACCAATTCCCCAACACGCAAGCCGCTACTGTAAAGCAATTCAAACATGGCCTTGTCACGCAACCATAAGCGCGCTTGCTCTGGCGTATCAGGAATCTCTTGATCGAGTAGCTGAGTCAGTAAATCGACATCAGCGATAGAAGGCAGCGGTCTAGGACTACGCTTAAGTTGATAGCCAGTGGTTGGGTTGATACGTGCTAGCTCTTCTTCAATCATCCAACCATAGAAATGTCGAATCGCAGACAACTCTTGCTGAACACTGGCAAGCGCTAACTTGTCTTCATCAAGACGTTGACTAATATGCTGGGCAAGTTGCCGTTTATCACAGCGTGTCCACATTAGACGCTTACCACGCAAAAACAACGCCAGTTGATTTAAACCAGCGAAATAAGCGGTCAGAGTATGCGGCGAATGGTTGCGCACAGACAACGTATTGAGCCAACGATGCACAGGTGCGAGTAGCTCTCGTAACGCAGCGTCTGACTCTATAGTGGCGGCTAGCTCAGTAGATAGCCAAGGTGCTGAGCTAGCCGCTTGAGTGTCTTTATTGGTAGACATAACCATATTAGAACCATCCTTGGTATTTATACGATTGGCCTAACAACAGTTATCAGCCTTCAGCATTGGGTTTAAGACCTGCTTGTGCCATCAGGCCATCTGGACTAAATACACCTTCATAGACGAAAGCAGTCGGACCCGTCATCGTAACCGAATAGCCTGGCTGCCACTTGATAATCATGCTGCCACCGTAGAGCTGCGCGCGAACTTCCTCACCTTCATCGAGCCAACCCTCACGTATACCAACGGCTACTGCTGCACACGCGCCCGTCCCACAAGCTTGCGTCTCGCCTACACCGCGCTCGTACACACGTAAACGAATATGGCGCTGATTCATCACTTGCATAAAGCCCACATTGACGCGGTCTGGAAAGGCAGGATGCGACTCAATTGCCTTGCCCAAAGTCTCAACTTCGGCATCGAGTACGTCATCGACTTTTATCACAGCGTGCGGGTTGCCCATATTGGCAACGTACAGCTGTACAGGCGTACCATTTACATCAAGGTGATAGGTGTTTTGGATTTTGGTGGTCGCTCTTGGGCTAAATGGAATCTCATCTGGCTCAAATTTAGGCTTGCCCATATCGACATCTACCCAACCGTAACGATCAGTAGTCAGGGAAATAATACCGCTGGCCGTCTCAACGCGTAGACGCTGCTTAAATGACAGTTTACGTGCCTGCACAAAACGCGCAAAACAACGCGCGCCATTGCCGCACTGTTCGACTTCGGTACCATCAGTATTAAAGATACGATAACTGAAATCAACATCAGGGCGCATGGGTGGCTCGACTACGAGCAATTGATCAAAACCAATGCCTAGGTGACGATCGCCCAATAACTGCACCAAATCCTTGGTCAAATCTAAGCGCTGGGTCACTAAATCAATGACCATGAAATCATTACCCAACCCATGCATTTTAGTAAACTCTATTAGCATATCTTTGATGTCCTATCCTATTTTTATGTATGCCTTATATTAGCACGCTGTCAGATACAATCATAATAATACCAATCCCAAAAAATACGATTAGCGGTGTCAAACTTGTTTAGTCTACAGTGAGTAATACTTGCACTCGTTTTCCTTGCTATTCTAATTTTTGTGAATGGTGTTGCCTTCAATTAAGAATCAGCTTTAATTAAAAAACACTTTCCTCAAAATCCAGTCATAAAAAAACCCATTGTCATTATCACAATGGGTTCTCTTCAACCATCAAATACGGCGATAGTTTTGGCTCATCTTTAATCGCCTTACTGCGCCTGCCACAACGCTTCATCTGCATATAATGCTTCAATCGTTTCGCGCTTGCGGATTAGCTGATGACTATCGCCAGAAACCATCACTTCGTTAGCACGTGGGCGTGAGTTATAGTTACTACTCATGGTAAAGCCGTAAGCACCTGCGCCCGTAATGGTAAGTACATCGCCTGTGGCCAATGATAGTAGGCGGTCTTTTGCCAAGAAATCACCCGTCTCACAAATCGCGCCAACGATATCCCACGGCTGCGTACCATCCGTATCGATACCAGCACTAGGTAACACGCTTGGAATCACGGCCATTTCAGCTTGATATAAAGCAGGACGAATCAAGTCATTCATCGCGGCATCAACGATCGCAAAGTTCTTATGCTCAGTCGGCTTGAGTACGTCAACTTGAGTCAATAGCACGCCAGCATTGGCAACGATACTACGACCTGGCTCAAAGAATACAGTCAAACCAAGTTCGCTAAGTTTTGGCAATAAGGCTTGGGCAAACTCATCGATAGATACAGGCGTCTCATCAATATAGCGCACACCCAAACCACCGCCCAAATCGATATGCTGCAACTCAATACCTGCGTCACGCAGGCTATGTATCAGCTCAATAACTTTATCTAATGCTGCAACAAATGGTTCTACCTCAGTCAATTGCGAGCCAATATGACAGTCAATACCAACGATGTCTATATGTGATAAATCGGCCGCTTGCTGATAAACCGCTAGTGCGTCTTCGTGAGTGATACCGAACTTGTTGTCTTTAAGACCTGTTGAGATATACGGATGGGTTTTGGCATCGACGTTAGGATTGACGCGTAACGAGATTGGCGCAGGCTTGTCAAGTGACTTTGCCACGTCATTGATTAAAGTCAGCTCGCTGATAGACTCAACATTAAAGCAGCCAATACCTTGAGTCAGCGCGTATTCGATATCACTATACGTTTTGCCCACACCTGAAAACACCACGCGTGATACTGAGCCACCTGCCGCTAACACACGCATCAGCTCACCGCGAGAGACAATATCAAACCCAGCGCCCGCTTGTGCCAAGATACCAAGCACGGCAAGGTTAGAGTTTGCTTTTACGGCATAGCATACTTGATGATTCAGACTGGCAAAGCTATCAGTATAAGCTTGATAAACGTCCAATATTGCTTGCTGTGAATACACGTAGCATGGTGTGCCATATTGTTTTGCTAGCTCATCAATACTGACCTGCTCCATATACAATGCATCGCCGCGATAGCTTAGCGCTGGCAAGTGAGCACTCAACGCTTTCGGGTCAACATACAACCCTTGCTCAGTTTGGATAGTAACGGATTCGCCAGTAGCAGAATCGGTCAAGTCAGCAGGTAGTTCAGAATGACTCATATAAACATCTCTAATATAATCAGATTAACAAGGGTGAAAATTAAATTTAGGTAGCAAAGCTATTTAGTCAATCAGGCAGTAAAGAATCGACAGTTAGTTAAACTGTTAATTAAACTGTTAATTAAACTGTTAATTAAACTTTTAATTAGCAGTTTAACTAACCGCTATCTATTGGCTCAGCTTAACGATTATTAGCCTCGCAACTATTAGTCTAGTAATTAATAGCTTGGCAGTTAATAGTCGTTGGGATCAGTACTAGGCTCAGGTAGCACCATTTGCTCTTCTAGGTAGCGGTTTTTTTGATAGTTATCATCGTCGATACCCGCAAAGGCTGCATCTTGTGGATGACTAGTACTATCCAGTACAGACGCACTGCCCTCTATCGTTTGACTACTAGAGTCTGCCAGATATAGATCGCCTTTTTGCCCGCAGCCTGACAATCCTAGCATAACCACACTGCCAATAAATAAAGTGGCGACAGCCTGACGACTGGTACGAGCGAACGAGCTAGCATGCTTGGCTGCTGAGGGGCTGTGTATAGTAGACATATAATAGATAACCTGTGAGCTTACGACGGCATAATGGCGATAGTAAATCGTGATAAATAAAAAATAAATGGACAGCCAAACCAACAGCGAAAGCACTGTCGTTATGACCATTTTCATCATAGCATTATTACATAAAGCTGTACGGTTACTGAATATGATTGGTGAATAAATTTGCGTGATGTTGGATATTTTCTAAAACATTAGTCGAATTTTTATAGTAATATCGTCTGCGAGCTTAGATATGAAAGTATGACATATGGGTATCTCGACAATATTTCTTACAATTTTGTGAGCAATAGCCTTGTTATGTAGCCCATAAAAGTTATCCACTTATAGTTCTATAACTTACTGAATATAATTGATTTATTTTATATTTAGCCATTTATTAATCACACATTTTAAACCTTACCCCTGTCGTGGTGTAGAAACAAAAATGTGTTACATTATATTCCCAGTTTGCAGCGGCAATAGGATGCTAGCCTGAGATGCAGACGCATTACCTCATAAGCATGGATGCATAGCACTGTCAGAAATAGTAGCCCAAGTATAAACAAAATCGCCAATATGCTTGCTTGGTATTATCAGCATATATATGGCTTATTTTTATTTACTCGACGGTTATCAACTTCATCAATTCCATATAACAATGACATCATGTCTCAGCTGTGAGCCTTACTACAGCACTTGAGATATCGGTGATGTAGTATTTGATGATAATAAAACAGGACGTGGCAATAGACGTCTTTTTTGTATCGAACGATATAATTGATTTGCCCTTTATAAAAACCAATCTAAGGATAGAGTATGAGCGCCAACCTAAGCACCACTTTTGATGATAAGAATAGCGAAACATCAACCCTAACCAGCCCCACTTTAGTCCTCAACTGCGGTTCGTCTTCTATCAAATACGCGTTGATTAGCGATGACAACTCTACTCGTATCACCGGTCTTGCCGAAAACTTAGGTCTCGATACAGCCCGTATCAAACACACCACGCTAAATGGCGATAAGTTAGAGATCTCTATTCCTGGTGGTAGTCACAAACTCGCCTTACAAAAAATTCTAGAGCTACTAGAGCAATATCATTTCATCGCAGTCGGGCACCGCGTGGTACATGGCGGCCGTGAGTACTCTGAAGCGGTTCGCGTTGATCAGCATGCGTTAGAGGAAGTAAAACGCTTAAAGATACTAGCTCCACTACATAATCCTGCAAATGCTTTGGGTATTGAAGCGGTTCAAGCTATTTATCCTGATATCCCACAAGTTGTGGTATTTGATACCGCCTTTCACCAAACCATGCCACCCGTTGCCTTTCGCTATGCGTTGCCAAAATATCTATACGAAGAGCACAAAATCCGTCGTTATGGCTTCCATGGTACGTCTCATGCTTATGTCTCAGAACGTGCTAGCAAAATCACTGAAGCAAAAGGTCCTCATGGCTGGATAACCGCACATCTAGGCAATGGTTGCTCGGCAACCGCCGTATATGATGGCAAAAGTCTCGATACCAGCATGGGCCTGACCCCGCTTGAGGGACTGATGATGGGCACACGTAGCGGCGATGTCGACCCAAGCTTACATATGCATCTGAAACGTCAGCTCGGTATTAGTCTAGAAGAAACAGATAAGATGCTGAATAGCGAAAGCGGTCTGCTTGGTATTTCTGGTCTATCAAACGATTTGCGTACTATTGAGCAAGCTGCGAGCGAAGGCCATAAAGATGCGCAGCTCGCTATCGAGATGTTCTGCTACCGCGCTGGTAAATACCTCGCCAGCTTAAGCTGTGCACTGCCTGAGTTTACCGGTATTGTATTCACAGGTGGTATCGGCGAAAACTCTGTCACCACGCGTGCAAGTATTTTAGCCGTCATGCGTCATTTCGGTATCAAGATGGACGCTGAAAAGAACGCTGGATTGTATGGTGGCCAAGAAGGCAGCTTCCAAGCAGAAGGTAGCAGTGTCGAGCTGTGGGTCATTCCTACAGATGAAGAATACCGTATCGCTCAAGAGACTCGTCAAGCATTGAAATTAGTATAAGACGATTGATTATAATGCCTAGCGCTTATCTTGCGAAACGCTTATAAAAAGCTGAAAACAAATAAGATAAAGCGCTTGGTGTTTTTATACTGCATTTCTTATGCTGCTCAAAATGACTCGACGTCTAAAATAAAATAAATTGTAGGACACATTATGCAAACCATTTTACTTGTTCCCATTAGTCGCGGTATCGGTGTGACATCAGCCGCACTAGGGCTAATCCGTGCCTTTGATTATAACGGTATCAAAGCGGGCTTTATGAAGCCGTTTTTGCAAGATGATACGCTAGACAAACAGCACAGCTTAGACAGCTCAAGCGCATTGACCATGCACGCATTTGGCCTAAATCCGCCTGACTCTATCAGCCGTCAACACGTCGAGCGTATGCTAGGCGATGACAATCTTGATGACTTGATGGAAGAAGTGATTGCCAATTTTCATACGATCGATGATGGTCATGACGTGATTATCTGTGAAGGTCTGGTGCCAACCACTGAGACCTCTTATGCTTCACAAATCAACCGTGCACTTGCTCACGCGCTAGACGCCAAAATTATATTTGTCAGTACCGCTGATATCAGTAAACCTGCTTATTTAGCAGACAAACTGGATGTCCATGCCCGTGAGTTTGGCGGTGTCATCGATTCACGGACACTAGGCGTGATATTGATGCGGGTACAAGACGTGCCGAACACCTTTGATAATCAACCTGTCGCGCCGGGTGAGGCCGTTGTCAGCTTAGATCCAAACTTCCTGCAAGAGGTACAGCGCCTATCGCCTTCGTTCAATACCGAAGTATTCCGCCTTATCGGGGTGGTGCCTTTTAGTGACTCTTTATCTGTGCCACGCACATGGGATATCGCAACAGAGCTCGATGCGACTTGGCTAAATGTTGGCGAAGCGAAGACACGACGTATCAATCGTATCAGCCTAACCGCTCGTTCAGTAGCGCGCGTCAATGAAGTCTTTAAGCGTGGTACGTTAATGGTCGTGCCCGGCGACCGTGATGACTTGCTGTTGGCTGCTGGATTGGCCTGTATCAATGGGATTCCATTGGCAGGTCTAGTATTAACAGGTGGCATCACCCCAAGCGATACAGTTGCTGAGCTTTGGCAATCAGCGCTCAAAACTGGCATCCCTGTCATGAGTGTCGAAAGCGACAGCTACGAGACGGTACAGAGCCTGATGCATATGAGTTCTGAGATTCCAAGTGATGATACAGAACGTGCTGATGAAGTGGCTCGTTATGTGGCGGCGCATTTGGATCTAAGCTGGATTAAAGAATACTTCAGCCGCAATCATGAACCGCGTCTGTCACCATCAGCATTTCGCCATCAATTGGTCAAAAAATCACAGCACGCTAAGAAACGCATTGTGCTGCCAGAAGGCGCTGAACCACGTACGGTTGAAGCTGCCTGTATCTGTCAGAGTCGCGGTATCGCCAACTGCGTGTTACTTGCTAAACGTAGTGACGTTGAGCAAGTGGCCAAAAATCGTGATCTAACGCTGCCTGAAGGGTTAGAGATCATCGATCCTGACAACCTCGATATGAGCAAATATATCGCCGCTGTCGTAGAACGTCGCAAAGGTAAAACCACTGCGGAAGTCGCTGCTGAGTACCTAAAAGACACGGTCTATTTAGGTACTATCATGCTCCAACTAGACGAAGTCGACGGTCTGGTCTCAGGTGCGATTCATACTACTGCCAATACCGTACGCCCAGCATTCCAGTTGATTAAGACCGCGCCGCAATATTCGCTCGTGTCATCAGTGTTCTTTATGCTGTTGCCTGAGCAAGTGGTCGTCTATGGTGATTGTGCGATCAACCCAGATCCTAACGCTGAAGAGCTGGCAGAGATTGCTATTCAATCAGCACAGTCTGCTGCTGCCTTTGGTATCGATCCAAAAGTGGCGATGATCAGCTATTCTACTGGCTCATCAGGCGCAGGCGCGGATGTCGAAAAAGTCGCCCGTGCAACCCAAATCGTTCGCGAGCGCGCACCAGACCTCAAGGTCGACGGCCCGCTACAGTATGATGCGGCATCGGTCATGAGTGTCGGTAAGCAAAAAGCACCTGACTCACCTGTCGCTGGACAGGCCAATGTCTTTATCTTCCCTGACCTCAACACTGGTAACACGACGTATAAAGCAGTACAGCGTAGTGCCAACGTCGTCAGTGTCGGCCCTATGCTACAGGGTCTGAATAAACCGGTGAATGATTTATCACGTGGTGCCTTGGTCGACGATATCGTCTATACCATCGCGTTAACCGCTATCCAAGCGTATAGCGATTTGATTTAATTGCTGTAAGACTTATCCGTCGAATTCCTATATAACGCCGACTATCATTATGATGGTCGGTTTTTTATTAGGACTTTGGTGACAGACAGTGGTGACAGATGCTCGTCTGCCCTCTACAATAGCGCTATCATCAAGTTATTTACCCTAAAAAGGCCAGACAGTAAAAGAGCAAGGTGCATCAAGGACCACGTGCGCCCTATCTACTTTTACACATTTATTTATGCCAAATACGAGCAACAGCCCACAAGAAAAAACACCTCCACCTGCCATTCGTGCCTACCTTGGTGGCTCGTTCGATCCCGTACATAATGGTCATCTAGAAGTAGCAATGTTTGTCTATCAGCACCTACTACCAATCGCAACGCGGCTACATCGTACACTGCATGTGTCCTTATTACCCAATGCACGCTCGCCATTTAAGACCCAAAGTACAGACCCTAACCATCGTTTAGCGATGTTAAAACTAGCGACGGAAAATACGCCGATACAGATTAATGAGCTGGAGCTGTGGCAAGCGCCGCCTGTCTATACGATCGACAGCGTACGTACATTAAGACAGCGGTATCCTAATGACAGTTTGTTATTTATTATGGGTATGGACAGTGCCCATAGTTTGGACAAATGGAAAGATGGCTTGCGTCTCACTGACCATGTCAATCTATGGGTGTTTAATCGTCAGAGCAGTACTGATGTGAGTGATGGTGTTAGCGAAAAATTTTCTGACAGTATTATCTCTTCTGAAAATAATACAGCGACCGTACAAGATATTGCTTTCTTAAAAACGCAATTACCATTGTCATTGCAGTCCCATATAACAGACTCACCTATCGAGCTGTTAACTCCACCTATTCATCACTCGACAAATAGCTTAAACTCAAATAACACTGATCCGACTAGCCCTGACCCAAATAACACTGACTTGAAAAACGCCAATCAAGGACGCATTTATATAGATTCGCGACCTATTACTGCGGTATCAAGCACACAAATACGCGAGCAGCTACTGAAATTAGACGATCAAACAAATAAAATGCCAGTCGCTCAACGGCAAATCGCATCTATAGCATCAATAAATGATATCATTAGCAATACTGAATCTAATCCATTAGCTAAATGGCTAAATCCTGCTGTTTATCAATATATTATCGCCCATCAGCTATATTCTGCTGCTCAATTCCGTTAAAATCGCCTTATCTATGTCATTTTGCCTATCCTGTCTCTATGCGTGACTGACGACATATGATCAGTCGGATAAGACAAATTGACGTTTCACCCCTTTATTTTACATATTTACGATTCAAGAGATTAAAATTTATGACCAACACCATGACTGCAGAACGCCTAACAGAATGCTTGACCCTAGTACAAAGCGCTCTAGATGATATGAAAGCAAAGAACATCACTGTAATGAATGTAGAAGATTTGACTGACGTAACAGAGCGCATCATCATCGCTGATGGTACCTCAAAGCGTCATGTACGTGCGATGGCTGATAGCGTCGGCGCTGAAGCTAAGCAAGCTGGTTTTATGCCACTTGGCCGTGAAGGCGGCATCGACTCTGATTGGACGTTGATCGATTTGGGCGCGGTTGTCGTCCATATGATGACGCCGCAAGCACGCGAGTTTTATGACCTAGAAGGCCTATGGTCATCACCTGAGCAATTGGCTGAACTAGTTGCTACGCCGCGCGAAAAGAAAACTGCGGGTCGTCGTAACAAAAACAAATAAGCTTGTCAGTGACGATATTCGTTCAACATTGAAAAACGTACCGCCAAAAAGACCAGAATACTTATTCTGGTCTTTTTTTATGTAAATTTTATGGTGATGAACCAGTATAATCAAATACATCATTGAGTACAGATAAGCTCATTTCGTATCAATATTTATTAGCCACTAAAATTAAACCGTCAAAATTAAGCCGCCTTAGCCTATTCATTTTACCTATTAGGAAACCTTATGAGCGCAGAATCGATCACGTCATTACCTGAGCAAACCCTAACAGACTTTAACCAAGACTTGCCCTTACATATCGCTACCCTCACTTGTGTTCGCGCTGGCAAATCTATGCCATTCGCTCGTGAAGAAATGAGCGCCATTGATAAAGCACCTATCAAATCTCCTGTCGCCGTCAATTTTATGGGCTTAACCACTGATGAACAGGCTGACCGTAAGCATCATGGTGGCCCACTCAAAGCCGTGCATCAGCTAGCGCCTGCAACTTATGAGAAAGTCAATGCAGAGTTTGGCCTGAAAGTGCGCGTCGGTACATTGGGTGAAAACCTTACGACTGAAGCCGTCAATGGTTTGCCTGAAATGACCGAATCTATGGTTTGTATTGGCGATGTTTTTCAATATGGTGGGCATTTTGAAAGCGATCAAGACATTAGTAATGATGATGCTAGCGTTCAGTTACGTATCGTCCAACCACGCCGTCCCTGCTACAAAATCAACGACCAAATTGGCCAATTTACCAAAGTACCAAATATCGCGGCATGGGTCAGCAAGCAAGGTATCTCTGGCTGGTATTTCCAAGTCGTCCGTGATGGCATTATAGAAGCTGATTTACCGGTGTATTTGGTTGAGCGCCCTTATCCGTTTGCGACATTAAAGACGTTATGGCAATTGGCCAATTCTAAAGAGAAATATGATGCAGATACTATTGAACCGTGGCTCGCGATTGACTGTTTAGAGGACAGTTGGAAAAAGGTTCTGGCTAAAAAAATCCAACAGGATTGAAAAGGTAACACTCAACAAAAACCTTTAATATGACTTTTCTATTTATACAAGATAGCCACTACCCTGCGTAATGGCGTCACAAGGTTTTTCATGTTCTATGTCAGTTCCATAATAAACACTCTCTCCTTCTACATCTTTGATCGTGAAGGAGCACTCCATGAGTGAAAAGATAGAAAGTATCAGCTACTTACAAGCGATAGCAATTAGCGTCGGTGCGATTATCGGCTGGGGTGCGTATGTCATGCCAGGCGATTTGTTTTTGCCGCAGTCGCAACTATTAGGCTCTTCTGTCGCTATTATTATTGGTACTTTAGCCATCTATATGGTTGCGCGTGCCTATATTAATTTGCTGACCCAAACGCCAGAAAACGAGTCAGGCGGCATTTATTGGATTGAAAAATACATCAATCGCAAGCATGCCTATATTTACGGTTGGGGCGTCACAATAGGCTATATCTCTATTATCGCGCTTAATATATCAGCTGTCGCTTTGCTGCTGCGCTATCTGTTACCTAGTGGCTTACAATTAGGCTATCTGTATACGATTGCTGGTTGGGAAGTCTACGCCAGTGAAGTGTTCTTATGCAGCGCGGCTATTATTTTATTCAGTTATATCAATCTAAAAGGTGTACGAGTCGGCGCAAAAATCCAACTCTATATTGCCCTCTTTATGATTCTATCAGTCACCGCGCTGTTTTTTGCCTCGCTTTGGATGACACCAACGACCCAAACGTTTTTGCCAACTGACATGTCTAGCAGCTCTATCACCAGTCTGGCATGGTTACCTATCTTGGCCGTTATGCCATGGGCGTATGTTGGTTTTGAAACCACACCGCAGATTTCAAAAGCAATTAGTGATTCAAAAACCAAGACCAAAAGTATTATCCTAATTTCACTTATCGCCGGTGTGTTGTTTTACTTTTTGATCAACTATTTTACCGCGCTAAACATGAGCTTTGACTATCAAGCGATCAAGGACAGCCACTGGGCAACAGGTGAAGGCATAGACAATCGGATTGGTAGTATCGGCATTTGGCTGCTATCGATCGCTATGATTGGCTCGATAATGAGCGGTATCAACGGCTTTATATTGTCATCGGTCAAGCTCTTGGAATCTATGGGCGACACTTCGTTATTGCCTAGCGTATTTACAGATAAACACAACCAATTCAGTAAGCAAAAAACCGTTATATTGATATGCTTGGTGTGCCTACTCTCTCCTTGGCTGGGTAGAAACTATCTACTCGACATTGTAACAATGGCGTCCTTGGGCATCACCGTTGGCTTTGCTTATGTCACGACCGCCGACCTTATCAATGAGCGAAAAAAGAAACAAGCAGGCTTGCTAAATTATCTCTCTGTATTAATCAGTGTGGTCTTTATATCGCTATTGCTGCTACCATTTTCACCTGCAGCGCTGTCATTTAATGCTTATGTCTTGCTAGGCTTCTTTATTCTGCTTGGGGCAATTGGTTATAAAAAAATCGCAGTCAATCCTAACGTTAATTAACCGCAACTATTCCCATACAGAGCATTTCATGGCAAAAAATATTTTCTCGATGGCATTGGCATCAGTACTAGTATCATGCTCCATGCTATCGCTCGTTGGCTGCGTAACAACGTCAGCGACGCAATATGTAATCGACAGCGATAGCTACCAAGCTACTGGCAAAAGCGAGCGAATCAAAACCATCGTCTTGCACTATACAGTCTCTGATAATGAGCGATCGATAAAGACATTGACCGCGGGCAATGTGAGCGCGCACTATCTGGTCCTGGACAAGGACGATGATAAAATTTATAACCTCGTACCCGAATCTGAGCGCGCGTGGCATGCAGGCGACGGTGGCTTTTCAGGACGAACCATCCTCAATGATACCTCTATCGGTATCGAAATCGTCAACGCAGGGATTAAACCTGAATATCGAGACGCGCTAAAGAATGGCGATATGGATTACCATCCTTATGAGCATTATGTGGCGTTTGATGAATTGCAGATTAAGAAAGTCGCACAACTGGTGCAAGATATCGCCACGCGCTATGACATCTCACCGAAGAATATCATCGGTCACTCGGATATGGCACCCTCGCGCAAGATAGACCCCGGTGCGAAGTTCCCGTGGGAGCGACTGTATTTCGATTACGGTATCGGCGCTTGGTATGATGAGTTTGATAAGCAGTTCTTTATGAATCAAGATGGATTTGCGTCGGCCACGATACCTGAGATCAAGCAAGCGTTTCGCAAATATGGCTATCAAATCAACGATACCGATACGTGGGACAAAGCCAGTCGCGATGTTGTCTATGCGTTTCAGCTACACTTCAGATCGCAGCAGCCAACGGGCAATATGGATCGCGAGACCTATGCGATATTGCAGGCACTAAATAAGAAGTATGCTGGTCGGGATGGTTTTTATTAAAGAATACAGGCTATTAGGAGACATAAACCATGAATAACTCTCAAAAAAATGAGCAAGACGATCTGCAAAAGTATTTAGAAGAAAAAGCCAAGCAAGAGCAGGAAAAGAAAGAGGAACAAGAACCTGAGCCACTTTCTGCCTATGATGCTTGTGTGCTAAAGGAAAGTGCTAGGATTCATGAGTTAATCGCTGAGGCTCAGAAGCGCCCCAAAGATGAATAACTGGATAGACAGTACTTACCAATCCTTACCACTCAAGAATATATAAATGCGCAAGTTAATGTCTTATGTTTTGAGACATAGCTAAACCGCTATGAGACCGATACTATAACTAAGCGACGCTATATCACTTTATAAAAGAAGGTCTATCTACCAACTATTTAGGCTATTTATTGCGATAGGCTAATGATAAAATCACCGCTCACAGGGTTATAGACAGTATCACTGCTCGCACCATCTCATTGGCTTCCCACATTGTTGGTTTTATCATTGGTTTTAATGATGGCTAGGATGCTGCACGGCTTTGATAACTTGGCTTTGATAGCCTAGTTCTATGACCAGTCTCAATATTTTTATTATCAAACGAACACCAATAATACTAAAAAAGGAATATTTATGTATCAAGCCTTTCAAAAACACCTACAACAAGAAATCAGCGATATACGCGAGGCAGGCCTGTATAAAAACGAGCGCGTTATTACTTCTCCGCAAGATGCACTCATCAAGATTGCCGATGGTCGTGAGATGCTTAACTTCTGTGCCAATAATTATCTTGGATTGTCTGACCATCCTGAGATTAAAAAGGCGGCGATCAAAGCCATTGAAAACTCAGGTTACGGCATGTCATCAGTGCGGTTTATTTGTGGTACGCAAGATTTGCATAAGCAATTAGAGGCAGCAATTTCTAAGTTTTTTAATACCGAAGATACGATTCTTTATGCGGCCTGTTTCGATGCCAATGGTGGTGCCTTTGAGCCACTGCTGACCAGTGAAGATGCGATTATTTCTGATTCGTTAAATCATGCTTCAATCATCGACGGTGTGCGCCTGTGTAAAGCCGCGCGTTATCGCTATGCCAATGCGGATATGCAAGATTTAGAAACGCAATTGCAAGCAGCGCAAGCACAGCGTTTTCGTTTGATTGTGACCGATGGTGTGTTTTCGATGGATGGTAACGTGGCGCCAATGGATGAGATTTATGCGTTGGCACAAAAATATGATGCCATGGTGATGATTGACGAGTCGCATTCAGCAGGCGTGGTCGGTCGCACTGGTGGCGGCGTGACTGAATTGTTTGATCTGCGTGGTGATATTGAGCTGATCACTGGTACCTTGGGCAAGGCATTTGGCGGTGCTATTGGCGGCTTTACCACGGGTAAAAAAGAAATCATTGAGATGCTGCGTCAACGCTCACGCCCGTATCTGTTTTCCAACTCTATTCCTCCTATGGTGGCGGCGGCTGGGGTAAAAGCGTTTGAAATGCTGTCGCAAGACAATACCCTACAAGATAAATTGCATGAAAATACCGCCTATTTTGTGAAGCAAATGCAAGATGCAGGCTTCGATATCAAGCCTACCGAATCGGCCATTTGTGCTGTGATGCTCTATGATGCCAATGTCTCCCAGCAAATGGCAGACGCACTGCTTGAAGAAGGCATTTATGTGATTGGCTTCTTCTATCCTGTCGTACCCAAAAATGAAGCTCGCATTCGTGTGCAGCTCTCTGCTGCTCATACTCGCGAGCAGCTCGACCAGTGTATCGCCGCCTTTATCAAAGTCGCCAAGCAAATGAAGGTGATTGATTAAGCGTCGTTCGGTATTTATCTAGGGCGTGTCCTCAATTCAAACGAGTGTTCTCTAAATGGGCTAAAAATAGCTAAATAAGAGAAAAGTATGAAAGCACTGGTTAAAGCCCATGCCGAAAAAGGCATCTGGATGCAAGACATGCCAGAACCTACGGTCGGCATCAATGACGTTAAAATAAAAATCAAAAAAACCGCCATTTGTGGGACAGATTTGCACATTTATAAATGGGATGAGTGGTCACAAAAGACCATAAACACGCCGATGATTATCGGGCACGAATACGTCGGTATCATTAGTGAAATGGGCGATGGCGTCAAGCATCTAGAAGTAGGTGACCGAGTCACAGGCGAAGGCCATATCGCGTGCGGGCATTGCCGTAACTGCCGCCGTGGCAAGCTACATGTGTGCGAAAACACCATAGGCGTGGGCGTCGACCGCGATGGCGCGTTTGCCGAATATTTGGTGATACCTGCCGATAATGTTATCAAACTCGATGAGCGTATCAGCGATGAGATGGCCGCCATTATGGACCCTTTTGGAAACGCTACTCATACCGCCCTTTCATTTCCTGTCCTTGGTGAAGATGTGCTAATCACGGGGGCAGGTCTGATTGGTTCGATGGCAACGGCGATTTGCCGCTTCGCAGGGGCGCGTAATATTGTGGTCAGCGATATCAGTGATTACCGTCTAGAGCTTGCCAAAAAAATGGGCGCGACGATGACCATCAACCCAGCCAAAGGTGAAACCATCGAAGGCGCTATCGATACCTTGAAAATGCACGGCTTCGATATCGGACTTGAGATGTCAGGCTCGCCTCAGGCCTTTGATTCGATGATTACGAACATGTATAACGGCTCTAAAATCGCGCTCTTGGGTATTTTGCCTAACACCACCACGGTGGATTGGAGCAAGATTATTTTTAAGGCGTTAACCTTAAAGGGTATCTATGGCCGTGAGATGTGGGAGACGTGGTATCAGATGGAGCAAATGCTGATTAGCGGTATTGATCTGTCGCCAATCATTACCCATCGCATGCACATCGATGACTTCCAAGAAGGCTTTGATATCATGGAAAGTGGGCAATGCGGTAAGGTGATTTTAAGCTGGGATTGATAACGTGGTGCATCAGTATTTGAGAGTTCGTGGTTAGCTTTTAAATTATCACGACTTGTAAAACGGCACTGATTTCAGTGCCGTTTTTTATAGGGTAAAAATCATACGGGAGATAAATTATGGGCGATTCTGAAGCCTATAAACTTGAAAAGTATTTAGCAGAAAAAGCCAAGCAAGCATAGGAACAGGAACCTGAGCCACTTTCTGCTTATGATGCTTGCGTACTAAAGGAAAGTGCTAAAATCCATGAGTTGATTGCGGAGGCTCGGAGAGAGGTTAGGGAGCGTTCAGAGGCTGAATAACTCATATAAGAATATATTTTGAGCACGTATTCTGTATCAGATTACTTTTGGCTGAGTAATTTGTTACGACTTGACTAATAATATTAGATTAGAAATTGCATGGAAGACTCAAGTTGTTTTTGAATGCTTCAATTTTAAGTTCTCCCATTTTTTGTTCAAGTAAGGCCATTTTTTTTCTAAACCAGTATTACAGGATTCACTTTTAAAGTAATCAAGTTGAAAAATAAGCTGCTCATAACTGTCTTGATTCAATTTTTCAACTTCAAGAAGTAATGAGTTAAGTACTTGATCAATTGTCGGTCTTACTTGAACATCAATTGACAACATTTTAGAAATCAGCTCTCCAAGCTCATCATTGATATCACTATTCTTATGGTTAATTAAAGCACCTTGTTTAATCCATTTCTTCCAAACATCATCACGTGTCCATTTTTTGGAATTATCTCTCATTGGTTCAGGCCAATGCTCATATAGCTTAATTCCTACAGGATGATATCCACCAGAAAGCAATTCATAAAATATTACGCCTAGTGAAAAAACATCACTTTTTGAAGTAATTTGTTTTTCTGACCATTGTTCAGGTGATTTGTAAGGCTTAGCACCATCAAATAATTTAAGTCTTTGAAAGGCATTTGCCAATCCAAAGTCAGCTACCATAGCTATTTCATAAATATTAAAATTTGGTAAATCTCTAAAACTTTTTGAGAGATTTCTGATAAAAATATTAGCAGGCTTTAAGTCTTGATGAGCGACTAATCCTTGAGAGTAACAATGTTCTAGCCCAGCACATAAATATGTTAGCATTGACAACTTAGTTGTTATATTGGACTTATTATCTTTTATAACTGTTAATAAATCGCTATCCCAGTACCTGAACCAAGTAATAGGTATGTCATAGGCAGTATCAACATCCGTTATCCAGTGTACATACATATTTTGATAAAACAAGAGTTGCGCTTCAAGCTCTTGAAGAAAACGTTTCGATGTTTCTTCTTTTTTTTCATACCTCAAGGGCTTTGCTATCTTCGCACAAACAAATCTAGGTAAGACATTTATACCTTGATCAAAAATGAAAATTTGACCACATAAACCTCCAGTTTCTTCTATAGTTAGTCCAAAATAGAAAAGGTACAATGCTTTTAAACCAAGCAAAGAGAAATATAAAAGATGACCTACTCAGCAGATTTTCGAGCACAAGTTATCAAAAACATTGAGCAAAAAGACATGAGCATCCGTCA
>Ga0208014_1000261_pt1 | contig 26508 bp, 27 predicted proteins | sample 25_taG_FD_184099 | JGI IMG/M metagenome (GOLD analysis project Ga0208014, IMG submission 184099) | Marine viral communities from Cariaco Basin, Caribbean Sea - 25_WHOI_OMZ (SPAdes) (version 2) | ecosystem: Environmental > Aquatic > Marine > Oceanic | place: Caribbean Sea: Cariaco Basin...
AGGAGTAATTATTCCTTTACGTGCATAATGCATTTGGGTAACATTTTGTCCCGGCTTTGCTTTTAAAGGTTTCCTGATTCGTTGAAATCGAAGTTTCTCCAGCTTTTTATTTTCCTCTCGTTGCCGGCCGTATTCCGAGGAAAGTCTGCTTAACTGCTGCACATCTTCCCTGGCAGCAATCCATTGCTGGCGAATAGGTTTTAAACCCCGGCGAACATCGATCTCTACATTAGGGTCGGTGTAAGCACCGCTGGTATCGTACACCAAAACAGGCTCATTTGGCGTTCGGATACCGTTAAATTTATCGAGGGTATCATCTAGATTGATCTTACGCATCGGTACATTCACATTTTCGTGAAGCTGCCCTCTTACGTAAATTTTTTCTGAGTTTGGAAAAGGCGTTCTACTGATGGCTTCTTGCCTTGGTAATTGGTTAGGTTTCATACTAAAAAGGTTTAGATTGATGTGTAAAATTGGATTACTGAAATAAAACGATCAACCGCCTTGCGTAGCACGAATCACCAATACATTGCTGCCTTCTTCCACTAGTGTGTGTTCCCACTGTGGTTTAGAAATAATTTCGTTGTTAATAGCGATGGCAATTCCTAGAGGCTGAATATTCAGCTGCTCCAGCAGTTCATCAAGCTTTACCGGTTCTTTAAAAGAATGGTTTTGGTTGTTGACGTTTACAGTTATCATATCATTTCGATTTTAATAGCCGTAAACCAAAGAGGATTGTCTTTGAAGAAAAGTAATATGAAATAGAATTTATCCCCTAATTTGGATAAAATCGAATCAAAAAATTTCTAACTTTTCCCTTCGCAGATGCTAATCTGGATCAGGTTCAAAGGGTTTTTCTCAGCCGAATTTAATCAGCACCCCTAAAGTTTACACTTTCAAAGTTAACTCAAATTTTTCGGGATAAAAAAATGCTGAAGCCTTAATCTTCAAAATTGGGTACACTTTTAATACCTTTGTTTCAAAATTTTCCCTGAAAAATCAAAAGTCGATCTTATATAATTTCAGCTTAAATTTTACAGGAAAAATAATTACACACAGCAGACTTAAAATTTCGGCATGGCAAAAATCAGGATTACCAAACAATTTTCTTTTGAAACGGGACACGCGCTTTATGGCTATGATGGCAAGTGCCGCAATGTTCATGGTCATAGTTATAAACTTAGTGTGACCGTTATCGGAGAACCTATTACAGATTCTGAAAATGTAAAGTATGGGATGGTGATCGATTTTGGTGATCTAAAAAAGATCGTGAAATCTGAAATTGTAGACCAATTTGATCATGCTACAGTTTTTAATCAAAACACTCCACATATCGAGCTTGCCAAAGAATTAAAAAACCGTGGTCATCATGTAATTTTAGTAGACTATCAACCCACCAGTGAGAATATGGTAATTGATTTTGCTGAAAAAATAAAGAAACATTTACCGGATCATATTCAACTACATTCTTTAAAACTTCAGGAAACCGAAAGCAGCTTTGCAGAGTGGTATGCAAGTGATAATTAGAGATCTTGATTTTCGAGACTTTTGATATCTTACTGATTAAACTAAAAAATGAATCCGATTATTCCTGCCATTGTCATCGTAATACTGTTGGGCTCCTATTTTGTACTGAAAAACTATAAAAATAGAAAAAGAGACCAATCGCTGAAAGGAAAGAATATTAGTGAGTTTCAAATTTTAGATGTTCGCACTCCAAAGGAATTTAAACAGGGACATATAAAAAATGTCATTAATTTTCCGCTAGGCATTATAAATTCAGATAGCCTTAAAAAGTTAAATAAAGAGCTTAATTATATCACCTATTGCGCACATGGAATACGTAGTGTAAAAGCCAGCAAAATTTTAAAAGAAAACGGTTTTAAAGTCACTAATGGGGTTTCGATAAAAGACCTCCAGAAATTAATAGCGTATTCTGAAAACAGAAACTAATCGTGCTTTACAAGTTTCTGTTAACTTTGTAAAAGTTAAGTAACGAGCAATGATCATTCCCGCAGGAAAAAAAGTATATTTTAGTAGTGATAATCACTTAGGTGCTCCCACCAAAGAAGCCAGTAAACCCAGAGAGGCGATATTCGTTAAATGGTTGGATGAAATTAAAGAAGATGCCGCTGCTATTTTTTTGCTAGGTGATCTTTTTGATTTTTGGTTTGAATATAAACATGCTGTGCCTAAAGGCTTTGTTAGAGTTTTAGGAAAACTGGCCGAACTGAAAGACAATGGTATTCCCATCTATTTTTTCATCGGAAATCATGATCTATGGATGGAAAATTATTTTGAAGAAGAACTAAATATTCCCATTTATCGCCGTCCAAAAGAATTTAAATTTAACGGAAAGAATTTTCTAATAGGTCATGGGGACGGACTTGGTCCGGGAGATTATGGCTATAAGCGGATGAAAAAGGTATTTACCAATCCCTTTGCAAAATGGTTGTATCGTTGGCTGCATCCTGATATTGGCATTCCGTTAGCCCAATATTTTTCAGTAAAAAATAAGCTCATCTCAGGAGATGAAGATGCTGAATTCTTAGGTGAAGATAACGAATGGTTAATCCAGTATTGTAAGCGTAAACTGGAAACTAAACATTATGATTATTTTCTTTTTGGTCACCGCCATTTACCTATGGAAATTAAGCTGAAAGAAGACTCTAAATATATCAATACCGGCGACTGGATTACACATTATACCTATGCCGAATTCGACGGAAATGATTTGCAGTTAAAAAAGCTGAAGGATAAATAGAAAGTTACAATTTACAGTAAATAGTAATGGCTAAAAAAATGATTAAAAATCTTCAAATATTCATCCTTTTCTTAGCCTTACCCATACTCAGCTATAGCCAGAAAACCAATACTATAAACTGGTTGAATTTTGAGCAATTAGACGATTCTTTAGCCAGAAAACCGAAAAAAACTTTTATCTATTTCTACGCCGATTGGTGCGTGTACTGCAAAAAGATGGAGAAAAATGCCTTTAAAAATGCTGAAATTATTGAAAAATTAAACTCTGATTTCTACGCGGTTAAAATGAATGCCGAAAGTACTGATACAATTACTTTTGAAGGCCAGAATTTCTATAATCAACAAGCGGAAATTATGCGAAATGGGATTCATCAGATTCCGTTGCTTTTAGCAAGCCGAGAAAACCTTGAATTTAGCTTACCAGTTATACTAATTTTAGACGAAAAATTTAGGGTTAAAAACCGCGAATTTGAATATTTAACGACTAAAAAAATGATGGAGCTGATAAACATCTACTAAGCTAAGTGCATATCATTATTTCGCTACTAAAGGCAGAATAACAAGCAGCTCAGTTTCAGAAACCTCTATCTGCGCTAGAACTTCCCCATTTATCGATGCACTTATTGGAATAATATAAGAATAACAAGGTTCTTCAATTTGTTCTGCCCGAATCACCAAATCGGTCGTTTCAAATCCCTCTACACTTATTCGATATTGATAAGTTTCCTTAACGCCCAGCATAAATACTCCCAGAGAATATTGAATTTCACTAGCTATAGAATTAGGTGCTGCATTTTCAATTTCGGGTATATAAATAAAATCAGAATTCCCCGAATCTGATTGTATCGTAATAATCTCTGGATCAACACTTCCGTTTTCAAGAAGATTTTCCCCCGAAGCATCTACCAGTCTTATTAAAAATTGCGGAGAATAATAAGAGTCTAAAAGCGCATTTTCTTCCAAAGAACATTCAATTTCCTCATCATCACCTGCACAACCTACCAAAAACACCAGTAAAAATAAAAATCGTAAAGTAGCTCTCATAAATCCCTGTTTTATAAATAGATACATAAACAACTAAATAGTTGCGTAAGCATCCAAAAATAATTTGCGTTAGGGATTGCAGTGAAAATCCTTTTGTGAGGTACAAGCAAAAGATTGTAGCGTAAAGCCCGGCCGCAGGCAACGTCTATATTAAGCCTCCAACATTTACTACATCAATTACAAATGGCTCGATGAGCCTTAGAAGCCGCGTTCTTTTTGGATGGTTTCGTAAGCTTCCTGCACTTTATCAAATTTCTCACGAGCTCCTTTTTTATATGCCTCATCCATGTGTTCTAACTTATCGGGGTGGTATTTCTTTACCATTTTACGATAGGCTTTTTTCACATCGGCATCTGAGGCTGATTTATCGATCTCCAGTATTTTATAAGCACTCTCTGGCGTTTGCTTAAGAAACATGGCCTTAATACTTTCAAAATCCTTAGCACCAATTTTAAGGTAACTGGCGATTTGCTGGATCATATTAGCCTCTGAGGTACTTACCGAGCCATCGGCCTGGGCAATGCCAAATAAAAAGTGCGTAATTTGCAATCGGGTGGGATACTGAGTACGGCTGGCCAAATATTGTGAAATTCGGGAGGCCGATAATTCGCGGTTTTTAATGACATCATTAAAAGTTCTAAACGTAGCATTGGCCCGTTCTTTCCCATAAGCACGAACAAAATAGGAACGCACATAATCCAGTTCGGTTTGCGAAACTTTACCATCTGCTTTAATAACCAGGGCGCAAAGTGACAATAAATTGAGTTCAAAATCACCCGGACTTACCGACGACGCCTGCTTCCCTCCCATCATCGACTGTAAAAAGCCACCACTGCTGCGATTCCAATTATCTAAAAGTGTCCCAATGATAAAACCAATAATGGCCCCGGGATATCGCATGTACATAAAACCTAAAACAGCTAAAAGCCACTTTATCATAGATCGAAATTTTTTAGCAAAGATAACATTTACAAAACTAACGGCTTTTATTGTAAGGCTAGGGATTTACGCACGACAACTTTATAAGAAATTAGGTTTAACGGCTGACTTTCATGAAGCTGAACTTAATTTAATATCTTTGTAAACTAATAAAGTCTAATAATAAATTACAATATATGTATCCAGCAGATTTAGTAAAGCCAATGCGTGAAGATCTTACTAGCATAGGTTTTGAAGAATTACATACCGTAGAAGATGTAGAAGCGGCAATGAAAAAAGAAGGAACTACGTTAGTTGTAGTAAATTCGGTTTGCGGATGTGCTGCAGCAAATGCTCGTCCTGGTGCCAGAATGTCTTTACAAAATGCAAAAACTCCAGATAACTTATATACCGTTTTTGCCGGTGTAGATCGCGAAGCTACTGATGTTGCTCGTGGTTTTATGGTACCGTTCCCTCCTTCGTCGCCTTCTATGGCCTTATTTAAAGATGGTGAGCTGGTACACATGTTAGAGCGCCACCATATTGAAGGACGTCCTGCTGAAATGATTGCAGAGAACCTTACCGGTGCTTACGACGAATTTTGCTAAGCAGCATTCACATTTAAAATATCAAAAACCGACAAGCAATTTGTCGGTTTTTTTATCACCATTGTTTTCCCATATTGTCCAGAATGACATGGAATGATCGTATAAGAAATCTGTGGCTATTTCCTTTAAAAACTTATTTTTGTAGTTTTAAACTGCATAATGAAGAAAATACTATCATATCCATTAACGGTAATTTTTTACTTTTTTTTCTTTCTTACCTTACTAATATTTCATCCAGTCCAATGGATATCATTAAAATTGGGAGGTTATTCTGCACATAAAAAAAGTGTAGATATTTTTAATTTTTTCTTGCTGCGCTGCCTTAACATATTAGGAACACGATTTGTGGTTGAAAACGAACATAATATCCCGGTAGAGCGTCCATGTATATTTGTTGCTAACCATCAGGGCGTTTACGATATCCCACCCATTATCTGGTATTTAAGAAAACACCATCCCAAATTTGTTAGTAAAAAAGAACTGGGCAAAGGGATTCCCAGTATTTCTTTTAATTTAAGACATGGTGGATCGGTTTTAATCGATCGTAAAAACCGTAGAGAAAGTTTATTAAAAATGGCAAAATTTGCCAAATATTTAAAAGAGACCAATCGCTCTGCCGTAATCTTTCCTGAGGGTACAAGAAGTCGAGATGGCCAACCTAAAAAATTTGCGGCCAGTGGAATGCAGATGCTTTTTAAGCAGATGCCACATGCGCTGGTGGTACCAATAACCATTAATAACTGCTGGCAACTTTTAAAGGATGGAAGTTTCCCTTTAACAATAGGGGTAAAATTACGAATGAAAGTTCATAAACCTGTTGAAATCGATTCTACCGATCCGGAAAGCCTGGTAGCCCTGGTAGAGCGTACAATAATTGCTGATATTCGATAAACTATGACTAACAAAGATTTGATTATTGAAAACACCATTCAGTTTGTAAAAGATACACTTAAAAACGCTGAAGGTGGGCATGACTGGTTTCATATAGAACGTGTTTTAAATAATGCTAAACTTATCGCTAAGACAGAAGAGGCCAATGATTTTATCATTCAGCTTGGCGCATTACTTCATGATATTGCCGATTCTAAATTTCATAATGGAGATGAGACGGTTGGGCCAAAAGTAGCTACCGAATTTCTACAATCTCAGCAGGTAAATGCAGATGTTATCGAGCATGTGGTAAAAATTATTCAGAATATCTCTTTTAAAGGCGGAAATGTAGAGCAACAATTTCATTCGACCGAATTGGATATCGTTCAGGATGCCGATCGTTTAGATGCCCTTGGTGCCATCGGGATCGCAAGAACCTTTAATTATGGTGGCTTTAAGGGAAGACCGCTTTATGACCCTGAAATAGCGCCAAAATTAAATATGACAAAAGAAGAATATAAAGCCTCTAATACTCCAACGATCAATCATTTCTACGAAAAGTTGTTATTGCTTAAAGATCGAATGAACACCAAAACTGGTACTGAAATTGCACAAAAACGCCATCAATATATGGAAAGCTTTTTAGATCAGTTTTACGCAGAATGGAATGGGGAAGCTTGAATTATTTTACAGTGAACGGAAAAAGGCATCAGCTTAAAAAAATTCAACATTCAACATTTAAAATTCAAAATTTGTAAAGTCAGCTTCTTTTCCTGCTTCCTAGCCCTTGATTCTTGAATATCTCGTCTATTTTCTCTTCTCTATATTCTAGATTATCACCGTATAAAGCACTTCAAATCATAGATTCAATTAATCTTGCTTTTGAAAAAATCACTCGGTCCTCATTAGTATTTAGGTCACTGAGTGATTTCAAAGAAATCGTATCAAAGTGCCCAGGATGATAGCAATCAATCTACAGTGACCATTAACAATAACACGTACAAAACTCTAAACAATCAGCTTAAAAAGAATTCAAAATTCAGCATTTAAAATTCAAAATTTTTAAAATAGCTTCCTGGCTCTCGATTCTTGAATATCTCGTCTATTTTCTCTTCTCTATATTCTAGATTATTACCGTATAAAGCACTTCAAATCATGGATTCAATTAATCTTGCTTTTGAAAAATCACTCGGTCCTCATTAGTATTTAGGTCACTGAGTGATTTCAAAGAAATCGTATCGAAGTGCCCAGGATGATAGCAATCAATCTACAGTAACCATTAACAATAACCCTTACAAAACTCTAAACAATCAGCTTAAAAAGAATTCAAAATTCAACATTTAAAATTCAAAATTTTTAAAATAGCTTCCTGGCTCTTGATTTACGAACTCTCTTTTCTCTGACCTATATTCTAGCAGCGCAGCAATCTAAATTCTTAATCCCCATCGCCACATCTTCAATTAGCAAATTATCAAATTGATCAATTCTAATTCTTCAAGTGTTCCGCAAAAAAGCCCATCATCGCTTTATAAAGATCTAATCGATTTTCTTCTTTAGCAAAACCGTGACCCTCATCATATTTCACCATATAAGGCACTTCTACTCCTTTAGATCTAAGGGTCTCTACGATTTGATCGGCTTCGTTAATATTCACTCTAGGATCATTAGCCCCCTGAACCACAAACAAAGGATTTTTAATTTCATCGACATGTAAGGCGGGCGAAATCTCGTCCATAATCTTTTTCTCTTCCGGAATACCCGGATTATACCATATCTTATATAATAACTCCCGATACTTTTCCCAGTATGGCGGGATAGTTTCCATAAAAGTATTTAGGTTACTCACACCTACATAATCTACTCCGCAGGCATATTTTTCTGGTGTTTTTGTCATACCGCGTAATACGGCATAACCACCATGACTGCCGCCATATATCGCTATGCGATCTTTATCTACCCAACCTTGTTCGATTACATAATCTACGCCATCTTCCACATCGTCCATTGCTTTACGACCAATTTCTCCAAAGCCTGCTTTTAAAAATTCTTTTCCATAGCCTCCAGAAATTCTAAAGTTTACATGTAAGGTTGCATAACCACGGCTGGCGAATAATTGCGCTTCTGGATTAAAGCCCCAGCTATCACGAATTCCCTGTGGACCGCCATGAGGATTTACCACTAATGGCACTTGCATTCCTTCCTGATAGCTATGCGGCAAAGTAATATAACCGTGTAGCGTTAATCCATCCCGACTTTTAAAAGTGATAGGTTTCATACTCGCCATATCTTCTTCTTTTAGATGCGGTAATAATTTATAGAATAAACTTATCTCATCAGCTTCTACATCATATAGGTAGTACTCTCCTACAATTTTATCGCTGGTTACCGCAACCATATATTTGGATTCGTCATCTGTTCTACCTACGGTAAAAAACTGTTTATCTCCAAATTCCTGCTTTAACCTATTATAGATTTTTTTATAAGTATCGCTAACAGGAATAATTTGTGTTTTCTCACCGGTATAAGAAAAATAATCGATCTCATAGTTACGCTTTTTAGAAAGCGCCATACCCGATACATCATAGGTATCATTACTAAAAACTGTGTTTATCTTCTTATTTTTCTTTAAATCGTAAAGCTGAATTTCTATCTTATCTCCTTCAAGATTAGATATCACATAGGCATCATCTGGGTTAGCACTCCCCGGATTGAAAGAAGAAATACCAAATTCATCTCCAAATTCGGTCAACTTTACCAATTTAAATTCTCCATCGATTTTATATAGCAGTTCAGTATTTACACCATCTACAATTCTGCTTATCGCTCTTAAATTTCCTTCGCGATCAAAATCATATCCCGCCACCGGCGGTTCACCTTTTTTAACTGTATATAATTTTGTAATCTCTCCTGAGTTGATATTAAGTCGATAAGGCTCTTCCTGCTGTGGATTATCCTTATTCATTTGGATAATTATATGCTCCTTATCTTCTTTTAGCGATTCTATAATATTCACACGCACACCTTCAAAAGGAGTGAGCTCTTTATCATTTGCGCCATTAATATCTACTCCGTAAACATGGTAATTTTCATCTCCACCTTTATCCTGAAGATATAGAATACGCTCATCATTAGCCCAGGAAAATCCGCGGATTAAATCCTGTTCCTGTTTCTTCAACAGGCTTTCTTTTTTGGTTTCAGTATCCATTAAATACAAATCGCGCTCGCCAGAGTCCCGACGTTTCATGTATGCGATATGGTCACCATTTGGCGATAACTTAAAAGCAAAAGTTTGCGGAGTTCTAAAGTAGTCTTCTACGGAATAATTATAGCCTCCGGTTTCCTTGGCGGCAAGCTTTTTAAATTCTTCTTCATTTGATGGCAATAAGGTATTTCCTGGTTTTTTATTCACAGTTTTCTTTAATTTTATAGGGTACACCTGCCCCATTTGTTCGTAAGCTTCTTCGACGCACTGGTTATCCTACCGGTATTGGTCATTTGGCTCTTGGCCTACTTGATCGTTGCCGTATCATACAGCAAAATTACCGAATCTAATTGGATTCGCGAAGCGCTCTGGGTAGGAACATCTAAAGTCGCAGTATAGCCATCTTTAATTGGAGTACTATTAAAAATATGTTCAAGTTCTATCCCTGTGCCTCTAGTGCTACGCTAAAAGAGAAATCTGGTTTTTGTGCTTGTATGAAAGCATATCAAAGAATAAAAATAAGATTGGAATTAATGCTTTCGTATTCCTGATTTAGATAAAGTGGGTTCAAACTATTGGTAACCTAAACCTGGATGATAACTAAAGCTTATTTTTATAAAACCATTTTTTTACTGGGTAATCGAGATTAAATGATCTGAGATTTATCAGGTAGTTTATTGAATTTCCTTCTGGCAAACAGGGCAAAAATAAGTGGTCCTCCCAGAGACTTTAGTTTGTTCGATTTTTCCGTTATTTCTGGGGCAATCTGCGCCTTCGCCTTCTTTTCGTATACGGGTAAGATAAGATTCAGGCACGCGCTTTCCTTCGATCCTGGCTTCTTTTACTACTTTTAAAACCTCCTCAATTTTATCAAAAATTGATTTTAGCTGTTTTTGGCTTAGGGTATTTACCTTTGTTTTTGGATGAATTTTAGTTTGGAACAATACCTCATCTGCATACATATTCCCGATACCGGCAATTAAACTTTGATTCATCAACAAGCCTTTTATCGTTCCGCTTCTCCCATCACAAATCTTTAGAAATTCCTTTTCGGTTATAGCCAGGGCATCTGCTCCAAGATTGTGAGATTGTTGAAATTCTTCAACGCTTTTTACCAGATAGAGCTTAGCAAATTTACGCGGACAAGTAAAGGCCAGTTTGGAGTGATCTTCAAAAATTAATTTTAATTGAGTATATTTTGGAGTATCATCGTGTTGATAATAATCAAGTTTCCCCGTCATTCCAAAATGCATTACCAGCACTCCGTTTTTCTTTAATTTCAGAAATAGATATTTCCCCAGTCGCGTAGTCGACTCAAATTCGTTGTTCTTAAGGATCTTGTCAAAATCGGCTTTAGCCGACTGGTAAATCTTTTTATCACCGGTTTCAACCTCAACGATCTTTTTATGCAAAATCGTCGCATCGGCATATTTTTTCTGGTAAGCAACTTCTGGTAATTCTGGCATTGTGCTTTAGTTTAAGATTTAAGGTTTTTAGCCCCGATTAAGCTCGGCATTTTTTAGAATTCAATAGTCTTTAGTCGATAGTTTTAGCTATTAGCTTTTTAGCTCATTGATTCTAATCTTTTCTTTTTCCATATGCATTCCTCTCCCTGTGGTCGTCGGACGCAGTAAAAGAAACAAAAAAGTTTAGGCTTACGAAAGTTGATCTAAATTCTTCGTTCTGAAGCTAAATTTTAGGAACTCGATCCGCTCAAACAGCCTAAAATTTGAACGCTTCTTTCACTTCTAATTTTACGATCAATTTCCGATAGACCCGAACATCATTCAAAATTGAACATTTAAAATTCAGAATAAGGCTTGTCTCTAAAATTAAAAATCTTAACACCAGAATTCGCTAAATTCCTGCTAAAATTTAGAAAAGCTAAAGGCATTATCGATTAAAAGGATATTCTGAAATCCAATGAAATCCTCTATTGTTCAGTAAGAAATCTTCACGTCCTTTCCGTTCAGTTTTAAAATAAACACTATCATTTTTAAAAATACCTTCAAACTCAAAAACATCAGCATCAGATTCAGCTTCATTTTTATAATGTAGAAACCCTACTTTGGTGGAGTCCTGTTCTTTTAAATAAATCTTTTGAGCTATCGTATCGGTTTCCGTCTGATAATAAATCCCTTCATTATTCATTTTCTGAATATACACTCTATTTGGACTATCAAAAATAAGGCGTCGAAATCGAACACTATCGTTTAACAAAGCAGGTCTTTTCGTATGATTCAGCGCAAATTCGTTCAACTCATAAATTCCATATAACTTATGCTTCGGGCCAAGATCTCCATATAGATATTGACTCCTCATCGCATTAATAAGATTTAAATAAACAATAAGAATTAATACCAGGAACTTCACAATTTGAAGCGTATAGTTCTTCCACTTTTTAGAAAACGGGCTTACAAATTTATACTTAGAAACATCACGATTAAGTACAAAAACATTAAGCATTCGCCTGCCGTCTATCAAAATCAAAAAGGCTGAAAAAACACACAAATGCAGGGAAAATAATTTTACGGGAATATCATAAGAGATATTCATCATAAAAACATTAAGCATTACCCCAAAACCTACCACAGCTCCAAGAGTCCTGGTTCGCTTAAACATAAGTAAAATAGCAGCAATAGTCTCAGACCATCCTGCAAAAACCGTGTAAGTTTTGGAAAATCCCATGTAGTTCCAGGCCAACCCCATAGGCGACATTTCTCCTAAAGGTGTTACTAATCTTATTAAATAGGGTTCTCCAAACTGTAGTTTAAAAATCTTGATGATCCCATAAGTAAGAAGCACAAAAATCAGGTAATATCGAACGTATTGTCCGCCAATGTAAACGAGTTTCCTATAATTTAATTTACTACGAAAAATAAGGAAAATAAGCGTAGCAAGTGCTAAACTAAAGATACCCACCAGTAAACATCTAACAAAATCGAATAAGGTATCACCGCTTCCGGTAGGTCGTATATAAACCGGATCTGTATTATTCAAAACATTATCTGAGAACCACGGTACTATAATATGCCATGTATTTTGATTGAAAAATTCTTCGAAAAAATATATATGAACGAAACCATTTAGAGGAAAAGGGAAAATATAGATGACCGAATAAATAAAGAAAAAAAGAATTAAGTATCTAAGTAATCCTTCGCTAATCGACGTGAGTTTCATAATTTTTGATTGATGAATTATGCCTGTTTAAAAAACTAATATTTACAGAACGAAACCCTAATTAAATTATTTTCAAGCTATTATCAAAATAGTTTCATCTGTCCATCTTTATATTCTTCATGTAAATTGCAATTTAATACCCTGGGTTGGCGATCTTTTAAATATAAATTTCTGGCAATTTTAAACTGTTGTTTTACCTGATCGGCAAATTCACCTTCACCCTTCATTCGTGTTCCGAACCGGCTGTCATTTAAACTTCCGCCGTGAATATTTTCAATTTGATGCAGTACCTTATCTGCCCTCTCCGGCATTGTTTTCTTTATCCAATCGGTAAAAATCCCTCCTATAGCACCATTTAATCTTACAATAGTATATCCCACACTTAGTGCACCACGACCAGCTATTTCTTTAATCAATGGCATAATTTCATGACTGTTTACGGAAGGAATTATTGGTGCCATCATCACATTTACAGGAATTCCTCTTACTGAAAGTTTTTCTACAGTTTCTAATCGTTTTTTAATACTCGCCGTACGCGGTTCTAAAATTCGGCGCATTTCCTCCCGCAAGCTGGTGATGGAAATATTTACATGAATTAAATGATCCTTATTCAATTCTTCTAAAATATCTAAATCGCGAAGTACTAACGCATTTTTAGTGATGATTCCCACCGGATGCCGATATTTTAAAAAGGTTTGAAGTAATTTTCGCGTAATCTCCAATTGCTTTTCTACCGGTTGATAGCAATCGGTATTTCCCGATAAAACGATTGGAGCGGCCTGCCAGTTTTTACTACGCAGTTTCTTTTCGAGCAATTCTACCGCATTTCTTTTTACTAATATTTTCTGTTCAAAATCAAGTCCGGGGCTAAATCCCCAATATTCATGAGAATTGCGTGCGTAACAATAAATACATCCATGCTCGCAGCCCTGATATGGATTTAGAGAATACGCCATACCCACATCCGGACTTTCAACTTTATTCACAATAGTTTTTGGAAACGTATCGATAGTAACTGTCCTACTCTCCTGAACATCATCCCCTTCTGCGGCACAATAATTCAAAAAATCATCTCGAAATTCGTGAGTATTTGCATCAAATCGATTAGGCACATTGCTTTGTGCTCCTCTACCTTTTATATAATCTTGAGGTTTGGACATTTCACAAAATTATGGAATTAATCCAATTATAAGGAAATTTTCCATTTTATTTTAGATAAAAAATCCCTGCATTTTTACAGGGATCAAGTATCACTTCCCGGGGAATTCTGCTTTTCGTTTATTTAAAAAAGCAGAAGTTCCTTCTTTAAAATCTCCAGTTCCAAAAGCTTTTCCAAATTCATTAATTTCAACTTCAAATCCGTTTACCCCTTTTTCGTAGCTGGCATTAATGGCTTTAATCGCCCCCTCAATAGCCACTAGTGAATTGTTAAGAATCTTACCGGCTAATTTTTCCGTAAATCCTAAAAGTTCTTCCTGAGTAGTTACGTGGTTTACTAAATTATATTGCAAAGCCTGATTGGCATCTATCATTCCGGCTGTCATAATCATTTCCATAGCACGACCCTTTCCAACAATTTGGGATAAACGTTGTGTGCCGCCATAACCGGGAATCACTCCTAAAGAAACTTCTGGCAATCCCATTTTAGCATTTTCAGAAGCAACTCTAAAATGTGCCGCCATTGCCAGTTCTAGTCCGCCACCTAAAGCAAACCCATTTACGGCGGCAATTACCGGTTTTGGGAAATTAGCCACGAAATCAAACAATTTGGCATGTCCTTCAGCAGCCAGTTGTTTTCCTTCTTCCGGAGAAAAATCAGCAAACTCACTAATATCTGCACCGGCAACAAAGGCCTTTTCTCCACTTCCAGTAAGGATAATAACTTTTACCTCATCATCATCTTTTGCTTCAGAAAAAGCTTCATGAAGCTCCTGTATCGTATCTCTATTTAAAGCATTAAGCTTAGAAGGACGATCTATGGTAATGTAAAGAATTTCGTTTTCTTCTTCAACTAAAATATTTTGATAACCCATCGTGTTGGTTTTTTATTAAAGTTAGCATATTTACTGCAGTCTTCCCAAAAACCTGGTGATCGTTATTTAGGAAAACGGACTTTAAAGATAGTGCCTTTGCCGGGTTTTGAGGTAAAATTTATACTTCCTTTATAAGTTTCTACAATATTTTTAACCATTGCGAGACCCAATCCCATTCCGCTATTCTTTGTAGTAAACTTAGGCTCAAAAATCTTTTCTCTGTTTTCTGCTGAAATTCCATGTCCGTTATCACAAATACTAATACACACATTATCGGGCTCTTCATCAATACTCACTACAATTTTTGGATCTTTTGTGTTGTCCATAGCCTGAATGGCATTTTTTACCAGATTGGTCACTACTCGTATAAGCTGTGTACGATCGAACTTGGCTAAAATTTCCTCTTTTTCTGAATTGAAAATGATGTAATTTTCGTTGAAAATATCGAGTGCCAATTTGGTGATTTTAGGCACATTTAAGGTTTCATTTTGCTGGGCTGGCATTTTAGCAAAGTTTGAAAACGCCGAGGCAATCGAGCTCATCGTATCGATCTGATTAATTAAAGTATCACAAAATTCGTTGACTTTATGCTCAATTTCTGGATCATTTCTATCAAACCTGCGCTCAAAACTTTGGACACTTAAACGCATTGGCGTAAGCGGATTTTTAATTTCGTGCGCAACCTGTTTTGCCATTTCTCGCCAGGCTTGTTCTCGCTCACCGGTCGCTAGTTTTACCGCGCTTTCTTCTAACTCATCGATCATCGAATTATAAGCCGAAATAAGTGCATAAATTTCTTCAGAAGCATTGCTAAGCTCAATCTTCTGGTTTCGTTTATCCAACCGGGTTTGATTAATTTTTTCTGAAATAATCTTAAGAGACTTGGTAATATATTTTGAAAGGAAATAAGATAAAATTATCGCCAGCGCCAGCATAAAAAGATAAACTTCTCCCAGGCGCATCAAAAAGTCATTAAGGTCACGGTTTAGTACACTATCATCCTGAAGATAGGGTAAATATAAGATCGCCAAAGGTTTGAAGCGCTGATCGGTAATATAGGTATATGATGACTGAAATTTCTCGCCGTTGGTTTCGCCCTTCATTAAATATCTTCGGTTAGAAGAGGCATCCAATTTGGCTAAAATGGGCTTATCGATTTGATAGTCTGTGGTATCTTTAAAAAAATTCTCTTTAGAACTTATTAATAATTTTCCTTCCAGATCATAGATATTGATTTGCATCTCGTGTACCTGAGACATTTCATAAATCTTCTGGTTTTGTTTAAAAATAGAAGGTATATTCTCGGTATTCACCATATAGGTCGTACTGGCAAGTACAAAGTTTATATTTTCCCTAATAGCTTGTTCTTTACGCTCCAGGCGCTCACGATGATAAGCTTCTGCTTCTTGTTTATATTGATAGATGGTAACCCCTGCGATCAAGATAGAAGCTCCCAATACCAAAAGGATCATGGAAATAAAAATACGCGTTCTTAAGGATAATTTTAAAAGCTTCATAAATTGCTAATTACCGCAAATTAATCAAAATCATTGGGATAAATAGTCGATGATTTTAGACTCAGACATTTTCCGGAAAAGAATCAATTATCACACCAATCACGCATCGGGATTTCTAGCACGTATCTTTTTATACAGTTTGATCCCAAGCATTAGGAGAATTCCGAGGGCAAAAATCCCAATCACTCCATAGATCCAATCCAGCGCATTTCTAACAATAACCAGGAATATAACCGAAAAAAGGATCAAGGTAGAGCCTTCATTCCAAAGACGCATTTGACCTGAAGTATATTTTACCTTATCTACCTGTAATTGTTTAAAAATATGATGTGTTTTTAAATGATAGGCAATTAAAAGGATCACAAAACCTAACTTTACATGCATCCATCCCTGTTGTAACCAAACGGGCTGCATGATTAATAAAATTATGGCGAATAAGGTCGCTAAAATAGCAGAGGGCCAGGTGATAATAAACCATAGACGCTTAGCCATAAGTTTGAGTTGATTACCTAAAATCGACTTATCTGGTTCTGGTTTATCGAAGGCCTCAATTTGATACACAAATAAACGCGGAATATAAAAAAGCCCGGCAAACCAGGTGATCACAAAAATAAGATGAAGGGATTTTATGTAATTATAATATTCCAAAGTGTGTTATTTAGAATGCAAATTAAAAGGATTTCTCTTAATCCTGTTTCAAATTCTTCCTGATTTCGCGATTTAAGAAATATCCCGTTACCATTGTTGAAAGCACATCGGCAATTGGAAAACTTATCCAAACTCCCATCTCTCCGTAATAATTTGGTAAAATTAATATTAGCGGAATAAAGAAAAATCCCTGTCTGGAGAGTGTTAATAACAAGGCAGGAACAGCTTTTCCTATCGCCTGAAAATAGGCAGCTCCAATAAGCTGTAAAGCAACTATTGGTGTTGCGGCAAAAACCCAGCGCATGGCTCCAGGTGTACGCTCAATGATCGCTTCATTTTTAGTGAAAACCATGGCAATTTCTTTAGAAAATCCCATAATCAAACCAAAAACAACGCAGCCCATCAAACAAGCATACAGAATAGCTTTATTGATAGTGCTTTGTACTCTTTTATATTTTTCAGCTCCGTAATTATAGCCGGCAATGGGCAAAAATCCCTGTGTGATTCCTAAAACCGGGAACAATGCAAACATCAACATTCGCCCGATAATCGCGTAAACGGCGACACCATCTTCACCGGCAAGATCAAAAAGAATGTTATTCATTAATAAATAAATCACACTTACCACTGCCTGTCGCGCCAATGTTACGAATCCTAAGGAACCTACCTCCTGGAGAATAGGTAAGTCCAGTCGAAAATGACTGAAATCGATTTTGAGTTCTGAATGACCCGAGAACACAAAAAACCAAAAAATGTAAAGGAAGCAAAGCATATATGATCCTGTGGTTGCCCATGCAGCCCCGTACATTCCAAGATCCATTACATTAATAAAAAGGTAATCACCAATAATATTTCCTACAGAGGGAATAATCATCGAGACCATGGCAAACGTGGGTTTGCCCTCAGCTCTTATCACATTATTCCCCATCATATTAAGCGCGAGGATGGGCACCCCGTACAACACAATACGATAATAGATCTTGGCCGGCTCAAAAATATCTCCTTTTCCCCCAAAAGCCGGAATAAGCTCGTTGATAAAAACAAGTCCTAAAATTACCAAAGTCACGCATAGCAGCAGGGTTAGGGTGATTTGATTTCCGAAGGTTTTAAGTGCTTTTTTATGATTATCGGCACCTAGTGCACGGGATATAATTGAAGACCCCCCAATGCCGATGCTCATCCCTAAAGCGGCGATAAAAAACGAAATAGGCAACACCACATTAATTGCGGCTATTGCGGTAGAACCAATCCAGTTTCCAACAAAAATGGTATCTACAAGGATATTAAGCGACATTACCAGAATCCCTACAGATGCTGGCAATGCCTGGCGTATTAAAAGTTTTCCTATCGATTCATTTCCAAGCGCTTCAGAGCTTACTTTTGCCATTATGCTTCAACAGGTTTTTGATGCGCCCACTCGTCTACCCAGCGAGACAACATTTTCACCCAGTCTTCACGATCGTTTAAGCAGGGAACTACAGTAAATTCTTTACCACCAACTTCATGAAAAATCTCTTCTCCTTCCATCGCAATTTCTTCCAGGGTTTCTAAACAATCGGAAACAAAAGCAGGAGTTACAATAGCCATTTTTTTAATTCCTTGCTTTCCAAAACGCTCTATCGTTCTATCGGTATATGGTTTTAACCATGGATCGAATCCTAACCTAGACTGAAAACTTACGCTATAAGTTCCTTCTTTTAAATTCAAATATTCAGCCACCAGCCTGGTTGTTTCATAGCATTGATGACGGTAACAAAATTGATGAGCAGAAGAGGCCGTTTGGCAACAACTACCGTCTATTTTACAATGTGAATTCGTAATATCGCTTTTCCTGATATGCCGCTCTGGCACTCCGTGATACGAAAATAATAAATGCTCAAAATCTAAATTTTGCAAACGTTCCTGAATACTATTCCCTAAAACACGAATATAATCCGGGTGATTATAAAAAGCGGGCACCGAGGTGAATTTCATCTCTGGAAAATGCTTTTGGCGTAATTCTTCAGCTAATACTAAAATGGTCTCGGTCGTAGCCATTGCAAATTGTGGATACAATGGAAAAAGCAACACCTCATCAACTCCCTGTTCTTTAAGTTCTTTTAAACCATCATAGATACTTGGTGTACCGTAACGCATTGCCAGAGCAATAGGGACCGAGGTCATCTCGTCTACTTTTCCCTGTAAGCGTTCAGAAAGTACAATTAATGGTGAACCTTCTTCCCACCAAATTTTTTGATAAGCTTCGGCCGATTTTTTAGGTCGGGTATTTAGGATAATTCCCTTCACCAACAACGCACGGAAGAAATACGGTAAATCGATTACCCTTCCGTCCATTAAAAATTCACCAAGATATTTTTTTACGTCTTTCGGATCTGTACTATCTGGAGATCCCAGATTTACTAAAAGTACGCCTTTGCTCATGTCTTTCTGTTTTTACAACTACAAAGTTAAGCCTATAAATTTGTTCAACTATAAATTAGTATTATACTTTTTTATTAAACAATAGCTAAAATTTTGCTTACTAAAGTCAGTTCTAAAGTGTTGAACTCTCAATGCACTTTCTCCTTCGCTGCCCTTTAAACGATACTTGATATTTTAAGAGAGGTGCTATAGGGATAAGGGCATTTAATCCCGTTTATCTAGTAAAAACTGAATGCAACGTTTTAAGTGTTCCCTAAAGAGAGGTTCTGCATAAGACTCTTTGGTATGTCCTCCGCCCGTATAGACCATTTTTGAGCCACCCTCAAATTCCTGATACCAGGCGTGTGGATGAAAATCGCCATTTTTACCGCCTTCATATGAAGTTTCGTCGAGGGTGAGCAACACCTCAATATTCGAGTTTATATTTTTGAAATTATACCACTCATCAGTACGCGTCCATCTTTTAGGAAGATGAGCGACAATATGATTTTTAGGTTTCTCTACGATTACGGTAGCTTCCTGGGTACGTGGATGACTTTCAAAATAAGCACCTATAAATTGTCCGTACCATGGCCAGTCGTATTCGGTATCAGATGCAGCATGGATTCCGAAGAAATTTCCACCATTTTCTATATAGTTTGTGAATTTTTCCTGTTGATCCTCTGTAAAAATATCACCGGTGGTACTTAAGAAAATCACTGCATCGATATTTGATAATTCTGAAACGAATTTTTCAGCATCATCAGTCGCAATAACCTTCCAGCCATTATCGGCTGCAATTTCTTTTAAAGCTTGAATACCGGTGGGAATTGACTCATGTTTAAACCCCGCAGTTTTATAGAAAATAGATATGTTTTGCTGCGCATTGGCCATGCTAAAACAAAAGATAAACAGCAGTATAAGTAACAATTTTTGATGTTTCATATGGTAGTAAAAACTTATAGTTGATGGTTTTTAAAGAGCATTTAGCAATTAGCTTTCAGCTAAAATTAAATAAAAAATCAGAATTCAACATTTTTATCTTGATTCTTGTGTCCTGTATCTTGACTTTAAATCTGCACATCATCGCATTTTCAAATTAAAAAAGTCTACTTTCTTGAAACATTTAAAATTAATGCGTTGCCGGTAAAGACATCAGATATTTTTTAGGTGTTGTTCCAAATTTCTTTTTAAATGCCGCAATAAAATGACTTGCTGTGCTGTAGCCAACTTTTAAACCAACTTCATTAACATTGTACTCGCCGCTATCCAGTAATTTTCGTGCATATTCCATTTTATAATCAAAAAGAAAACTATAAACAGAATCTCCATAAATTTGCTTAAATCCTTCCTTTAACTTTTTAAGACTTAAATTAATTTCATCTGATAGCTCCTGCAGCGATGGCGGCTCAGCCATTCTTGCAATCACAATATCTTTAGCTCTTCTAATTTTCAGGATATTTTCTTCATCACTTAAAAATGGGCATTGCTCTATATTAGCATCTTCTGCTCTATTAAAATATAAGCTTAGTAATTCGTAGGCCTTGGCTTTAAAATAAAGGTTTTTAATAGTTGGGGTAAGATTAAAATTCATCACCTGATTCAACGCAATGGCCATGGAAGGGGAAATTGGAGAATCCTTATAATACTTTTTATCTTTATTCTCAGTGCTTAAAAAGGAAATGTAATTTGCCTCTTCAGAAAATAAGGCATGAAATTTTTTAATAGAAATCACCAGTGATATCAACCAGGATTTAGGTCCTAATACCAGGTTTAGCGGCAAATTTAGCTGCGGATTATATAAAATAAGTGATTTCTCTTCAGCTAAAGGAAGTTCGTAACGTCCATTGTTAAATAAGAATTTACTTTCTCCTTTTACATTAAAGTGAAACTGAATAAAACTAACATCCACCTCCCGCTCAACAATCTGTTTATCAGAGGTTTCGTTCTGAAACTTGAAAATATAAAAGCCGTCTTCTACTTTAGTCTCTTCTGTAATCCCTACAGCGATATTTTTTACCTCTTCCATCTTTTAAAAACCCTGTTATTTATTTAGAAACAATCTAAACTAACCTATTCTAATCATTTGTTATTACTACAAAACTATGCTATTTCAAGCATTTACAGCTATAAATATACTAAAATCCCTGTTAGCGACACAAATAGTACTTTCAGCGTTATTTTTTACGTTAACAATAATTTAATTTTGCCTCGCAATCCCTAAAAGTTCATGGAAAGTTCGATTTCGAAAGGAAGACATTTTTACATTATTGGTTTAAGCTATAAGAAGGCAGATGCTGAAATTAGAGGACATTTTAGTCTTACCGAAGAAGCTAAAACCAAATTGTTAGAGCAGGCGAAGTATGAAGGTATAGATGGAGTTTTGGCCACCTCAACTTGTAATCGTACAGAGGTATATGGCTTTGCCGCACATCCTTTTCAACTTATTAAACTCTTATGTGAGCACACTCACGGTACTGTTGAAGAATTTGAGAAAGTAGCCTATGTTTATAAGAACAGGCAGGCTATCTCTCATATGTTTAGAGTGGGCACCGGTTTAGATAGCCAGATTCTTGGTGATTTTGAGATTATTAGTCAGCTTCGAATTGCTTTTGCACAATCTAAAAAAATAGGTCTATCCAATGCCTTTACAGAGCGTTTGGTAAATGCGGTTATACAGGCAAGTAAACGCATTAAAAACGAAACCGAAATCTCTTCAGGAGCCACCTCTGTATCTTTTGCTTCCGTTCAGTATATATTAAAAAATGTAGCGGATATTTCTAACAAAAATATTTTACTCTTCGGAACCGGTAAAATTGGCCGAAATACCTGTGAAAACCTAATAAAACACACCCAAAATAAGCACATCACTTTAATTAACCGAACTAAAGATAAGGCTGAAAAAATTGCCGGAAAGTTTAGTTTAACGGTTAAAGATTATGCCGATTTACAGGCAGAAATTAGAAACACCGATGTGCTTATAGTAGCCACTGGCGCACAAAATCCGACAATTAGTAAGGAACTTTTATACTGCAAGAAAGATTTGTTGATCTTGGATCTTTCTATCCCAAAAAATGTGGCTGAAGATGTGGAAGAGCTGGATAATGTAAGATTGGTGCATTTAGATCATCTTTCTCAAATTACCGATGGTACCCTTCAACGTCGTAAAAAGTTTATTCCCGAAGCTGAAGCGATTATTATTGAAGTGGAAGGTGAATTTAACAAATGGCTTGAAACCCGCAAATTTGCACCAACCATTAAAGCCCTGAAGAAAAAACTACGAATGATGAAAGACGCTGAACTTGATTTTCAGCGTAAAAAAATAGCCGACTTTAATGATGAGCAGGCAGAAATCGTAAGCAACAGGATTATTCAAAAGATCATGAAGCACTTTGCCAATCATCTTAAAGAAGATAGTAATACTACCGACGAAAGCTTAGAGCTTATCCAAAAAGTATTTCAGTTAGAAGAACAAGTACGATGAACAAAGTGATACGCATAGGAACACGAGACAGCGAGCTGGCCTTGTGGCAGGCAAAAACCGTACAATCCGCACTGGAAAAACTAGGGCATCAAACCGAACTTGTTCCCGTAAAATCTACCGGAGATCTCAATCTGGATGTTCCGCTTTACGAAATGGGAATTACCGGAATTTTTACCAAAACCCTGGATATTGCCATGCTCACCGGCAAAGTAGATATCGCTGTACATTCTATGAAAGATGTCCCTACGGTACTACCCAAAGGCATTGTAGAAGCTGCGGTTTTAAAACGTGCCAATACCAAAGATATCCTTATTCATAAAGGCACAGATTTTTTAGATGCTGAAGGAACAATTGCTACCGGAAGCTTACGAAGAAAATCGCAATGGTTACATCGCTACCCAACTCATGAAGTGGTAGATCTTCGTGGCAATGTAAATACCCGCATGCAAAAGTTGGAAGACAGTAACTGGAATGGGGCTATTTTTGCCGCTGCCGGTTTGGAACGAATCGAAATAAAACCTGAAAATTTTATCGATCTGGATTGGATGATTCCCGCACCTGCACAAGGAGCAATGTTGGTGGTTGCCTTAGAAAAAGATGAATTTACCAGAACAGCAATTGGTGCTTTAAATCATTACCAAACCGATCTTGAAGTGCATGTGGAACGTGAATTTTTAAGAACACTAGAAGGAGGTTGCACCGCACCGATTGGAGCTTTAGCTAAAATCGACAACGATAATATTCTACATTTTAGGGGAGCCCTTTTTAGTTTAGACGGCTCGCAGAAAATAGAAGTTGAAAAAAGAATCGCTGCTGATAATGTTGCTGAATTTGGTAAATTTTGTGCTAAAGAAATTCTTGCAAAAGGCGGGGCCAAACTGATGAAGCAAATCAAGGCTGTTTTAAACTAAGGCTTATGGCCACTGTACTTTCTACAAAAAAACTTACTGCGACACAAAAGCACTTACTGCTTGGGGCTAAGATTGGTTTGGTGGAATACAACGCTATAAATATAGAATTCCTCCCAATATCATCAAATATCGACCTTGCAGAGAATGCAATTATTACGAGTAAGAATGCATTTAAAGCTATTCAGGAAAAAATAAGGATCAAAAAGGCATTTGTAGTAGGCTCTAAAACCGCTGCATTACTTCAAAAAAATGATATTGAGGTTGTTGAAGTTGCTGACAATGCTTTGGCATTAGCTAAAAAAATTATCGTAAATCATCGAGATAAGCATTTTATTTTTTTCTGTGGAAATAAACGCCGGGAAGAGCTGCCCCTTCAGTTACAACAACATAAGATATCTTTTGAAGAAATTCAGGTGTATAAAACAAGTCTGAATTTTGCCAAATTTAAGCAGGAGTTCGACGGCATTTTATTTTTTAGCCCAAGCGGCGTAGAGAGTTATTTCAGGAAAAATCAAATTGCAAACGAAACTGTTTTTTGTATTGGGACAACAACGGCAAATTCAGTACATAAATATACAGAAAAGAGTATAATCGCCACCCAACCAAGCATTGAAAATGTAATTGTGCAGGTGGTTAAAAAATATAATAAAAATTAGCTTCAAGTATAATTTGAAGAATAAAGGTTAAATTTAAATCCCTCGGTGAGGGAAAAATCTTCTCCTCTTTTTAGAGGGGATAATTAAGAGGATAAATTATAAAAACATGATTAAAAACGATCTTTTCTTAAGAGCTTTAAAAGGAGAAACGGTAGAACGTCCTCCGGTTTGGATGATGCGCCAGGCAGGACGGTATTTACCCGATTTTATGAAGCTAAAGGAAAAATACGATTTCTTTACGCGTTGTCGTACACCAGAATTGGCTGCAGAAATTACCACGATGCCTATCGAGCAGGTAGGTACCGATGCTGCAATTTTGTTTAGCGATATTTTGGTGGTACCGCAGGCGATGAATGTAGAAATCGAAATGAAACCAGGTGTTGGTCCATTTTTACCAAATCCGGTTCGTAGCCCTCTTGATGTTAATGATATTATCGTTCCAGATGTCTACGAGGAATTAGGTTACGTTTACGATGCCATAAAATTAACTAAAGAGCGTCTTAATGACGAAGTTCCTTTAATTGGTTTTGCCGGTTCTCCCTGGACGATTTTATGTTATTTGGTACAGGGGCAGGGTTCTAAAAACTTCGATAAAGCCAAAGAATTTTGTTTTAAACGGCCGGACGCTGCACAGGTTTTACTTCAAAAGATTACAGATACTACGATTGCTTATCTAAAAGGAAAAGTAAAAGCCGGGGTAGATGCAATTCAGATTTTTGATTCCTGGGGGGGCTTATTGTCACCAACAGATTATCAAACTTATTCCTGGAAATATATTCAGCAGATTATCGATGCTTTAAAAGACGAAATTCCGGTGATTGCTTACGGTAAAGGTTGTTGGTTTGCGCTTAAAGAAATGTCACAATCTGGCGCAGCTGCTTTGGGTGTAGATTGGACATGCTCTGCAATGAATGCCAGATATTTAAGTGGTGGGCAGATTACGCTACAGGGAAATTTTGATCCTTCAAGACTGTATTCTAGTCCGCAGGAAATTAAGAAAATGACGACCCAAATGATCGACGAATTTGGCAAAGATCGCTATATCGCCAATTTGGGACATGGGATATTACCGGATATTCCGGTGAGAAATGCCCAGGCATTTGTAGACGCGGTTAAAGAATACAAACCTAGATAATGGCTATTTGGGCAAGAATACAACGGCTTAATTTTAAAGAGATTTTTATTCTGCTGCAATTATTCCTGCCCAATCCATTTTATTTTTTCCCAACATATCATGCCACTAGAGAAACAATGAAGCTTTGCGACCGGCTGTATGGAAGAAAACACTATCAGGATAATCGGGAAAATGCTTTTAGACATGCGTACTGGAATTTTTTGATTGCAGAAAAAATTTTCCACAAGAATAACTCGGTCGAAGCCTCACTAATCTGGGCAAAGAAAATAACCGATTTACACGAGCGGCTCGCTCCCAATAAAGCACTGGTACGGGCAATGGACTTACATAACAACGAAGTGGGACGAAATCTCTTTAGCAATAATCCTAAAGGAAATGCCGTTGAACACCTTCAAGATATGATGAAGTCCGCAGTAAAGATTAATGCTTCAAATCTATCGATATTAGATAAAAATCAACTCGTTTTTATAAAGGATTAAGTATTGTTAATCTATCGATAAAAGTGGCAAAAAAGCAAATCGAAATAATTACCAATAGCAGATCATACAAATAGCTAGATTATGCTGAACAAAAATTACCGAGACGAAGAAAAAGAACGCATAGATGCACAGTTGCGATCGATCATGGAAATGGGCCATGTTCCTGACGAATGGGAAGAAATTAGGCTCGATCTGGATCGAAAGCTAAAAGAAGCTGTAGGTATAGGCTTAGATGAAATGGAAAATCTTCCTGAAGAAAAATTGATGGAGATCTTAGCGAATCTTGACTTAGAGTTTTCGCATTACGAAGCACTGGGCGATATTCTACTAAACAGTATTGAACTGGAAGCTGAAGAAAAACAAAACGATCTTGCGCAAAAAACGCTTTTGATTTATAAAGCGGCACAAGAGGTAAGTCGTACGTTCTCATTTAGTCTCACCCAAAAAATTAATGAAGCTAGAAGTTGGATAGATGATTAATATGAAAGACCAATTTTATCAATATATACAAAACCTTCAGGATACCATCACGTCTAAACTGGAGGAAATCGACGGAAAAGCAACATTTAAAGAAGATCTCTGGAAACGCAAAGAAGGTGGCGGTGGCCGCACCCGGGTGATCGAAAACGGTAATGTTTTTGAAAAAGGGGGCGTAAATAT